>ENA-OPSQ01000445-OPSQ01000445.1-human-gut-metagenome-genome-assembly--contig:-NODE-445-length-37208-cov-16.572767_pt1 | contig 37208 bp, 32 predicted proteins | sample MGYA00241456_ERZ501904 | MGnify/ENA primary metagenome ERZ501904 (study PRJEB25962, sample SAMEA2042452) | human gut metagenome | biome: human gut; feature: human-associated habitat; material: faeces...
TTACAGGGCGACAGGTTTGCGTCCGTAATTACCCAGGGCGTTGCCCTGGGCTAGGGGCTTCTGCCCTTTCAGGGCGTGTGGAGCTTACATGCGAAACTTGAAAAGATAATTATTTCAGAAAGAAGCAGTGCTTAAGTCACTGCATACTTGATTTTTTATAACTCTCTAATTTGTGGGGGCAGGGTGCAGTGATGCACTCTGCCTTTTTATCTAGCCGCGAGAAGAGTGTAAAATGAACAAACAATATTAATCTAAAAATATAGAAACATGATAAATCTAAAGTACGTATTTACATCAGCGCTGCTCGTGGCAGCTGCCAGTGCCAGTCTGGCTGTCAGCAGGCAGCAGATGCAGAAGCAAATAGACAAGGATGCCCCTGCATACACCATACAGGGCAAGGACTCCATCTGCCAGATATTCATCTATTCGCCAGCACCCAACCAGGGGTTGCATCTGGCTTATTTCACCGACGATGAGCGTTGGGTGGATGTAGGACAGCTCTGCGCCAGCGACTACGGTCCGTGGGGAGCTGAAAAGAAGATGTATACCCCCTTCGTGGTAAAAGCCAACGACGGCACATGGCGCGCCCTCTGGAGCGTGAACCAGCATGCACCGCAGTTTGCCGTAGCTTATTCAGAAGACCTCATCACCTGGCGTCCGCAGGATTATCCCATCATTCGCGAAAAAGGCGTGAAGGATGTGGCTGCCTATCAGATGGATGACGGCAACTTCGACATCTATCTCAAGACATCCAAAGGCAAGCGATACGTACAGGCAAGCAACGATTTCCGTACCTTTAAGGAAGATACGCTGGAAGCTTCTGCCGACGAGATACTCTGGCAGCGCGACACCGCAACCATCGGTAGAAAACTCTTCCATGGCTGCGATTTCGAGGTGCCGGCAGTGCATCTTAACTACATCCGTTCCTGGTTCCACGCCCTCTCTGAAGAGGCAAAACTCAACGCCCAGCCGATGCCGAAGACCGATGCCGACCTCGCAGCTTATGCCAAGGTAAACCACATCGACCTGCCGAAAGATTCAGAAATCCCTGCCAACCTCAGCATCAATCCGCAGAAATCCCACCGCATCTCCAACAAGCTGATGGGCATCTTCTTCGAAGACATCAGCCGCGCTGCCGACGGAGGACTCTCTGCTGAAATGTTGCAGAACGGCGACTTCGAGTATAACAGGGAAGACAACCGCCACCAGTGGAACGCCACCACGGCATGGGTGGGGGTAGAGAAATCGGGCATCGCCACCGAAAACGGGGTGAGCCAGAACAATCCTCATTACGCCGTTCTGGGCGCTACACCTATTTATAATATAGGCTGGGACGGCATCGTCATCCGTCGCGGAGCTGCCGTTGAGGGCAAGGATGGCAAGCATCAGCCAGCCATCTACGAGGTGAGCCTGCACGCCCGCTGCATCGACGCCAAGAAGAAAGACCTTACCCTGGCGCTCGTAAACCAGGAGGGACTGCCGGTATGCCAGACCAAGATTAAGGTGCAGGGCTCAGACTGGAAGGAATATAAGGCGCAGCTCATCGTGACCGATAAATATGCGGGCGAACTCGCCAGCGAAGCCACCACCAAGGAAGGCAAACTGGGCAAGAACATCCGGTTCGCCATCCTGCCTAAGGGCGAGCAGAAAGTGGCGGTAGACCTGGTAAGTCTCAAACCACAAGATACTTACAAGGGTCATGGACTGCGCAAAGACCTAGCCGAGACCGTTGCCGACCTGAAGCCTCGCTTCGTACGCTTCCCGGGTGGCTGCATGCTCCACGGACAGGGACTCAAGAACATCTACCACTGGAAGGAGAGCGTGGGTCCGCAGAAGGACCGCAAGCCAGCCTTCAACATCTGGGGCTACCATCAGACCCGCCAGCTGGGTTTCTACGAGTATTTCCAGTGGTGCGAGGACATGGGAGCCGAGCCGTTGCCGGTATTGGCTGCCGGTGTTCCCTGTCAGAACTCTGTGGCAGATGAGCGCGGAGTGGCTGGTCAGCAGGGCGGAATCCCGATGAGCGAGATGCCGCAGTATATTCAGGATGTGCTGGACCTGGTAGAGTGGGCGAATGGAGACCCTGCCACCTCAAAGTGGGCTAAGATGAGAGCCGATGCGGGCCATCCGGCTCCATTCAACCTCAAGATGATAGGCATCGGCAACGAAGACCTCATCTCTACCGATTTCGAGCAGCGCTACCTGATGATCTGCAAGGCGGTGAAGCAGAAATATCCTCAGATAGAGGTGGTGGGTACCGTAGGTCCGTTCCACTTCCCGTCTTCTGATTATATTGAGGGTTGGAAGATTGCCCGCGAAAACAAGCGCTGGATTGATGCCGTAGACGAGCATTATTACGAGCAGCCGGGCTGGTTCCTGAACCATCAGGATTATTACGACCATTACGACCGCAAGGCTCCTAAGGTTTATCTGGGCGAATATGCATCTCGCGGCAGCAATGCGGTAGACAATGCGCTGGCTGAGGGCATCCACCTCTGCAATGTGGAGCGCAACGGCGATGTGGTAGAAATGACATCCTATGCGCCGCTGCTGAGCAAGGACGGATACAGCAACTGGCAGCCAGACATGATTTACTTTGATAATAATAATGTACGCGCGAGCGAGAGCTACAAGATGCAGAAGATGTTCGGCCAGCATGCCGGCGACCTCTACATCTCATCCATGCTCAGTCTGCCTGAAGCGCTGAAGAAATATGTGGGTACCAGTGTGGTAAAGGATTCCAAGTCGGGCAAAACTTGGCTGAAGGTGGTAAATGCCTTGCCTCGCCCGCTGAAGCTCTCGGTATCGGGCTTGGGCAACAGGCAGGTAACCGTAGCCGGCAGAAGTGCCCAGGTTTTCGAGCTCTAGTTTTCTTCAGAAGATGTTTTCTGATAGAAACGGATAGAACCAATAATGGCTTAGATTATTCATTTTGAGTAAAATAGAATGGAGAAATAGGATATTAAAATGTTCTTTTTCTCCATTTCTTTATGTTTTACAGCATAAAATATGGCCAAAAATTTGGTAGTTAATAATTTTTTTTATTATTTTGCACCTAGAGAATGAAGTTTTAAGTAATTTATATAAAATCAAATTTTAGAGAGAAAATGAAAAAGTTAGTATTAATGTTTGCTGCTGCCGTATTGGCAGTATCTGCATCTGCTCAGACTACACAGGAGAGCAAGTTCTTTGATAATTGGTATCTTGGTGTAAACGTTGGAGCTGCTACAAAGACTACTCACAATGCATGGTTCAAGAACGTAAATCCTTCAGTAGGTGTACGTCTCGGAAAGTGGTTTACTCCAGTTTGGGGTGCTGCCGTAGAGGCTGACCTCTATGCTCGTAACCGCAACCTGCCTTATACACATAAGACTTTGGTTCGTGGTGCAAGCGGTAAGTTCATCGGTACTATCAATGCAACAAACCTCTTCTTGGGTTACAAGGGTGAGCCACGTAAATTCGAAATCATCCCATTGGCAGGCATCGGCGCTTACCACTCTTTCAACCTTCATAATGGTAACTTCGATGCCCTCACAGCTAACGCAGGTGTTGACTTCGCATTCAACCTTGGCGCAAACAAGGCTTGGCAGGTATATGTAGAGCCATCTATGAATTGGTTCCTTCACGACAACAAGAGTGCTTGCAATGGTTGCAAGTTTGATGTTAACAAGTCTGCTTTCCAGGTTAAGGTGGGTGTTAACTACAAGTTCAAGGGTTCTAACAACTCTCACAACTTCACTATCGTAACTCCACGCGACCAGAACGAGATTGATGGTTTGAATGGTCAGATCAACAACCTCCGCAACGACTTGAATAGCAAGGATTCTGAACTCGCAGCTAAGGACAAGCAGATCAAGGATCTCCAGAATGCGCTCAATGAGTGTCAGAAGGCTCCTAAGTATGTAAAGCCAGCTACTGCTACCAATTTGCAGCCAACAGTAATGTTTACTGTAGGTAAGTCAAATGTAGAGCGTAGCCAGATGCCAAACATCGAGATGATTGCTCAGTATATGAAGAATCATCCAGATGCTAAGGTTGAAATTAAGGGTTATGCATCTCCAGAGGGTTCTAAGGAACTTAACCAGAAACTTTCTGAGGCTCGTGCCAATGCTGTAAAGAACATTCTCGTTAAGACTTACAAGATTAGCGCAAATCGTCTTCAGGCTAAGGGTATGGGCGCTACTGACAAGCTCTTCAAGCAGGTTGAGTTCAACCGTGTTGCTACGTTCAATGATAACAATGCAGCTGAATAAAGAAATAAGTAGTTTCAGATATTTGGTCTTGTGACCAGGTCCTCCTAAACTTCGGTTTAGGAGGATTTTTTTTCTTCTTACCTTTCTTACATGTCTGGCCGCCTCGCTTTATACTTTTTCTTCAGGTAATCTTAATAAGATAAGAGTTCAGTGTGGTTAATAAGCTCTTTCTTGTTTTTCTTGCACAAAACCCGAGGAAATGAGTATCACTCGTAATAAATCGTAAGCATTTTATTTGTTTTTCTAACAAAAATACGAAGTTTTGTGAAAATTTATACGAAATTAGTTGGCTATTACATAAATTCTCTGTATCTTTGCAGGCAAATTATAACAAAGGGGCTCGAAAGAGCCCTTTTAAGCAAGAAAATAAAAGAAAAAAGATATGAAACATCCATTAAGAAGTAGCGTCTGTACTGAAGGCAGAAGAATGGCAGGTGCCCGAGCACTCTGGGTAGCTGCAGGTATGAAACACGAGCAGTTTGGTAAACCAATCATCGCCATCGTGAACAGCTTTACACAGTTTGTGCCAGGTCATACCCATCTTCATGAAATCGGTCAGATTGTCAAGAAGGAAATCGAAGCTATGGGTTGCTACGCAGCCGAATTCAACACCATCGCCGTTGACGACGGTATCGCAATGGGACACGACGGAATGCTCTATTCCCTCCCAAGCCGTGACATCATCGCCGACTCTGTAGAATACATGGTCAATGCTCACAAGGCCGACGCCATGATCTGCATCTCAAACTGCGACAAGGTGACCCCGGGTATGCTCATGGCATCTATGCGACTGAACATTCCTACCGTGTTCTGCTCAGGTGGTCCGATGGAAGCCGGACGCTGGAAGGGCGAGAACGCCGACTTGATTACAGCTATGATTAAGGGTGCTGATACAAGCGTTTCTGACGAGGAGATGACACAGATTGAGCAGTGCGCCTGCCCAGGTTGCGGAAGCTGTTCAGGTATGTTTACCGCCAACTCAATGAACTCACTCACCGAGGCCATCGGTCTGAGCTTGCCAGGCAACGGAACCATTCTTGCTACCCACAAGAACCGCATCCAGCTCTTCAAAGATGCTGCACGCCAGATAGTTAAGAACGCTTATGCATATTATGAGGACGGCGACGAGAGCGTATTGCCACGCAACATTGCTACCCGCGACGCATTCCTCAACGCCATGACCCTGGACATCGCCATGGGCGGAAGCACCAACACCGTGCTCCACCTGCTGGCAGTAGCTCAGGAAGCTGGCGCAGACTTCAAGATGGAAGACATCGACCAGTTGAGCCGCAAGGTGCCTTGCCTCTGCAAGTTGAGCCCTAACACCCAGAAATACAGTGTGCAGGAGTGCAACCGCGCAGGTGGTATACTCGGTATCCTGAACGAGCTGAACAAGGGCGGTCTGATCAACGGTGCCGTAAAGCGTGTTGACGGCAAGACTCTCGATGAGCAGATGAAGAAATACGACATTACCGGCACAGAGATTGATGCCGAGGCTGACAGAATCTACCATTCAGCACCAGGCAGAAAGTTCTCTACCCAGATGGGTAGCCAGGATGCTCAGTGGGAGAGTCTCGACACCGACCGCGCCGAGGGTTGTATCCGCGACCTCGAGCATGCCTACACCAAGGATGGCGGACTGGCAGTGCTCTTCGGTAACATCGCCCAGAACGGTTGCGTAGTAAAGACAGCCGGCGTAGACCCAGTGCTCTGGCATTTTGAGGGCCCAGCCGTATGCTTTGATTCTCAGGAAGATGCATGCGAAGGCATCCTCGGCGGAAAGGTTAACTCAGGCGACTGCGTAGTCATCACCCACGAGGGTCCGAAGGGTGGCCCTGGCATGCAGGAGATGCTCTACCCTACATCTTACATCAAGAGCCGTCACCTGGGCAAGGAATGTGCCCTCATCACCGACGGCCGCTTCTCAGGCGGTACATCTGGCTTGAGCATCGGTCACATCAGTCCGGAGGCTGCAGCAGGTGGCAACATCGGCAAGATTAAGGATGGCGACATCATCGTCATTGATATCCCTAGCCGCTCCATCAATGTGAAGCTCTCTGACGAGGAACTCGCAGCGCGCCCACAGCAGCCGCTGAAGCGCAACCGCGTGGTTAGCAAGGCATTGCGCGCTTATGCACAGAGCGTAAGTTCGGCAGATAAGGGCGGTGTGAGAATCATCGACTAGTCTTCGGGAGTCTTTGAAAAGACAGTTTTTTAGAGTCTTTGAGAAAAGAGAAAAGAAAAGTTTTTGAATTATTCAGAATTATAACAGATAAATGGCAAAAGAAGTAATAACAGGAGCCGAAGCACTGATGCGCTCCCTGAAAAACGAGGATGTTAAAACCATCTTCGGTTATCCGGGCGGCAGCATCATGCCAGTGTTTGATGCACTGTACGGTTACACGAGAGGTGAAAAGAAGATGTTTGACCACATCTTGGTACGTCACGAGCAGGCTGCTGCTCACGCTGCACAGGGGTATGCCCGAGTCAGCGGCGAAGTGGGCGTCGCTCTTGTCACTAGTGGTCCTGGAGCTACTAATACATTGACCGGCATCGCTGATGCCATGATGGATTCTACACCAATCGTAGTCATCGCCGGACAGGTGGGCGTAGGTGCCCTGGGTACCGATGCCTTCCAGGAGGTTGACCTCGTGGGTGTTACCCAGCCAATCTCCAAGTGGTCTTACCAGATACGTCGTGCCGAGGATGTGGCATGGGCTGTGAGCCGTGCTTTCTACATCGCCCGCAGCGGACGTCCGGGACCTGTGGTGCTCGACTTTACGAAGAATGCGCAGGTGGCTACATGCGAGTGGGAACCAGTGAAATGTGAGAAGGTTACATCTTATAACCCTTATCCTAAGATAGATGAAAAGGCGGTGGCTGAAGCTGCCGAACTCATCAACAACGCCAAGAAACCATTCGCCCTCGTGGGTCATGGAGTAGAGCTTGGCGGTGCACATAATGAACTCATCGAATTCCTCGAGAAGGCAGATATCCCTGCCGGCAGAACCCTGCTCGGCCTTTCTGCCCTGCCTAGCAACCACCCGCTCAACATGGGTATGCTCGGCATGCACGGTTCTTATGCTACCAACATGAAGACTCAGGAGTGTGATGTGCTCATCGCCATCGGTATGCGTTTCAGCGACCGTATCACAGGCGTACCTTCTAAGTATGCTCCTCAGGCAAAAATTATCCACCTGGATATTGACAAGGCTGAGATTGACAAGGTTATCAAGACCGATGTGGCTGTGGTGGGCGACTGCAAGCAGAGTCTGCCAGCCATTACCCGCCTGCTGAACAAGAATGTTCACCGCGAGTGGAGAGATTCCTTCGAGGAATACCGCAAGCAGGAACAGGAGAAGGTAATAGAGAAAGATATCCATCCTACAGAGGGACCGCTGCTCATGGGCGAGGTGACCAACGTGGTAACGGAAGCTACTCATAATGAAGCAGTTCTCGTAAACGACGTAGGCCAGAACCAGATGATCAGCAGCCGTTACTTCAAGTTTACCAAGAAGCTGAGCATCGTAACCAGTGGTGGCTTCGGAACCATGGGCTTTGGTCTTCCGGCAGCCATCGGTGCCACCTTCGGAGCTCCCGACCGCACCATCTGCTGTTTCTTCGGCGACGGCGGTTTTCAGATGAACATCCAGGAACTGGGCACCATCATGGAGCAACAGGCACCGGTAAAGATGATTCTGCTGAACAACAACTATCTGGGCAACGTGCGCCAGTGGCAAGACCTGATGTTCGGCGGACGTCACTCCTTCACCCACATGATGAATCCTCATTATGCAGAGATTGCCAAGGCCTACGGCATACCATACGATGTGGTAATAGATCGCAAGGACCTTCAGGCTAAGGTGGAGAAGATGATCAGCACCAAGGGTCCTTACTTGCTGGAGTGCGCCATCAAGGAGAATGAAGACATCGTTCCGATGACGCTGCCGGGCAAGAGTGTAGATGAGATGCAACTCGAGTTGAATTATTAAAAGTTCTCGGCTATATATATAATAAGGTGTAAATTCCTTCAAGAGGAAGCATCCTCCGAAAAGGAAAGACTCCGAAAAGTAACCGATTATTTTAAAATTTGGAAAAATGGAGAATAACAACGAAAAGAAATTATATACATTGCTTGTTTACTCAGAAAACATTGCCGGTATCCTGAATCAGATTACCGCCGTGTTTACTCGCAGACAGGTAAACATCGAGAGCTTGAATGTTTCGGCCAGCAGTATCAAGAATATACACAAGTATACCATCACGGTTTGGAGTGATGAAGAGCAGATTGAGAAAATCAACAAGGCAATAGAGAAGAAGATTGACGTGGTGAAGAGCGATTACTACTCCGACGACCAGATCTTCATCCATGAAGTGGCTCTCTTCAAGATTTCCACTCCGGTATTGCTCGAAAATCCAGAGGTTTCGCGCACCATCCGCAAGCATGATGCCCGCATGATGGAGGTGAATCCTACCTACAGCACCGTGCTTCTGGCAGGACTTACCGAAGACATCGCCGACCTCTTCCAGCAGCTCAACAGCTACGACTGCCTCCTTCAGTATACCCGAAGCGGCAGAATCGCTGTAACGAGAAGTTTTGACGAACCTATTTCTGATTATCTCAAGCAGAATTCAGAAGATTAGTTTTCTTTCATATTTTGATGCCCTTTGTTCCTCTGGCTTCAAACTAGCGGAGCAGGGGGCTTTTTCGGTTTAAAACAACAGGACAAACAACAAAGTAAAAGGACGAGACAGATATTATGGAACAGAAAATATTAGATAAGGTAGGGTGTTACGAATTTCTTTCGGAGCCTTTCCACTGCGATTTCAGCAGCCACCTCTTTATGGGGCATCTCGGAAATCATCTGCTCAATGCAGCCGATTTTCACAGCAACGACCGCGGGTTCGGCATGAACTACCTCATGCCCCGACACAAGACATGGGTTCTCAGCCGACTGGCCATTGAGATGACAGAGATGCCTAAGTCTTACGACCGCTTTATGGTAGAAACCTGGTGCGAGAGTGCCATGAAATATTTCACATCCCGAGATTTCAAAATCTGCGGCAAGACATCATCATCCGAAGAAGCCAAGGTTTACGGCTACGGCAAGAGCGTGTGGGCAATGATTGATACGGAAACCCGACAGCCTGTTGATATTTTTGAAATTCACGACGGACTCATCAAAGAATATATTGATTCGGAAAAACCTTGTCCTATCCAGGCAAGTTCGAGAGTGAAAATGGGCAAGGATGCCAAGCTGGTGAGAACTATTGACACCTATTATCATGATGTAGATGTTAACGGGCACATCAACTCGGTGAAATACATCGAACATATTCTCGACCTCTTTGATTTGGATTATTACAAAACTCACTTTTTGCAAAGATTTGAGATAGCTTACGTAGCAGAAAGTCACCAGGGAGACCAACTTCATTTCTATTTGGAAGAAGCAAGTGAGGCGGAAAAGATGCAAGAATACTGCATAAAGATAACAAAAACCGGCAAAAATGACGCAAATGAGGTGGAAGTTGTAAGAAGTAAGGCTAAATTTATTAAAAATTGAAAGAAAAATTTGGTGGTTTCATTTAATTTGCTTACCTTTGCACTCAGAAAATAAGAATAAACCCAGAGCCGCCTTCTTGGATAGGGGGTGGACGGATCAAACAGGCTCTCTTTGGATAAGAATACAGCTCGCATCCGTATGGACAAGTATAACCCGCGGCTCCACAAACGGTAAGCCGCACAAAAATTAAAAAAATTATGGCAGAAATGAATTTCGGTGGCGTAATGGAAACTGTTGTCACCAGTCATGAATTTTCATTGGAGAAAGCACGTGAAGTATTGAAGAACGAAACAATCGCAGTTATCGGTTATGGTATCCAGGGTCCTGGTCAGGCTTGTAACCTTCGCGATAATGGTTTCAACGTCATCGTCGGACAGCGTCAGGGTAAGACCTACGAGAAGTGTCTGAAGGATGGTTGGGTTCCTGGTAAGACTTTGTTCTCTATCGAGGAAGCTGCTGAGAAGGGTACTATCATCTGTATGTTGCTTTCTGATGCCGGTCAGATTGCATGCTGGCCAAAAATCAAGCCACACCTCACAGCAGGTAAGACTTTGTATTATTCACATGGTTTCGCTATCAACTGGAGCGACCGCACAGGCGTTGTTCCACCAAAGGATATTGATGTAATTATGGTTGCTCCTAAGGGTTCTGGTACTTCTCTCCGCACTATGTTCTGCGAGGGTCGTGGTTTGAACTGCTCTTACGCTGTATACCAGGATGCATCTGGCAAGGCAGAGGAAAAGACTATTGCCTTCGGTATCGGTATCGGTGCCGGTTATTTGTTCAAGACAACATTCCAGCGTGAGGCTACTTCTGACCTCACAGGTGAGCGTGGCTCATTGATGGGTGCAATTGAGGGATTGTTGGAGGCACAGTATGATGTACTCCGCGAGAACGGTCACTCACCATCTGAGGCTTTCAACGAGACTGTTGAGGAGCTCACACAGAGCCTTGGCCCTCTCTTCGGTGCTAAGGGTATGGATTGGATGTATGCTAACTGTTCTACAACAGCTCAGCGTGGTGCTCTTGACTGGGCTCCTCGTTTCCGCGAGGCTATCAAGCCAGTAATGGAGTGGTTGTACTACTCTGTTAAGACTGGTAACGAGGCTCAGATTTCTATTGACAAGAACTCTCAGGCTGATTACCGCGAGAAGTTGAACGCTGAACTCGAGGCTATGCGCAACAAGGAAATGTGGCAGGCTGGTGTTACAGTTCGTAAACTTCGCCCTGAGAATAACTAATTTTTTTCTCGTACATAATGTTGAAAAGGGAATGGCCCGAGAGGTGTCGTTCCCTTTTTTCATGCAAGATATTCAAGTTTCGCAAGTTCAGAAGTTAAAGGAGTTAAAGAAGTCAAAGAAGTTATCACTCCCTACGGTCGTTCGGGAAGTTAAGAGACAATAGTCTTCTAGCTTAAACTTAGGACATTTGTCCCTTAACTTCCCTCTAACTTCCCTTAACTTCCCTCTAACTTCCCTTAACTTCCCCACATGCGAAACTTCAGTAAGATATTAGGGTTTCATTTCCGGTTTCGGTTCAAGCCGGATTTCATTTTCCTCAATATTCACCATATTCTCCACAACCATTTTTTCAAGAACAGCAGCCACTTTCTCTGAATCATATTTCTGCTGGTCTAATTCTGAAATCTCATGCGGCTTTCCGTCTTTCAGCAGGGCCAGGATGGCTGATACAATTTCCTGCTGCTCAGGTATCTTGTGGTCTATGCAGACATCACATATCCCGCAGTCGTCCTCCAGCTTTGTTTTTTCGCCAAAATAGAGCAGAAGCTGGCGCGAACGGCAGATGGTGTCGTTCTTGGCATAATTGATGATACTCTTGATGTGGGCGGTAAACTGCTCCTTGCGCACCTCCCATACCTCCTGGGGGATGATGACGCGGAAACCGTCTTCCCTAGGACGCGTGTAGCTGATGTAAGGCGTTTTACGGCGGGGAATGAAGTCGATGATGTGGCGGGCACTCAGATTCTTCAGAATCATGTATACCTGCTGGCGGTTCAGTTCGCTCACACGCTCTATCAGCGACTCATCTATGTAAACATAGTCGGTAAACAGGCCGCCGTAGTTGCGCAGCAGTCCTGTAATCACGGCCTCTTCCTTCTCTGAAATATTCTCGAGCAGATAAAGGTCGTTTCGGCTGATGTTGAATCTGATTCTTGCCTTTCCGTCAGGATTGTCCTCGTAGTGGATGTAGCCTGCGCGCTCCAGGAGGCGCAGCGCAGAGTCTACGCGGGTAGGGAAGTACTTGTAGGTGACGCAGAATTTCTCTATCTCGAACATGAAAGTCTGCCCCATTCCGCTTCCCACAGCTACCTGGAAAAAGTAAGCCAGATGTTCGTAAACGTCTTTGATGAATTCCTTGTCGGGGAAGGTTTCGTCGATGCGTTTCAGGAGCTTGTTTTCATCGCTCTGGTTGTAGAGTAGCACCGCATAAGCCTTTTCGCCGTCTCTTCCGCCTCGTCCCGCCTCTTGAAAATAGGCTTCCAGCGAGTCGGGGCAGTCTACGTGAATCACCATCCTCACATCGGGTTTGTCTATTCCCATACCGAAGGCATTGGTAGCTACCATGACCCTTATCTCGTCGTGCTGCCAGTTTTTCTGTCGGATATCCTTTACGTCGGGATCCAGTCCGGCATGATAAAATGTGGCAGAAATTCCCTGCTTATTCAGGAGTTCCGCCATCTCCTTGGTACGTTTCCGGCTTCTCACATAAATGATTGCCGAGCCCTGGGTGCACTGCAGGATATGAACCGTTTCGGCCACCTTGTCGTTGGTGGTACGCACCACATAGGCAAGATTCTTGCGGGCAAAACTCATCTTAAATACGTTTTGCTTCTTGAAGTGGAGCTGGTTCTGGATATCTTCTACCACATCGGGAGTGGCGGTGTTAGCCGTAAGGGCAAGGACCGGCACACCGGGTTTCATCTCTCTGATTTTAGCAATCTCAAGATAAGACGGACGGAAATCGTAACCCCACTGGCTGATGCAGTGGGCTTCATCTACCGTGATGAAACTCACTGGAATGTGGCGCAGCTTGGTCTGGAACAGTTCTGAAGACAGGCGTTCTGGCGAAACATACAGAAACTTGATTTCGCCGAAAATACAGTTTTCCAATATTCGGATAATCTCCTGGCGCGACAAGCCTGTGTAGATGGCTTCTGCCAGGATGTTGCGGGCCTTGAGATGCTGCACCTGGTCTTTCATCAGCGCAATGAGCGGAGTAACCACGATGCAGACGCCCTTCTGGGCAAGGGCGGGAACCTGGAAGGTGATGGATTTGCCACCACCTGTAGGCATAAGACCGAGGGTATCCTCACCTCGGGCTATACTCTCGATGATGTCTCGTTGTATGCCGCGAAAGTCAGGATACCCCCAGTATGTGCGTAGTATTTCTTGATATTTATCTACCATTTGTGTAATCTGTGCCTAATCCATATTGGGGGCTAAATACTTCATCCTTCAGCTTCATCCCTCGTTTGGGCGGATATCTTCTATCTGAAGCTGAACTTGGTTTTTCTTGAATATATTCTCTTCTATGGTGAAGGCAATGTCGAAGCTTCGCTTGCTCTTGATGTAGCGGGCTGCTGCACTCTGACCGAAAGCGATGCCGTTTAATACGGTGCTCGACTTGGAGTCTACCAGTTCCAGCTTGATGTGCTCCTGTTCTCTGCCCACCACCTTGCTGGTGCCGTAATCGTATACCCGGTTGGTGCAGAAGATAGGTTTCTGGTTGCACGGACCGAAAGGAGAGAAGCGCTTCAAGTCGGCTTGCAGATGCTTGGTTATGTCTTTGAAGTCTATTTCTGCATCAATGTTGAGCGTAGGCTCTGTCTGTTGGGGCGAAATATGCTCTTCTACATAATGCTGGAACCGGTCTCTGAACTCTCTTACCTTATCCCATCTCAGGGTGAGTCCGGCAGCATAGGTATGACCGCCGAAATTGAGCAGGAGGTCGCGGCAGCTCTTGATGGCTGAGTAGATGTCAAAGCCCGTAACGCTGCGTGCCGAACCGGTAGCCATGTCGCCATCCCGTGTAAGAACCACGGTAGGGCGGAAGTAGATTTCGGTGAGTCGGGAAGCTACAATGCCGATGACTCCCTTTTTCCATCCTTCATCATAGAGCACGATGCTGGAGTTGTGTTTCATGCTTTCCAGACGCGAAACGATGCCGTTGGCTTCTTCAGTCATCTGCTTGTCTATGTCTTTGCGCTGCTCATTATACTCATTGATGTGTCTGGCCATGCGCAGGGCTGAGGAATAGTCTCTTTCTACCAGCAAATCTACGCTCAGCTTGCCGTTCTCCATTCTGCCTGAAGCATTGATGCGGGGACCTATCTTGAACACAATGTCGCTCATAGAGAGTTCGCGCCCGCTCAGTCCGCAGATGTCGATGATGGATTTCAGACCGATACTTGGATTGGTATTCAGCAACTTGAGACCATGGAAGGCAAGTATTCTGTTCTCATCTACCACCGGCACAATGTCGGCTGCAATACTCACGGCGCAGAAGTCGAGCAGAGGAATGAGTCTGGAGAACGGAATGTTGTTGTTCTTGGCAAAGGCCTGCATAAACTTGAAGCCTACACCGCATCCGCAGAGATGCTTGAAAGGGAACGAATCGTCTGGACGCTTCGGATTGAGTATGGCCACAGCGGGTGGCATCACGTCGTCAGGGACATGATGGTCGCAGATGATGAAGTCTATTCCCAGACTCTTGGCATATTCTATCTCCTGAATAGCCTTGATTCCGCAGTCTAGAATAATAATCAGTTTTACACCAGTCTGATATGCAAAATCTATTCCTTTCTTACTCACTCCGTAGCCCTCGTCGTAGCGGTCGGGGATGTAGTAGTCGATGTTTGAATAGAATTGCTGTAAGAATTTGTACACCAGGGCAACGGCGGTGCATCCGTCTACGTCGTAGTCTCCGTAAACGAGGATACGTTCCTTTCTACCCATTGCATCGTTCAGGCGGTCTACGGCAATATCCATGTCTTTCATCAGAAATGGATTGATGAGATCTGAGAGCTGTGGACGGAAGAACCGTTTGGCTGCAGATTCTGTCGTAATCTCGCGCTTGATAAGCAAATGGGCAAGAACCGGGCTCATGTTTAGCTTGGCGCCTAATTCTTCAGCTGCTTTTTGCTGTTCAGGTGTTGGTGATTCGTAATTCCATTTAAAATGCATTTTAATTATTTTTTATTTCTGCCCCCAAAGTTACGAAAATTAAATGACAAAAGGAAATGTTTAGGGAGGAATTTTACCAAATTACCTAGAAATAAGTAAAAATAAGACTTGTTGGCAAACAAAAAGAAGTAATTAAGAGATTTTCTTGGTAAGCCGAAATAAGTAAATATGTGATTTCTTGGTAACAAAAAAGGCAGCAAACTTATCGGTTTGCTGCCCCTTGAATATTTTTGTCTAGGAGAATGTTCATAGAAAGCCTATAAACTATTAACTCTAAACTGTTAACTGAATTAGATTCCGAGCTTCTTGCGGATGTCCTTAGGGAGGGCATTCTTGTTAACCATGAAGTCCATAGTCTTGTAAGCTACGAAAGCCTTGGTCATGTACCAGGTTCCCTTGTAGTCACCATACTCGCCCCAAGAGTTCTTAACCATGTAGTATTCCTTGCCGTTCTGGTCCTTAGCAATACCGTAGATGTGCATACCATGGTCATCAGTTGTCTCCCAGTTGTCGAATGCTTCCTGACGCATAGCCTGTGTAGGAACAATCTCAGGAGCATTTACGCCGAGAGAATCAAACTTCTCCTTCTTCTCGTCCTTAGAGAGCTTGAACCAATGGTCAGCATCTGTACCGGCCATAGAGCGAACCTTCTTTACGTCGTAAGCGATGCCGAGACCCTTGCGAGTGAAACCATCTTCTGTTACGTCACCGCCCCAAGCTACTGTGTAACCGTTGTTTACAGCGTTGTCGATGATCTTGCAGATGTCTTCCATTGGAACGTTGTAGCTCAAAGGCCAGCGCCAGTTGTCCTGTACCTCAACAGCAAATTTGCTCCACATTGGGTGGTGGGTGTAGCTGGTGATGGTTACATAATCATCAAGATTCAAACCGAGGCTCTGGCAGAAGCTCTGTGGAGTATACTGCTTGCCCTCGTATGTAAACTTCGCAGGAGTCTTACCGATGTAAGAGTCGATGATGCCCTGAAGACCGCTCTTCCAAGCTGGAGAAAGCTTCTTGGATGTGCTCTTTGCTACTGCCTCTACGTATGGAGTCATTACAGCGAAGAACTCACCGAAGTTAGCCAGAGAGTCACCTGTCAATGAACCTGGTGCAGGCATGGCTGACTCAGGTACAATACCATAGTGCTGCAAAGCATAGAGTACATCGTAGGCGCTACCACCCTCAGAGAAGCTCACGTCGCCGTGCATTCTTACTGCCACTGTGGCGCGGTCCATATAAGTCTTGTTGGCTACGAACATCTCGCTGAGGTCGTAGGTCTTGCCTGTCTTCTTCAAGATTTCGCTCTCGAAGTAGCTGAGGGTAGAGTAAGCCCAGCACGTACCACTGCGGTTCTGGTCCTTGATGCTAGTGATAGGGTTCTGCTTTACCACTGTAAATACTGGTTTGTTCTTTGCTACTTCTGCAGAGTCTGCAGCTTTCTTCGCATTTGCTCCTGTGGCTACCAAAGCCATCAAGGCTGCAACAATCATAGTTTTCTTCATGAATTCTTTTCTCTTTATATTAATGTTCTTTTTTATATCTTCTCTCGAATATCTCTTTCTGAGAACTGATTTTCTCTTCAGAAATATCTCTTTCTGGAAATGATTTCTTTTTTCAGAAATTGCTTCTTTCCGGGAATTTTATTCCTTGTTGGCTGCCATGAACTCCTCAACATCTTTTGGATGATAAGGAATGCGGTCTTTGCCCAGGAATCTGCAGCCATCCTTGGTGATGAGTACATCGTCCTCAATTCGGATACCACCGAAATCTTTGTAGGTCTCAATCTTGTCGAAGTTGAGGAATTCTGCACAGTGACCGGATGCCTTCCAGTCGTCGATGAGGGCAGGGATGAAGTAAACTCCCGGCTCATCGGTTACTACGAAACCTTCCTGCAGACGGCGCCCCATACGCAGGCAGTTGGTACCGAATTGCTCCAGATTAGGGCGTACTTCTTCATCGAAACCAACGTTAATCTGGTCGAGGTTCTCCATGTCGTGAACATCCATTCCCATCATGTGGCCCAATCCGTGAGGCAGGAACATGGCGTGTGCGCCAGCCTTTACAGCCTCTTCTGTATCACCCTTGGCTAGTCCGAGCTCCTTCATGCGGTCGAAGAGCAGGCGGCAAACAGAGAAGTGTACGTCTGCCCATTTTACGCCTGGCTTGGCTACATCCAGTGCATGGTCGTGGCATTCTTCTACAATAGAGTAGATTTCCAACTGGCGCTGGCTGAACTTTCCGCTCACCGGCATGGTGCGGGTGTTGTCTGAACAGTAGTTGTTCATGGTTTCTGCACCTGCATCACAGAGTGCCAGTCTGCCTTCTTCCAGTACATTCATAGATGGATAACCATGCTGAATTTCGCCGTGCTGGCTGAAGATGGTTGGGAAGCTGACCATGGATCCGTAAGAGTGGGCAACACCGCTTACCTGACCTGCTACATATTTTTCTGTCACACCCGGACGTACGAGTTTCATCGCTGTGGTATGCATCTTGTATCCGATGACTGCAGCACGCTCCAATTCCTCGATTTCTTCTTGGGTCTTGGTTGAACGCATCTTCACTACAGCCTTGATGAGGTCCATGCTGGCCTCTTCTTTCTGCTGGTTAGGATGAATGCCCAGAAGGTCGAATACTTGCAACTTAATGTCGTAGCGGTAAGGCGGCAGGATATGAATCTTGCGCTTCTTCGACATGGCGTCGTTGCAGATGGTCTTGAGCGTTTTCATCGGTGCTGAGTTGTGAACGCCTACCTGTGTTGCAAGATCATGAACACTGTCAACGCTTCCGTACCATACAATGTCTACGAGGTCGATGTCATCGCCAATCAGGGTTTCAATGTCGTTGTCTATATCTATCACACCTACCAGACCGTCACGCTGCAATCCGAAATAATAAAGGAATGTAGAGTCCTGACGGAAAGGGTAATACCCGTTATTCGGGAAATTACATGGTGAATTATTGTTTCCGAAAAGTATAATTATGCCGCTTTTCACAAGCTTCTTCAGTTCCTGTCTACGGCTGATGTAAGTCTCTTTGCTGAACATATTTTTAGTATTTTACATTATTTTGCTTGCAAAGTTAGCAATTATTTCCCAAAAAATACGTATCTTTGCAAGCAAAATTGAATAAAACGCGTGATTTTATAAATAATTAATATAAAAACGGCTTTTTGCTAGACAAAATGTAAGAAAATTGTCTGTGCTGCGAGCAAAATATAATTATTTTGAGAATTTTAAAAGCAGAGAGTGTGTTATGAAATTGAATTTAAAAACAACAGGTTTGGTTCTTGAGGGAGGAGGCATGCGAGGGGTCTTCACCAGTGGGGTGCTGGATGCATTTATGAAGCATGATGTTTATTTCCCTTATACGGTGGCAGTATCGGCTGGGGCATGTAATGGTATGTCGTATATGAGCCGCCAGCCTCGGCGTGCCCGTATCTCAAACATCGATTATCTGGCCCGATACCAGTATATCGGTGTCCGCCATCTGGTGACCCAAGGGTGTATCTTCGACCGCAAATTGCTCTACGATAAGTTTCCGAACCAGCTCTTGCCCTTCGATTTTGATACCTATTTTAAGTATGCCGAAGGTTTTGAGATGGTTACTACCAATTGTCTTACGGGCAAGGCAATGTATCTTTCCGAGAATCATGACAGGCAGCGTGCACTGGATGTGGTGCGTGCTTCCAGCAGTTTGCCGTATGTGAGCAAGATTGTGGATGTGGATGGCATTCCGATGTTGGATGGTGGTATTGCGGACAGTATTCCGGTGCAGCACGCCATTGACCTGGGCTGGCAACACAATGTGGTTGTCCTGACCCGCAACAAGGGGTGGCGGGATACTGGAAAAGACCGTAAGATACCTTATTTATATAAGAACTATCCTCGTCTGCGCGTGGCTCTGAGTCACCGTCACCGGGCTTATAATGAACAGATCCAGCTTGTAGATGCTCTGGAGGCTGCGGGTAAGATTACCTGTATCCGTCCAATCCGTCCGCTGGAAGTAGGCCGAATAGAGAAGGATACCGATAAGCTGGAGCGCCTCTACGAAGAAGGTTTCATGCTGGGTGAAGCTTTCTGCGAAAAATGCGTAGAAAAAGAATAGTATATAATAAGGTGTAGAATTGACGTATGTGGCTCGGAAATGGATAGAAAATATGATTTAGGCACGGATTACTCTATGCCGTGTAATCCGTGCCTAAAAAATCACCGTTCTGGGTATGATAGTAATCAGCAATGATTTCATCTTATTTCAGCAGGTCCGGGCGCAGGCGCTTGGTTCTCTCTATGGCCTGGTCGAATTCCCACTGGCGAATCTTGGCTTCATTGCCGCTGAGCAGAATCTCCGGAACTTTCCATCCCTTGTAGTCGGCAGGACGGGTGTAGATAGGAGCGGCAAGGATATCGTCCTGAAAACAGTCGGAAAGTGCACTCTGTTCATCGCTAATAACACCTGGAACCAGACGGATGACGGCATCTGAGATGATGGCTGCAGCAAGTTCGCCCCCCGTCAGCACATAATCACCTACACTGATTTCGCGGGTAATGAGATGGTCGCGCACACGCTGGTCAATACCCTTGTAGTGACCGCAGAGGATGATGAGGTTACCCTGCATCGATATTTCGTTGGCTATCTTCTGGTTGAAAGTTTCACCATCTGGCGAAACATAAATCACGTCATCATACTCGCGCTCCGCCTTCAGTGCAGCAATGCAACGGTCTATTGGTTCACATTGCATCACCATGCCGGCACTTCCGCCGTATGGATAGTCATCTACTCGTTTCCATTTATCTAATGTGTAGTCACGCAGATTGTGCAGATGAATCTCAGCGAGACCCTTCTTCTGCGCACGTGCCAGGATGGATTCATTGAAGAAACCTTCCAGCATCTCTGGTAATACTGTAATAATGTCTATTCTCATAACATCTGCAAAAATAATAAATAATGCGGAGAGCACCAAAAGTTTTTGCTTTTTCTTTCATTTTTACTCCTCTTTTCTTTACTTTTCTTTCTTTTTTCTCTGTTTTTCCGTCTTTCCGTAGCCATTCCTGTCTTTTCATATCAAAATCCTGTTTTTCTGGAAAAAAAGGTCTTGAGTGTATAAATATACAACAAAATTATCAAAAAATCAGAAAAAGCATATCAAAATGATAAATTTTCGATAAAACGTGCTACTATTTGTAGAAAAAGTTGTATTTTTGCAAACAGAATTGCTCGAAAGAGTGTATAATTAATTAAAATTGTGAACAAGATGATATTGGACATTGAAATGCTGAGAAGCTTTTACGCTTCGTATTCGGAAAGTGTAGCCCAGGCTAAGGCTACGGTGAAACGACCTCTTACTTATGCCGAGAAGGTGCTCTTTGCACATCTTTTCGACCCAACACAGTTGCGACCATATAAAAGAGGTGTGGAATATGTCGACTTCCGACCTAATCGCGTGGCGATGCAGGATGCGACTGCGCAAATGGCGCTCTTGCAGTTCATGAATGCGGGTAAGGACAAGGTGGCCGTACCTGCTTCCGTACATTGTGATCACTTGATTCGTGCCGATGTGGGCGCAACACAAGATCTTCCTGAGGCTTGCAAGACCAATAAGGAGGTTTACGACTTCCTGAAGTCTGTTTCTCAGAAATACCATATCGGTTTCTGGGGACCAGGTGCCGGAATCATCCATCAGGTAGTGCTCGAAAACTATGCATTCCCTGGAGGTATGATGGTGGGTACCGATTCTCATACTCCTAATGCCGGCGGTCTCGGCATGGTGGCAGTAGGTGTAGGTGGTGCTGATGCCGTAGATGTGCTGACCGGTCAGCCTTGGGAACTCAAGATGCCACGCCTCATCGGTGTGCATCTTACAGGCAAACTCTCTGGTTGGGCCACTCCTAAGGATGTGATTCTCGAAATCCTCGGCATCCTTACCGTAAAGGGCGGAACCAACGCCATCCTCGAATACTTCGGCGAGGGATTGGACAGTATCTCTACCACCGGTAAGGCTACCATCTGTAACATGGGAGCCGAACTGGGTGCAACATGCTCAATCTTCCCATTCGACCAGAACGCCAGCGAATATCTCCGCAAGACAGGCCGTGAGGAAATTGCATCTCTCGCACAGATGAATGCAGCCGAACTCCGTGCTGATGATGAGGTGTTGGCAAATCCGTCTGCTTTCTACGACCAGATTGTTGAAATCGACCTTTCTAAGGTTGAACCTCATCTCAATGGTCCGTTCACTCCAGATGCAGCCACCCCAATCTCTCACATGAAGGCAAAGGGTCCTGCCAACGACTATCCGATGGTAGTAGAAGTCGGATTGGTAGGTAGCTGTACCAACTCTTCATATCAGGACTTGGCCCGTGCTGCCAGCATTGCCCGTCAGGCTTATGAGAAGGGTATTGAGGTGAAGGGACAGCTCATCATCAACCCGGGTTCAGAGCAGATTCGCTATACAGCCGAGCGTGATGGCATCCTTGATGATTTCAAGAAGATTGGAGCCCTCATCATGACCAATGCCTGCGGTCCTTGCATCGGACAGTGGAAGCGTCATACCGACGATAATACGCGCAAGAATGCCATCGTCACTTCTTTCAACCGAAACTTCCGCCGCCGTGCTGATGGTAACCCTAATACGTTTGCCTTCATCGGCAGTCCAGAGCTCACCGTGGCTCTCACCATTGCGGGCCGTCTCGACTTCAATCCAGCTACAGATACCTTGCTGGATAAGGATGGCAACAGCGTGATGCTCGATGCGCCTACAGGTTTCACCTTCCCTCCTAAGGGTTTTGCCGTAGAAGATAAGGGATTCATCGCCCCAAGCGAAGAAAATGCCAATGTAGAGGTAGTCATTGCGCCTGACAGCAACCGACTCCAGAAACTCGCTCCGTTTGCTCCATGGGATGGAAAAGACTTGACGGATATGCCGCTTCTTATCAAGACCGAGGGCAAATGTACCACCGACCACATCTCTATGGCGGGTCCTTGGCTGAAGTTCCGTGGACATCTGCAGAACATCTCCGACAACCTCCTGATGGGTGCCGTAAATGCCTTTAATGGTGAGAGCAACAAGGTCAAGAATCAGTTGGATGGTGCTTATGTTGAGGTTTCTACCGCTGCCAAGGCTTACAAGGCTAAGGGTATCAGTAGCATCGTGGTGGCAGAGGATAACTATGGTGAAGGTTCTTCCCGTGAGCATGCAGCCATGGAGCCTCGTTTCCTGAACGTGAAGGTGATTCTCGCCAAGAGCTTTGCCCGCATCCACGAAACCAACTTGAAGAAGCAAGGTATGCTTGCCCTCACATTCTGCAACAAGGATGATTATAATAAGGTGCAGGAGGATGACCGCATCTCTCTGACAGGCTTGAAGGAGTTTGCGCCAGGCTCTAAACTCACCGTCACCCTGAAGCATAAGGATGGCTCTGAAGATAGTTTTGAGGTAGAACATACCTATAATGATACGCAGATTGCATGGTTCAAGGCAGGAAGTGCTTTGAATTTTGCAGCAAAAAATAAGTAGTTATGAATAAGGAATATTTGATATATAAGCTGAGCGATGAGGTAAAAAACTCATGCAAGATTGATAAAGATGCATTCAAGAAGTTCAATGTGAAGCGTGGACTTCGTAATGAAGATGGTTCTGGTGTGTTGGTCGGACTGACCAATATCGGTAATGTTGTGGGTTATGAGCGCGATGCAGAAGGTAAATTGACCCCTACAGAGGGTAAACTTTATTATCGTGGTTATGAACTTGACGATCTGGTAACTCCTCTCTTGAAGGAGAAGCGTTTCGGATTCGAGGAAGTAGCCTTCCTGCTGCTCTCGGGCCAGTTGCCAGACAAGGAGGAATTGGATGCTTTTAAGGAACTCCTGAACGATAATATGCCGCTTGATCATCGTACGATTACCCATATCATCGAACTGGAAGGCAGCAATATCATGAACATCCTGGCCCGTTGTGTGCTTGAAATGTACACCTTCGATCCGAATCCGGATGACATCAGCCGTGACAATCTGATGCGCCAGAGTATTGAGTTGATTGCCAAGTTCCCAACCATCATCGCTTATGCATACAACATCTACCGTCACTCTGTTCAAGGTAGAAGTCTCCATATTCGTCATCCTCGTGAGAATCTCTCTATTGCTGAGAACTTTCTTTATATGATGAAGCATGAGAACTATTCCGAACTGGATGCCCGTATGCTCGACCTTCTCCTGATTATCCAGGCAGAACATGGTGGTGGTAACAACTCTACTTTTACTGTACGTGTAACATCTTCTACCCGTACAGATACTTACAGCTCTATTGCTGCAGGTATCGGCAGTTTGAAGGGTCCTTTGCATGGTGGTGCCAATATCAAGGTTATCAATATGTTCCACCATTTGAAAGAAGTTATCAAGGACTGGAGTAATGTAGCCGAACTTGATACTTATCTCAAGCGTATGCTCAATAAGGAAGCGTACGACAAGACAGGTCTTATCTATGGTATTGGTCATGCAGTCTATACATTGAGCGACCCACGTGCCGTAGAATTGAAGCGTCTGGCTGGTGAACTTGCCAAGGAAAAGGGTAGAGAAGACGAGTATAATTTCCTGAAGCTGATTGAGCAGGAAGGCATTAAATGCCTGCAGGAACATCGTGGAGGCAGTAAGCCTGCCTGTGCAAATCTTGATTTCTACAGTGGCTTTATCTATGAAATGATTGGTTTGCCACAGGAAATCTATACACCTATTTTCGCCATGGCACGTATTGTAGGTTGGACAGCCCATCGTATTGAGGAACTCAATTTTGAAGGTCGCCGTATCATCCGTCCTGCCTACAAGAATATTCTTGGAGAACTTGAATATCAGCCTCTTAACGAGAGATAATTTTCTCTTGATATCATAAAGGAAGGCAATACCCATCATTGGGTATTGCCTTTTCTTGTCTATATGTTAACCGGCTCTCGTAAAGTGAATATAATGAGAAAGTTGAAATCGGGATAAGAAGGAAAAATGGTAGAACTGCTTCGGCAGTTGGAACTTGTGAAAATTAATATACGTTAAATATACAAAGATGTATGTAGCAAATTTGGAGAAATGAATATTTATTCTTACCTTTGTAGCCGAAAAGTATAAAAAGTATAAGTATTGAAGTTTTAACCGTCTAGTTTTTAAGACAAAAACAGTAAATGGATTGCATGGAAAAAGAATTTGAAGAATACTGGAATAAGAACCAGAAAAGATTAATCCTGAATGCTCCAAAAGCGTTACGCGATGAATATATAGAATCGACCAAGCTTGACAGCCCGATTGATTGGGTCTGTTTCATACTGCCAGTGGCTTTAGGTATTGGCCTTCAGCCAGTTCTGAATATTCAGAGTGAGATTCTCTCATGGGCAGTTGTACTGCTGATTGTGGTAGTTTGTTTCGCTGTACTGCAGTTGGTGAAGCCGATGTTGCAGAAAAAGAAATCTACCATACAGGTAGTAAAGAGCATCAAAGCTTATTATTACGAAGTATACAAGAAAAACGGTTTAAAGAAATTAGAGCCTTGGAATTAGATTCCAAGGCTTTTTTATTTGTTAGGGCCATTATACAATCATGAAATCACTCATCACGTCATCTGATATGTAAAGACCTTCACGGGTGAGGGAGAGTCTTCCATCCTTTATTTTCATCAGTCTCCGGCTGATATGTGGCTGGGCTTCCTGCAGAAGTCTGTCTGCCAATTCTTTTCCGAATTCCTGCTCCATCTTCATCAAGTCTATTCCGTCGCTTGTGCGCAAGGCGGTTGTTATCAGGTCATTGTAGCGGGTGGTGATGTCGAGTTGCTCGCTCTCTGAAGGTAGAATGCCTTCGCCGATGCTTCGGATATAGGTCTGGATATTCTCGATGTTCCAACTGCGCTGTTTCCTGTTGTAGGAGTGGGCTGCAGCTCCTATTCCGATATATGGCACTTCATGCCAGTAACTGCTGTTGTGGCGTGAACGGAACCCCGGACGGGCAAAATTGCTGATTTCATAATGCTCGTAGCCTGCCCCGGTGAGCAGATCAATCAGAGTCTCGTACATTCTGCGACTTGTTTCTTCATCTATCTCTCTGATTTTCTCCTGTTCCAGCAGACGGTAGAGTGGGGTTCCCTCTTCGTACATCAGACTGTAAGCTGAAATGTGTTCCACATCCAGTTGTATGGCATGCCGGATGTCGTTCATCCATTGGAAAAGAGATTCTTCTGGGAATCCGAACATCAGGTCAATACTGATATTGCGGATGCCGATGTTGCGGAGCCGGGTGATGGCTTCATCTACCTCTCTGGCGTTATGACGGCGATGCAGAAAGCGTAAGCGCTCATTGCTGAAGGTCTGCGCTCCCATGCTGATTCTGTTGACGGGGAGTTGCTTCAGCGTCTCACAGAAATCACCGGTTACATCGTCCGGATTGCATTCCATCGTAATCTCTATATTCTCTGTCAGCGTATAGTTCTTTCTGATAGCAGAGAAGATCTGGTTGAGTTGGGAACCTTTGAGCTGACTTGGAGTGCCACCACCCAGATAGATGGTTTCGATGGGCTCATCGTTTCCGAGTGCGGCTTTTGACGGGCGCATCTGCATCTCCCGACAGAGAGCATCAACGTAGTCGTCCCTCAACTTGAGGGAGGTGGTACTGTAAAAACCGCAGTAGATACACCGGCTTTCACAAAAGGGGATATGTATGTATAGTCCTGCCATAGTTCTGTACTTCTTTTTTCTATATATAATAAGGTGTAAAGACAAAAACATGTCTAAACAAAGTGCAAAAGTACTAATATGTTTTAAAAAACAGAAGTTTTTTGCCCAAAACTTTTGGCAATGTGCGATTTTTTTTGTACTTTAGTAGCATGAAACAGAAGAACCGGTGGTTTGACTGTGGATTGCAACTAGCAAATTTAAGTATAACCCTTAAAAATCTATAAGCGTCATGAGAGTTTATCAGACAAATGAGATTAAAAACATTGCGCTGTTGGGCAGTGCGGGTAGCGGCAAGACTACACTTGCCGAGAGTATGTTATTTGAAGCAGGCGTTATCAAGCGTAAAGGCTCTGTAGAAGCGAAAAATACGGTGAGCGACTACTTCCCAGTTGAGTTGGAATACGGCTACTCTGTGTTCCCTACTGTTTTGCATGTAGAGTGGAACAACAAGAAGCTTAACATTATAGATTGCCCAGGTAGCGATGATTTCGTGGGAGGTGCCATTACATCTCTCAATGTTACCGATCAGGCAGTTATCCTTATCAATGGTCAGTATGGTCCAGAGGTTGGTACACAGAACAACTTCCGTTATACCGAGAAGTTGGGCAAACCTGTCATCTTCCTGGTAAACCAACTCGACTCAGACAAGTGCGACTTTGATAATATCATAGCCACCATGAAGGACATTTATGGTTCTAAGTGTGTGCAGATACAATATCCTATCGAGACCGGTCCTGGCTTCAATGCTCTCATTGACGTCTTATTGATGAAAAAATATTCTTGGAAGCCAGAGGGTGGTGCTCCTATTATAGAAGATATTCCTGAAGAGGAAATGGAAAAAGCCATGGAGCTTCATACAGCTCTCGTTGAGGCTGCTGCCGAGAACGATGAGGGACTGATGGAGAAATTCTTCGAAAGCGAGAGCCTGACTGAAGATGAACTTCGCGAGGGTATCCGCAAGGGATTGGTTACCCGTAGCATCTTCCCTGTGTTCTGCGTCTGTGCAGGTAAGTCGATGGGTGTTCACCGCCTGATGGAGTTCCTGGGCAATGTAGTTCCTTTTGTAAGCGAGATGCCGAAGTTGCATAATACACGTGGTGAGGAGATTACGCCAGACTGTAATGGTCCTGAGAGTGTTTACTTCTTCAAGACTGGTATGGAGCCTCATATCGGCGAGGTAAGCTACTTTAAAGTGATGAGCGGCTCTATTAAGAATGGTGACGACCTGACCAATGCAGACCGTGGTTCCAAGGAGCGTATCGGACAGATTTATGCCTGCGCAGGTGCCAACCGTGTGCCTGTAGAGCAACTGAATGCCGGCGATATCGGCTGTACCGTGAAGATGAAGGATGTAAAAACCGGTAATACGCTTAATGGTAAGGGTGCTGAGTGGCGTTTCGACTTCATCAAATATCCTAACCCTAAGTATTCACGTGCTATCAAGGCTGCCAATGTCCAGGAAACTGAAAAACTGATGGCTGCACTCTTGAAGATGCGCCAGGAAGATCCAACATGGATTGTAGACCAGAACAAGGAATTGCGCCAGGTAATCGTAAGAGGTCAGGGTGAGTTCCATCTCCGCACGCTGAAGTGGCGTCTGGAAAACAACGAGAAACTCAATGTGACTTTCGAAGAGCCACGTATTCCATATCGTGAGACTATTACCAAGAAGGCTCGTGCCGACTACCGTCATAAGAAACAGAGTGGTGGCTCTGGTCAGTTTGGTGAAGTTCATCTCATTGTTGAACCATACGCTGAAGGTATGCCTGATCCTACATCATTCACCTTCAATGGTCAGGAATTCAAGATGAATATCAAGAGCCGCGAAGAGGTTAGTTTGCCATGGGGTGGCAAACTGGTGTTCCTCAACTCTGTGGTTGGTGGTGCCATTGATGCACGTTTCATGCCAGCTATTCTGAAGGGTGTTATGGACTGTATGGAACATGGTCCGTTGACAGGCAGTTATGCCCGTGATGTGCGCGTCATCGTTTATGATGGCAAGATGCACCCAGTAGACAGTAATGAACTTTCGTTCATGCTTGCTGCCCGCCATGCTTTCAGTGATGCCTTCAAACAGGCTGGTCCGAAGATTCTGGAGCCTATCTATGATTTGGAGGTTTATGTGCCTGCCGATTTCATGGGTGATGTGATGAGTGATCTCCAAGGACGCCGTGCCCTCATCATGGGTATGGACAGCGAGGCCGGTTACCAGAAGTTGAGTGCCAAGATTCCTTTGAAGGAACTTGCCAGCTATTCCATCTCTCTCAGTTCACTGACTGGTGGACGTGCTTCGTTCACAACCAAGTTTGCCAGCTATGAGTTGGTTCCTTCCGACATTCAGAGCAAGCTGATTGCAGATCATGAGGCTGAACTGGAGAAGGATGCTGAATAGCAATCATTAGGTTAGAGAAAAATCTCTCTTATATAAATTAAAATTTTATGTTGATATGACCAATATGGGGAAGTGTGCATGTGATATGTGTACTTCCCCTCTTTTTTTATAGAAATAGAAAGATTTAGTTTTGTATGTGAAATTAAAAACACGTAAAAATGTTAAAAGCTAGAAAAAGCCAATAAATAATTAACGGTTTTAAGTTAACCGATTAAGAATTTTCTTATCTTTGCCCCCATGAAGAAGAAAACGATTTGGACCATAGCCATTATCATGGGCTTTTCGTTCCTTGCGCTGCTTTTTTTGCAGCTCAGTTACATCCAGGAGATGGTAAACATGAAGAAGGAACAGTTTGACGAGTCGGTCAACAGAGCCCTGTATCAAGCTTCAAGAAATTTGGAGCTTAATGAAACTTTGCGCTATCTCGAAAAGAATGTCAACGAGACGGAACGTAAGGCTAATAAGGATAAAAACAAGAGTACAGCGGTATATTCAACTTTCGAGCTGAAAACCAATGCTACTCATCCGGGCAATATGCCGAAGGCGATGATACTGCGTAGCGATAAGAATTCGCTGACAGAAACACAGAAGTCGCTTCAGGAAATCGTGAAGAATCGTTATGTCTATCAGAAAGCGTTGCTGGATGAGGTGGTATACTCTATCCTTTATTCGGCATCAGACAAACCGCTCAAGGAGAGAATCAACTTCAAACAGCTGGATCAGGACCTCAAGGCAGAGATGATGAACAATGGTATCAATATACCTTATCATTTCACCGTGACCACGCAGGATGGAAGAGAGGTTTACCGCTGTCCTGACTATACGGATGAAGGTGAGGAATATAGTTATTCGCAAGTACTCTTCCGCAACGACCCGCAGTCGAAGATGGGGGTAGTAAGGGTTCATTTCCCAGATATGAACAGCTATATCTTCTCGAGTGTACGTTTCATGATTCCTAGCGTCATCTTTACGCTGGTACTTCTGATTACATTCATCTTTACCATCGTGGTCATCTTCAGACAAAAGAGGTATACGGAAATCAAGAACGACTTCATCAATAACATGACTCACGAGCTGAAGACGCCGATTGCCAGTATCAGTCTGGCTGCCCAGATGCTCAATGATACAACTGTATCAAAGAGCGAACAGATGCAGAAACATCTGGGCAACGTGATCAACGACGAGTCGAAGCGCCTGCGCTTCCTGGTTGAAAAGGTATTGCAGATGAGTATGTTCGACCGCAAGAAGGCGGTGTTCAAGAAGAAGGAACTTGATCTGAACGAGATGGTTGAGAATATTGCCAATTCATTCTCGCTCCGTGTTGAGCATACTGGCGGAAAGGTCTATACCGATATCGAAGCCATCGATTCAGGACTCTATGTTGACGAGGTGCATTTCCAGAATGTCATCTTCAATCTGATGGACAATGCTGTGAAATACCGGAAGCCGGACGAGCCGCTTAACATCACGATGAAGACCTGGAATGATGAAGAGCATCTGTATCTCTCGATTACGGATACAGGTCTGGGCATGAAGAAGGAAAACCTGAAGAAGATATTCGACAAGTTCTATCGTGTACATACAGGCAATGTTCATGATGTGAAAGGATTCGGACTGGGACTGGCTTATGTCAAGAAGATAGTAGATCTTCATGATGGTGAAATCAAGGTAGACAGCGAATTGGGCAAGGGTACAACCTTTACCATCAAACTGCCGGTGATTCATAGTTGAGACTTGAAGAAACAGAATAAAGAATAAATGGAATATTAATAATTTAAAAGAATAAAGGTATGGAAGAGAACATTAAAATCTTGCTTTGCGAGGATGATGAGAATTTGGGTATGTTGCTTCGCGAATATTTGCAGGCAAAGGGATTTACCACAATTTTGTGCCCTGATGGTGAGGCAGGTTATAAAGAATTTAATAAGAACAAATTTGATATTGCAGTACTCGACGTGATGATGCCAAAGAAGGACGGCTTCACATTGGCACAGGAGATTCGCCAGACTAATGCCGACCTCCCTATCATCTTCCTCACAGCCAAGACATTGAAGGAAGATATCCTGGAAGGTTTCAAGATTGGTGCTGATGATTATATCACCAAGCCATTCTCTATGGAAGAGCTGGTGTTCCGTGTAGAGGCTATTCTCCGCCGCGTACGTGGCAAGAAGAGCAAGGAGTCTACCATGTATCACATCGGTGACTTTACCTTTGATACACAGAAGCAGCTTCTTACCATTGGTGACAAGCAGACTAAACTTACTACCAAGGAGAATGAACTTCTTGCTTTGCTCTGCGCTCACTCTAATGAGATTCTGCAGCGTGATTTTGCCCTGAAGACCATCTGGATTGATGACAACTACTTCAATGCACGCTCAATGGATGTTTACATTACCAAACTCCGCAAGCACCTGAAGGATGATCCACAGATTGAAATCATCAATATCCATGGTAAGGGATACAAACTCATTGTTCCTAACGAGGATTAAGTATTTCAGTAACAGGGAAAAGATTCTCAAAGATATAAAAAAGGATAAGTCGGTGACCGGCTTATCCTTTTTTTAATGAATATACAAATCCTGCTATTCCTGCCAGGATGAAAAAGAGACCTGCGAAGAGTACGCTGTTTCCCTTGATAGAAAACGCAAAACTGGCAACCATCAGCAGGACGCCTAAAACGATGAAAGCCATGCCCATAGATGGTAGGGTATGGAGCAGAGTAATCAGTTTCTTATTCATTTTTGCCATATTCTTTACAATTTAAAGGTCGTTTTTATACTATTAACAATTATTTTGTGCAAAAGTACAAAAAATATTTGGTTAATTCAAGAAAAAGTCGTAATTTTGCACCGCAATTCGTGAAAAGGCTGTGTTTTCGCACACATTTTCCGGTTTTGCATGAGAATTTTTATATTAATATTTAATCATTTAAAGTAGTATGAATCAATACGAAACCGTTTTCATTTTGACTCCCGTTTTGTCTGATGAACAGATGAAGGAAACGGTCGCTAAGTTCGAGAAGGTACTCACCGATAATGGTGCTGAGATTCTGAACAAAGAGGCTTGGGGTTTGAAGAAGTTGGCTTACAACATCGAGAAGAAGACATCAGGCTTCTACAGCTTGGTTGAGTTCAAGGCTGAGCCAACTGTTATCGCTAAGCTCGAAACAGCTTATCGCCGCGACGAGAAAGTAATTCGTTACATGACTGTTAAACTTGACAAGTATGCTGCCGCTTACGCAGAGAAGCGTCGTGCAAAGCTTGGTAAAAAAGAGGAGGCTTAATCATGGCAGATCAGAAATCAGAAATCCGTTATTTGACCGCTCCTTCTATCGACACAAAGAAGAAGAAGTATTGCCGTTTCAAGAAGAGCGGTATTAAGTACATCGACTACAAGGATCCAGAGTTCTTGAAGAAGTTCTTGAACGAGCAGGGTAAAATCCTTCCACGTCGTATCACAGGTACATCTTTGAAGTATCAGCGCCGTGTAGCACAGGCTGTAAAGCGTGCTCGCCAGATCGCTTTGCTTCCTTACGTAACCGATTTGATGAAGTAATTTAAGGAGGATAAAGAAGAATGGAAATTATTTTGAAGCAAGATATTATCGGTCTTGGATATAAGAACGATATCGTAAATGTAAAGAGTGGTTATGGTCGTAACTTCCTTATCCCTACAGGTAAGGCTGTTATCGCATCTCCATCTGCTAAGAAGCAGTTGGCTGAGGATTTGAAGCAGCAGGCTCATAAGCTTGAGGCTATCAAGGCTGAGGCTGTTAAGAAGGGCGAGGCTCTCGAGGGCATCGTTCTTACTATCGCTGCTAAGGTGAGCGCTACTGGTCAGCTCTATGGCTCAGTTAACGCTGCAACTGTTGCTGAGGAACTCGCTAAGAAGGGCATCGAGGTTGATCGCAAGATTATCACTATGAAGGATGCTAAGAAGGTTGGTGAGTACGAGGCTACTGTACACTACCACAAGGAGGTTGAGGTTAAGGTTCCAGTTAACGTTGTTGCTGAGAACGCTCCTGTTGCAGCTCCTGCTGCTGAGGAGGCTCCTGCTGAGGCTGCAGCTGAGGAAGAGGCTCCAGCAGCTGAGTAATCCTCGCTCAATCAATTTGTACGAAGTACGATAATTTTCGCACTGTAAAGCAAATTAATATAAAGATCCCTTTTGCCGAAAGGCATTAGGGATTTTTTTATGCCTGTTCTGCATTCAGAATGGAAAGTTTTTACCATTCTTGTCGTAATTTAGAATATATAACTTTATTTTTTAATATTCTCTGCTGATTCTCAGAATTTTATTGTACCTTTGCAGTCGAATTCAGAGAATTCATATTTATTACAGAATATTATTTATAAACTAAAAAATATAAGGATAAAATGAAAGCATTTGTTTTCCCTGGACAGGGTTCTCAGTTCGTAGGTATGGGTAAAGACCTCTACGATAACAACGCATTGGCAAAAGAACTTTTCGATAAGGCCGACGAGATTCTCGGCTTCAAGATTACTGATATCATGTTCGCCGGTACCGACGATCAGTTGAAGGAAACTAAGGTTACCCAGCCTGCTGTATTCCTCCATTCTGTTATCTCTGCTCTTTGCCTGGGTGATGAGTTCAAGCCAGCTATGGTTGCTGGTCACTCTCTCGGTGAGTTCTCTGCATTGGTTGCTGCCGGTGCTATGGCTTTCGAGGATGGTTTGAAACTTGTTGCTGCCCGTGCCAATGCTATGCAGAAGGCTTGTGAGGCTAACCCTGGTACCATGGCTGCCATCATCGGTTTGCCAGATGAGAAGGTTGAGGAAATCTGCGCTGAGGTAAGCACAGAAGGCAACGTGGTAGTTGCTGCTAACTACAACTGCCCTGGTCAGCTCGTTATCTCAGGTAACGTGGATGCTATCAATGCAGCTTGCGAGAAGCTGAAGGCTGCTGGTGCTAAGCGTGCATTGCCTTTGAAGGTTGGTGGTGCTTTCCACTCTCCATTGATGCAGCCAGCTAAGGATGAACTTCAGGCTGCTATCGAGAAGACTACATTCTCAGCTCCTAAGTGCCCGGTTTACCAGAATGTAGACGGTAAGCCTCATACTGATCCAGCTGAGATTCAGCAGAACCTCATCGCACAGCTTACAAGCTCTGTACGTTGGACTTCATCTGTACAGGCTATGATTGCTGATGGTGCTGATGACTTCACAGAGTGTGGTCCTGGCAAGGCATTGCAGGGCATGATTGGCCGCATCGACAAGAATGTTGCCGCTCACGGTATTGCTTAATCAACAATAACACTATTCAACGTTTTATCTTTTCAGCAAAGGCGTTGTTGGAAAGGTAAAACGTTTCATTTTTTTAGTAAAGCCGCTAAATGAAGGAAAAAGTTATTATATACCAGGTTCTCCCACGACTCTTCGGAAACCAGAATACAACCTGTAAGGAAAATGGTACCATCGAAGAGAATGGTTGCGGAAAGCTGAATAATTTCTCAGATGAAGTTTTGGCTCGCATCCACGATATGGGATTTACACATATTTGGTATACGGGTGTGATTCGTCATGCCACTCAGACAAACTACTCTTCTTATGGAATTCCTACTCAGCATGCAGAGGTAGTGAAGGGAAAAGCAGGTTCGCCATATGCTATTACCGACTACTATGACATCGATCCAGACTTGGCTGTGAATGTCAGTATGCGAATGAAAGAGTGGGAGCAGCTGATAGAGCGTACTCACAAGGCAGGTATGAAAGTAATCATGGATTTCGTTCCGAACCATGTAGCCCGAGAGTATCATTCCATTTGCAAACCAACAGGTGTACGGGATTTGGGAGAAGATGATGATCCGAACATGCACTTCTCTACCAGGAATAATTTCTATTATGCATGGGGCGATTTGGATTTGAATGAAATCCGTCAATCCAAACCAGAGTTCAAGGCTTTTTCTGCGAAAGATGCCAAGATTTATGAACCTTATACCGAGAGTCCAGCCAGAGCTACAGGAAACGACCGGTTTGATAACCATCCTGGCTGTAACGACTGGTATGAGACCGTGAAACTCAATTATGGTGTAGATTACTGTGATGCAGGAGGCAGAAGCTATCATTATGAACCAGTGCCAAACACATGGGGCAAGATGACAGATATTCTCCTCTTCTGGGCAAGCAAGGGTGTTGATGGTTTCCGCTGTGATATGGCAGAAATGGTGCCAACGGCATTCTGGTCATACGCTACCGGGATATTGAAGGCGAAGTATCCTCACATCGTGGTTATCGGTGAGGTTTATGATCCTAACCAGTACCGCAACTATGTAAAGGCTGGTTTCGATTATCTTTATGACAAAGTAGGAATGTATGATTGCCTGCGTGGCGTGGTTCGTGGTGAGCGTCCGGCAGCCAGTATTATTCACGAGTGGCAGGTAGTGGATGATATCCGCGATCACATGCTCTATTTCCTTGAGAATCATGATGAGCAGCGCATCGCCAGCGATTTCTTCTGTGGCTCAGCCATGAAGGCGATTCCTGCTGCAGCCATGAGTCTCTTCTTCCAGAAGAATCCTTTCATGCTTTACAGCGGTCAGGAATTCGGCGAGAAGGGAATGGATAAGGAAGGATTCAGCGGCACGGATGGCCGTACCACGATATTCGACTATTGGAGTCCTGAAACTCTGACACATGCCTATCAGGATTCATCTGACTCGGCATTGAGTCAGGAGCAGAAATATCTGGCAGCCACTTATCGTCAGCTTCTTCGCTTCGCCAATGAAGAGAAAGCCATCCGTGAGGGTGAGACCTTCGATTTGATGTATGTGAATCCGGGTTCTGAGAATTTCGATCCCCGTACCAATTTCGCCTTCCTTCGCAAGAAGGATGATGAAGCTATGCTCATCGTACTTAACTTTGCTCAGGAGGCGCGCCAGCTGCAGGTTTGCATCCCTGGTCATGCTTTCGATTTCTTCCATATTGCTGAAGAGGAGGTGCTTGTAACAGAACTGTTCTCGGGTGGTAAGAAGAAGGTTGAGTTGAAGAAGGATGACGTATTCCCGATATCAATGGATGCTAACGGAGTAAGAATCTATAAATTCAATGTCAAGATGGAGGAAAGTGATATCATATTGAATGAGCATCATAAGGAGGAGTTCCCTCCTGCTCATACGGCAGAGCATTTGCTCAACCAGCTGATGGTTCGCATGTTTGGCTGCGATCGCAGCAAGAATGCTCATATTGAGCGAAAGAAGAGTAAGATGACTTTCTTAGTCGATCATAAGCCTACCCGTCAGGAGGAAAAGGCGATTGAGACGGAAATGAATCGTCTGATAGAGCTTGATATGCCTGTTACTTACGAGTTTGTGGATCGTGACCACATTCCGGCTAATGTCAAGTTAGACCGTCTGCCGGATGATGCGAGCGAGACCTTGCGTCTGGTTCGTATCGGCGATTATGATGTTTGTCCATGTATCGGCAAGCATGTCCGTTCTACAGTCCAGATTGGCAAGTTCGTATTGCTTGGTACCAATTGGGATGAGCAAGCTCATTCTTTGCGTATCCGCTTCAAGATTGTTCAGTAAATAAAATAAGCAGCAATGGAGTAGTAGCCATTGCTGCTTTTTTCTTTTATAATTCCTACTTTCTTCTTTCCTTTTCTTTCGTGCACATAAAAGTTTTTTCTCGAAAAAAGTCTCAAAGTCTCATTATTAATGGTTAAAACGCTATATATGATTGATGTATGGCGGTTTATAAAAATGAGACTTTTCTGTTTATTTTACAAAAAGTATCATAGAAGTATCATAAATTCAATAGAAGTATCATAAAATCTGGCATAGATGCATGCAAAAATCATGGATTTACGAGAAAAGTCAACGTGAATTATAAATAAGTTTTAACCGAGTCAACTCGTCTTACAAATAAAACTAAAAGTGGTCAACTAAAATTGTTAAACCACAGAGTATATTAGACAATAAGGCGATGCCCGCCTATGCCCGAGGCGATGGGTATTCTTGCCCAACTATCTTGGGCATCTTTGCCCATGGCTTTGGGCGCTCGTGCCCATGTACGTGGTCATGCGTACCCGTGTACGTGGGTATGAGAGTCCATGTACGTGGGTATGGATACTCATGTACGTGCGCAGGTTAAACTGATTTCAGTAGACACTATTGATGCAACAAAACTGAAATAATAGACGCTTCTTTTTCGATTTTAGATCAACTCATAGCTGTTTTTTATGATACTACTATGCGATTTTATGATACTTCTACAAAAATAATGATACTTCGATGATACTTTTTGTAAAATAAACCGAAAAGTATCATTATTGTAATATGTTCTATATCAGTAATATAAGTGATAAATTAGCCGAAAAATGAGACTTTGATACTTTTTTCGCAATAAAAACATTTATGTGCGAGGAAAACAGCAGGGTAAAATACGTCATTTTCCAGAAAACTGATAGTAAGTTAGAAAATAATCTCCAGAAAGCTTGCCAGTCTCATTTCTTTTTCTTATTTTTGCAACCGTAAATATCAGTATATTGAAGGTAAAGACTGATATGATAGGTAAATATCATTATAGTGATAGATAAACTAATAGAAGATTATGGCTGATTTATATGAATATTCTACTCCTGAGTTGGTACGCTTACTGGGAGTGAGATTCAAGGAATATAGAATGCGATGCAATCTCACCCAGAAAGAGGTTGCCGAGCTTACTGGGCTTGGCTTGACCACCATCCACAAGTTTGAGAATGGTACAGCGGGCAATCTTTCGCTTTCCACTTTTCTCCTCTTGCTGAAGGTGGTGGGTCAGATTGATGCCATCAATGATGTGCTTCCAGAACTTCCTCCATCTCCTTATCTGATGAGAAAGGATGAGAAGAAGGCACAGAGAATTCGTCATACTAAATAATAACTGGTTATGGTAAATACTTTGAGAGTAATGCTTTGGGACGAAGAAATCGGTCGCTTGGCATGGGACGATCGCCGCAGGTTATCGTACTTTACATATAATCCTGAGTTCTTGAAGAAGGGAATTGATGTTTCTCCTCTTCAAGCTCCTGTGCGTGTAAGCGGCTCCGCGTTTATACCTTGCATAATTCAAAAAAAGCAGTAACAGCTGA
>ENA-OPSQ01000464-OPSQ01000464.1-human-gut-metagenome-genome-assembly--contig:-NODE-464-length-36285-cov-19.699641_pt1 | contig 36285 bp, 31 predicted proteins | sample MGYA00241456_ERZ501904 | MGnify/ENA primary metagenome ERZ501904 (study PRJEB25962, sample SAMEA2042452) | human gut metagenome | biome: human gut; feature: human-associated habitat; material: faeces...
GAGGTCGGAAAACGAAAGTAGGAGAAAAACTACTTCGTTTTCCTCCTACTCGATTATTCCTCATCAAAAGAACTCTAAGAGAGATAGATCACTTTTACCGGTAATCTTTATGCCTTGACGTTTTGGATAATAGCTATAAATCAAGTAACCATTTCCATACAGGTATCACTTCTATTTTCTTGTCTTTTACCACAATCTCTTCTTCCAACTCGTAAGTTAGGATTATGAGACGCTTGCAATCCAATACCTTGGAAAGTTTAATAAGGGCTGTAGATTCTCTTTCCCAAGTTTCTGTAGAATATTTGGGATTGTAGCTTACTTGTATAGCCATTGCTGCATCAGGTATATAAAAATCTACTTCTATATTTTTATTATAGAAGAAAACTTGTTCGTCTAACCCATATCTTCGTAATAGTTCCATTGCAACCATATTCTCTAATAATGATGTGTCTATATCCATGGCAAGGATACTGATAATACCGTTATCTACAAAATAGTATTTAGGGTTGGTCTCACGTTGTGTGAGATTGTCTGCGATATTCTTGATAGGATAAATTAAGAAAGCATCTTTAGAATATTCAATATAATTGATGAGAGTTGGTTTGCTGAGTTTAGCACCAGTAGATGCTATTATATTAGTGAGTCGTGTGAAAGAAATTGGTTGCTTCACGCTCTCAGCAAGTTTTCGGAAAAGTATGCGAAGTGAGAACTGGTTCTCAATTTTGTTGCGAGAGGCTATGTCGCCGAGGTAAATCTTTTGATATACACTATTGATATAATCTCTTTTTGATGCCAGTTTTGCACCTTCAGGAAAACCTCCAAAATGGAAATAGTTTTCAAAATATCTTTGTACTTTTGCTCTTCCTGATGTGGTTGCGATGGTATCTGTGTCATAAGAAATCTCATTGGCATTCAGAAATTCAGAGAAACTATATGGCATAATGTGTTTAGTGATATAGCGACCTCCCAAGGTCGTTGCCACATCACTGCTAAGCATTTTAGCGTTGCTGCCTGTTATATAGACTCTGTACTTGTTGTCAGCTAAGCGTCGTGCAAATTTATCCCAACCATCTATATTTTGTATTTCATCAAGAAATAGAATTGGGCGTTTGTCTGACATCATACCATGAACCTCAAGGATGAGGTTTAGTTCTTGCGCAGTCATGCCCATCAATCGCTCATCCTCAAAATTGAGATAGAGCATAGAGTTCCAACTGATACCTTGTTTCAGATATTGTTGAATTTGCTGATAAAGCATGAATGATTTGCCGGCTCGTCTTACGCCTATCAAGACATAGTTGGCAAACTCTTCCATTTGGATGTCTCTTGGGACAATATGCTGTAATTCTATCTCTTTTCTATTTTCCAATAGTATTTCTCTGATAACTTCTTTTTGTATCATAATCTCTTATTGTTTAATTGATTTTGCAAAAATACGATTATTTTGTTAAATCGGCTAAACAATATGCATAATTTAACATAAAAAGTATCTATATATCCTAGTTAATGTCGTTTTAAGATATCGGATAGCTTATGTTCATTTCGATGCATGGATGATTGGGGAGAGCCAGGCTCTATGCTTCGCAATCCAAGAATCAGTGAGATTTTCCATGATACGAATCTTGTTGAGACTAAGGGGACTGGTATTGGTGTGATGCGCAGATTGATGAAGGAGGCTGGCTTGATGCCGCCGACTTTTGAGTCGAACCATGAAGCGAATAAGTTTACGGCAAGACTTCTGCTCCATCATTTCCTCAGCAAGGAGAATGTGGAGTGGTTAGCGCAATATGCCGAGTTTGGTTTGGTGAATGAGCAGAAGTTGGCTCTTGTCTTCGTGAGAGAAGTGGGGGCGATAGATAATGCTACGTATCGCCAGCTGGATTCTTCGATTACTCATGCCCGTGCACGTCTGGAGATTCATAAGCTCTGCGACCTTGGATTCATAGAAAAGAAAGGGCAAGGTCGTAACACTTATTATATAAGAACCTCCAAGGTGGTATCCTTAGGAGAAAGGTTACGACCTCAGAACGAAAGGTTACTACCTCTGCATGGTACATTAGGCGAAAGGTTACTACCTCAGCATGGTACATTGGGAAAAAAGATACCACCTCAGCATGGTACATTAGACGAAAAGATACCACCTCAAGGCAAAATGTACCATGGTAAGCATGGTACATTTGAGATAGAAAGCCAACCGAAAAGTCGTAACGAATTACTGAGGGAACTTCCTAAAGGGCTCCAAGAACGAGTTGCAAAACTAGGAAAGTGGGCATCTCGGGAAAAGGTTAGTCAACTCCTTGTAGATTTATGCGCTTTTAAGCCTTATAGCTACGAAGAGCTTGCTTTGATAATTCAAAGAGCGGCCAAGCCTATGAAGGATAAGTACATAAAGCCTTTACGATTAGCAAACAAGCTCTTCTATTGGATTCCGGAAATGATTAATCATCCTCTTCAAAAGTATGTTGCTGACCCTTCGATGGCGAGAAGTAATACACAGAAAAAATAAAGAAAAGTCCGTGTGGTATTTACTTACCCATGGACTTTTTGGTTCTTATTTGTACTGATGTTGGTCATTTTGTTACGGAATCTTAACTGTACGTTAAAAAAAATAATTAGTTTTGTTAGGTAATCTGTATATTTGTCCCCGAATGGTTTAGTGATAGTACTTACCATAATTTTTAAATAGATAAAGATATGAATACAGTTAAAGCTAGACTTTATGTTTGTAGAGATTGTGCGAACAAAATAAAAGATGCAGGTCTTCCTAAAGGTGCTTATAGGTGTCCTCTTATAGTTGATATTATTAATACTGATATTGTTTGGGATACCACAGATGCTACTGATTGTATTAGAGAAGGGCGTTATCAGTGCATATGTACTAGTAATGCTGATGTTGAACTTTATAAATAATAAATTATGAATAGTTGTATTTTTATTGATTTCGTTGATGCAAATCACTATCGAAAACTAAAGGAGGAGTATAGTGATAAAATTATCGGCACGTGGGATAGAATGTCAGATGTGGTTTCTGTTTTATCCTATGCTGCGAAAAATGTAGTGATATTGTTGCCACCTACAATTACTAAGAAAGCTGTGGAATTATGGTTGCTTGCTTTTCAAAAAAGGTTGAAGGAAGAAAATGTATGGTTTGTCTTAAATGTAGGAATATCTGGAATTTCTGAATCTTCAACTTCTTCAGATGGTGTTTTTGATAAAGATGGCTATATGGCAAGAATTCGATACGTTGTTTCTTATCAAAAAATAGTTTGTTAATAGTAGACGAGGAAGAATAAGGTTTTCTGTTCTTCCTCGTTAATGAAATGTTAATTATATATCAAACTATTTGGTTGTAATATTCTGTCTTAAATTATTGTAATGTTTTATAGTAAGGGTGTTGTAGAAATATTTGCCGCAGCATTCCTCTATATGATAATAGTCTAAGATGCTTTCAATATCTGCCCAGATTTTGTTTTTTTTGTCTTTGTTAGAAAAAATGTGCTCGTAGTAATCGTTAATGAGGAAGTTGATATGGCTAGTTTTTGAGTACATTTTTATAGCTTTTGTTTTATCTGCTTTTATTTGTTGGTCATTTTTTCTAGAGAAATCTACTTCATCAGAACTGCGTCCATTACACGAATAATAATTTAGATCATTGCACAAAGGGAGTAGTGATCTTATATATGGATCTGTGGATTCTATACTTCTTTTCTCTTCCATAAAATAATGGTCATCTCTTCCTGGGCGGCTCTGAAACCAAGCGGATTGCGTAACGTTATAAGTTTGTAATTCTTTTTCTATTTCGAAATTTTGAACATATGTGTGAATTTTTAAAAGCTTATCTTCTCTTTCTTTTTGAGAAGGTATATTGTCAACTTCAAATTCCTTTAATGCCAAAAAATACTCAAGAAGAGCATTTTCTTCTGCTGTGAGTACTTTCTCAAGATATATTATTGCTTCTTGTTTTTTTGTTGGATAATATAAGCATTTAAATCCCTTTTCCATTTGTATAAATGGAGAGAAAGTTTGTATTTCATTATCTAGAGAACCATTGATGAGTTTAAATGATGATAATTCCTTTATTTCTAAAGCATGCTCATAATCGTTGCTATTTACTAGGTATACAACAAAAGTCTTTTCCTTTAGTTGAAATCCACGTTCTTTTTCAAAATAGCTCAATATCGGAAATCCCATTTTTATCATGGTGCTTCCCCGAATTTCTGAGCAAGAATAGCCTACTACAATACCAAAAGTATCATGCTCATTGCATTGTAACACAATACCAATATGTAAAACTTTAGAATCTCTACTGCTTGCGGAAATTATATTAATATGTTGTTTCATACTTTATGTATATTGAAAAACTATAGATGTAAAAATAGGAGATAAGCTACTATATTTTTACAACTTATCTCCTATTATCTTATAAATGTCTTATGCCTTGAAACTCTCCAAATCTTCTGCCTTGAAGTTCTGGATGTATGCTGAATGACCGAGAACTTCCTCCTCTGCCATGCGAACATAAACATTGGCACTCTTAGCAAACATCTCTGGTGCCTTGGTAGCATCGTCGAGGATGAGGAGAGACATTACGATGTCGCCAGTCATGTTGTAGAGACGGCGAGCCAGGAAGTCGTGAACTGCCTGATCGTTAGCTTCCTTCACCTTGTTGATGGCTGCCTCGTAAAGTTCTACGAGCTTGGCTACACGCTCCTTCAATGCCTTCAAATCATCAGAAACCTCGTTCTCCAACATCTCCTTGATGATGCTGAGATAAGTACCGTTGGTGATGTAGCGGATAGCTGCTACTACCTGAAGCTGGGTGGTTCCCTCGTAGATAGAGAAGATGCGGGCGTCACGGAACAGGCGCTGGCACTTGTACTCCATGATGAAACCAGAACCACCGTGGATGCTGATGGCATCGTATGCATTCTGGTTGGCATACTCTGAGTTCATACCCTTTGCCAATGGTGTGAATGCATCAGCCAAGCGGGTGTATTTCTTCATCTCCTGACGCTCCTCTGGAGTGAGCTTAGTGTCGCGGGCGATGTCTTCCAAAGCCTTGTAGATGTCTACGTAGCGAGCGCAGCAGTAGAGGAGTGAACGGCCTGCATCCAACTTAGCCTTCATTCTTGAAAGCATGTCGTATACAGCTGGGAAGTTGATGATCTTCTCACCAAACTGAGCACGCTCCTTGGCATAAGCCAAACCCTCATTGTAAGCTTCCTGCTCAACACCTACACTCTGAGCAGCAATACCCAGACGGGCACCGTTCATCAGAGCCATCACGTACTTAATCAAACCGAGACGGGTGTTACCGCAAAGCTCTGCCTTGGCATTCTTGTAAACCAACTCGCAGGTAGGAGAACCATGAATACCCAACTTGTGCTCGATGTGACGAACAGTTACGCCACCATCACGCTTGTCGTAGATGAACATAGAAAGACCACGACCATCCTTGGTGCCTTCCTCTGAACGGGCCAGAACCAGGTGGATGTCTGAGTCACCATTGGTGATGAAACGCTTCACACCGTTCAGACGCCATGTGCCGTCCTCATCCTGTGTAGCCTTCAGCATTACGCGCTGCAAGTCAGAACCTGCATCAGGCTCAGTCAAGTCCATACTCATGGTCTCGCCAGCGCAGATGCGAGGGATGTACTTCTGGCGCTGCTCCTCAGAACCGAACTCATAGAGTGTATCGATACAGCTCTGGAGAGACCAGATGTTCTGGAAGCCTGCATCGGCAGCAGCGATGACTTCAGAAGCCATAGAGAAGATGGCGTTAGGCAAGTTCAAGCCGCCGTAACGGCGAGGCATAGACAAGCCCCAGAGGCCAGCCTTGCGGGTAGCATCGAGGTTCTCGAATGTCTTGCTGGCATAAATCATGCGGCCGTTCTCCAAGTGTGGACCTTCGAGGTCAACATCCTCAGAGTTTGGTTCGATGATGTTAGCAGCTACATCGCCGGTAATATCCAGCAATCGCTTGTAGTTCTCGATGGCATCCTCGTAGTTGACAGGAGCATCTTCAAACTGGTCTTTTTCTGCGTAATTTCTTTCCTTCAAGTCCACAACACGCTTCATAAGCGGATGATTCAAGTGGAACTCTATTTCAGGATGGTCTGTATAATAATTAGCCATATTTTTTTTATTTTTGGAAGGAGTTAAAGGAGTTAAGGAGTTAAAGGAGTTAAGACAACACCTTTATCTCCTAAAATGCTAGCTGATAGCACTATTGTTTATAACACCTTTGCAATATGCATTTAGAAGTTTACTAGCTTCTTCAATACTCATGCATAATGCCTCAAATTCACCTTTCTGCAAGAAATTTAAATCTCTTGATAAGATAATGTAATCTCTACATTCCTCAAGGCTTCCTTGCGAAATGTTGAAGAAACGGAGTTTGTCAGCTTTGCTAAGCTTCTTATAGCCTTCTGCAATGTTTGCTTCGATAGACACAGCTGCTCTTCTGAACTGGGAAATCAATCCAAATCGCTCCACTTCAGGAAAATGTCCTGTTACCCGATAAACGAGTAATACAAAAGCATGAGCCTTCTGCCAAGCATAAATATCTTCGAATCTAAACATACAAATACTATTGTCTTAACTACTTTAACTCCTTAACTCCTTAACTCCTTGTATATTATTTACTTTGAATTCTGCTTGTAGTACTTGATGAGCTTAGGAACCACATCCTCAACATTGCCGTTGATAACGTAGTCGGCAATCTTGTTGATTGGAGCATCAGGATCGTTGTTCACAGAGATGATGATACCTGAATCCTGCATACCGGCGATGTGCTGAATCTGACCAGAGATTCCGCAGGCGATATAAACCTTAGGATGAACGGTAACACCAGTCTGACCAATCTGACGGTCGTGATCTACCCAACCTGCATCTACTGCAGCACGGGAAGCACCTACCTCACCATGGAGGAGATGAGCCAACTCGAAGAGCTGGTCGAAACCTTCCTTGCTTCCTACACCATAACCACCGGCTACAACGATGGCAGAACCCTTCAGGTTGTGCTTGGCAGCCTCTACGTGGTGGTCGAGTACCTTTACTACGAAGTCTTCAGCAGGAACATACTTGCTTACCTCTGGATAAACCACTTCCTTCTTGCACTCACCCTCGTAGATGCTCTTCTGCATCACGCCAGAGCGTACGGTAGCCATCTGAGGACGGTGCTCTGGGTTTACGATGGTAGCCACGATGTTACCACCGAAGGCTGGACGAATCTGATAGAGCAGCCCCTCATAGTGCTTGCCGCTCTTCTTATCGTCGTAATCACCGATTTCAAGCTCAGTACAGTCGGCAGTCAGACCGCTGGTCAATGAAGAAGAAACACGAGGACCGAGGTCGCGACCGATAACGGTAGCACCCATCAATGCAATCTGAGGCTTCTCCTCCTTGAAGAGGTTGACGAGAATGTCGGTATGTGGAGCTGAAGTGTATGGGAATAATCCCTCAGCATCGAAAACAAATAATTTATCTACACCATAAGGGAGAATCTGATCCTCTACCTGACCCTTGATGCCGGTACCAGCCACGATGGCATGGAGTTCCACGCCCTGCTGGTTAGCGAGCTTACGACCCTTGGTGAGCAATTCTTGAGATACTTCGGCAACGGTTGTGCCTTCTACCTCGCAATATACAAATACGTTGTTCATTGTCTTTTCTAATTTTTGAGGAGTTAAAAGAGTTAAGGAGTTATCGCTCCTTGCGGTCGCTGAGGAGTTAAGACAACAGTTTTTGTTGCTTGAGTCAAAGAGAATGACATATAGCCCTAAAGCTGTTGTCTTAACTCCTTAACTCCTTTTACTCCTCTTAAAATACTATCCGATAATACTTTCGTCCAACAATTCCTTCATCAGTCCGTCGATGTCCTCATCGCTGCTGGTCAGGGTCTTGCTTTCCTTAGCCTGGAACACGATGTTCTTCACGGCCTTCACCTTGGTTGGTGAACCGCTCAAACCGCACTGTGCAGGGTCGCCGTCAACATCGGCAACGCTCCACTGGTTCAGGGTGAGGTAAGGGCGCTCCTCATAGAGGTTGGCCCAAGGCTCATCACCCTTGCGCTCCATAGGGCAGGTAGCGTATTTATATTTCATAACGAGCTTCACGTTGCATGGGCGACATGGAGCAGCACTTCCGTTTACGGTAATTACCAATGGCAATGGAGCCTCTACGGTCTCAACACCACCATCAATGAGGCGGCGTATAGTAGCCTTGCCATCCTCTACCTTGAGGATTTCCTCTGCGTAGGTTACCTGGTTCAATCCCAACTTCTGAGCCACCTGCGGACCTACCTGGGCTGTATCACCATCGATAGCCTGGCGACCACCGATTACGATGTCTACGTCACCAATCTTCTGGATACCAGTAGCAAGGGCATAGGAAGTAGCCAATGTATCAGCACCGGCAAAGAGACGGTCGGTAAGCAACCAACCTGTATCTGCACCACGATAAAGACCCTGGCGGATGATTTCTCCAGCACGTGGAGGACCCATAGTCAAAATACCAACTGTAGAACCTGGATTCTGCTCTTTCAATCGGAGAGCCTGCTCCAATGCGTTCAAATCTTCAGGATTGAAGATTGCAGGAAGGGCAGCGCGATTTACTGTGCCTTCGGCGGTCATCGCATCCTTACCCACATTTCTTGTGTCAGGTACTTGCTTTGCAAGTACTACGATTTTTAAACTCATATTTTTAAAAATGGTTATTGTTATAATTTCCTAAGTTTGTTAGTGCTCAGTACTCAAGTTGTACGTCGTCTAGTGCGATTGTCAGACTTGCTATCGTCTAATAAGTTACTGTCCAATGTTCAATTTGGGACAAAACACGGGGGCAAAAGTAACACTTTTTTATGGCTTACGCAAATATTTTATAAAAAAAATGCCCATTTAGTCTTGCTTTGTGCGCAAAACGCAAGAAATGTGCAAGTTTTTTAGAACGTCCGTACTTAACTTTGCTGGCTTATTCAAAGCTCTTGAGTCGAGCGATATATTTGCCCAGAATATCGAATTCGATATTCACTACCGTTCCCACTTCGATGTCGCAGAAGTTGGTATTCTCTCTGGTATAAGGAATGATAGCAACGGTAAATGTGTTGTCTGTAGGATCACAGACGGTGAGCGAAACGCCGTTAACGGTAACGCTGCCCTTGTCCACCGTGAAATAGCCTTTTCTTGCCATTTCCTTGTTGAGCTCATATTCGAAAGTAAAATAAGTAGAGCCATCAGCGTCTTTCATTGCGATACATTTGGCAGTCTCGTCCACGTGTCCCTGTACGATATGACCATCCAGACGGCCGTTCATCACCATCGAACGCTCTACGTTCACCTTGTCGCCTACCTTGAGCAGTCCCAGATTACTGCGGTCCAGGGTTTCCTTCATGGCGGTAACGGTATACGTGCCATCTTTTATTTCCACTACGGTGAGGCACACACCATTATGAGCCACACTCTGGTCGATGCCGAGTTCATCAACGAAAGAGCATCTCAATGTGAAGTCGATGTTCTCCTTATCATGCTTGATAGCTACTACGGTAGCCATTTCTTCTACGATTCCACTAAACATATATTCTATTTTTATTTGGTTTCATTATTATTTAGAATGCAAAGATATTGCATTAGCTAGAAACAGCCAAATTATTTAAGTTCTTTTGATAAAATAAGCAAGATATATTTGTTTAATTGCCATATTTTTTATATTTTTGCACATCATAATATATGCACATGAAAAATGTGATATACATGTCTTTTCAAAACTCCACCGAATATGAAGAATAATGAAGACTATATAATAAGGTATAGGAGCAGTAAAATTAGATAACACAGTTTAGGTAACAATAAAAACATTTGAAGACAATGGAAATCAAGGAAGGATATATGCCCTTCATGGGCTATCAAACATATTATCGTATCGTAGGTAAAACAGAGGAGGGCAAGAGCCCTATCATCCTCTTGCATGGTGGACCAGGCAGTACCCACAACTATTTCGAGCTATTGGATAGGGTAGCGGAATCAGGTAGAGCTGTCATCATGTACGACCAGTTGGGCTGTGGCAACTCATTTGTGGAGGGACATCCCGAACTCTGGACTCCTGAGACTTGGCTCAACGAACTCTGTGCGCTCATCGACTATCTCCACATCGACCATTTTCATCTCTTGGGACAGTCGTGGGGTGGCATGCTCGCCATCATCTATCTGATAGAGAAGCAAGCAAAGGGCGTGAAGTCAGCCATCCTCAGCAGCACTCTTTCGAGCAGCAAGCTTTGGGCAAGTGAGCAACATCGCATGATTAAGTTTATGTCGGAGGAAGACCAGCGTGCCATCGCTGAGGCTGAGGCGAAGGATGACTTTTCGAGCGAGGCATATGCCAAGGCGAATGAACACTTCATGCTCCTGCATTGTGCCGGTGAGGTGACGGAGGATAGTCCAGAGTGTCTTCGCCGGAAGAAGCGTGCTGGTGCTGAGGCTTATCTCTATGGTTGGGGACCAAATGAATACACTCCTACTGGTACGTTCCGTGATTATGATTACACCGACTGTCTGGGCGAAATCCAAGTGCCTTGCTTGGTGATGAGTGGCACCAACGACCTCTGTACTCCATTGGTAGCAAAGACACTTTATGATGGTATCCAAGATTCCAAGTGGCATCTCTTCGTAGGAGCCCGACACATGCCATTTGCCGAGCAAAACGATGAATATTGCAAGGTGTTGGAAGAATGGATGGAGGAGAAAGAGGGAAAGTGATTTGGCACTTTCCCCTTTTATTTCATGATTCCATTGTCAGTATCAGAGAGGTTGATTCTCTTTTTGTCCAATTGATTGGATAAAATAAGCATAAAACCGTCCAATTGATTGGATGAAATCAATGGAAAAAGTGCTGATAGTGGTGCCAAAAGTGCTTTAAAAAACGACTTTTGGCACCACTATCGGCACTTTTATAGAGAAACTGAATACGATACGAAAGCCTCTAATTGCTTCTCTATTTCAGCGAAAGGTACATTGAGGTCAAGAGTGCGGAAGTATATGGTATTGCCATCCGCAAGCTTCATACTTCCATTGGGTGTGATGTCTTCGTCTGTTTTAGCATAAAGCAACATGCCATCCACTTTGCCCGAATGCAGTTTGTCCTTATTCATGACATATGTATGAATTTGGTACAAGTTGTTAGAATGTATTGTCGCTTTGTCAAATTGCACTTGCATGGTATGTCCATAAAACTTGGTGTCAATGATGAGTGTTCGGTCATTGAGAGTAAGTAATATGTCTGTTTGCATGATAGGAAGAATATGAGTGGAAGATACATCTCGGTCGATGTTCCAATCTATTTGTGCAGCTTGAGCCTTGTATTCAGGATGTTTAGACCTATAGTATTCTAAGACAAACTTCTCGAAAAGGCGACAAAGATGTTCATCAGTAAATGACTTCATCTTGTATTTCCCCTTTTCTGTTGTCATCAGAATATCCTCGGTAAGGAAATAACAGATATAAAGTAGCATTTGATAGGATTTGTTGTTTCTGTCAAATGTCAGTATATTCCATTTTATCGTGCTTAGTTCGATGATGTCGATGCCTGAAAAGAACAGCATGAGATTCTTTAGCTTGGTCTTTTGATCTTTTTTGATGTTTCCGTGCTTGAGAAGACCAAAGACAGTTGCTTTTATAATCTGATTGAAGATGTTGTTTTCCGATAACTCATCATATTCACAACCGATTTCTTGCTTTCTGCATAACTTGTTTTGAATGGTAGCGTTCAAGTCAAGTTTTCCGCGAAGGGTAGGGAGTGAGTCTTTGCGAATGATATATTGCTTGAAAATACCTTGTTTCAGTTGGCATGAGATGCCCTTGATGAGAATTTCGGCAAACAATTGTTGTATGTTGTCGAAATTCTCACCAGCAATCTCTTCATAGTTGTTCTGCTTTAGCTCACGAAAAGCATAAGTGAGCATATAGTAGATGTTGAGTATGAATATGTTCTTGTCTTTCGTCATTTGAGTGCGTCTAATAGTTTTTCTACAGCCGTTTGATACTTCGAATCGTTGTCAAACCAATATTCTCTAAGCATTGGCTTGAGGTCGTATTCCACAATATTTTCCAACCACAAGTCGTTGATGTCTTTTGGTTTGGAGGAGCAGAAGTAACTATGACCGATACAGAACCCTGAACCAAGAGAATCGTCATTGGTAATGTCTTGGTTGAGTGAAACTATGGCATTGACAACGTTATCAAACTTATCATTTCCTATGGACTCTTGGTACTTCTTGAAACCTTCAGTGTCAAATCCAGGAGTCATTTCATAGAAACTAAATCGACGGCGCAAGGCATAGTCTATCATGGCAAGACTTCGATCAGCCGTATTCATCATACCTATTATATATAGGTTGCTTGGCACACAGAACATTTCGCCATTATAAGCCAATTTAATTTCTGTGTCTCGATAGTCTTTTTCTATTAGCATTAACAAATCACCAAATATCTTGCTCAGGTTTCCACGATTTATTTCATCTATAATGAAGTAGTAATCTTTGTCCGGATTACTTTGGGCTCTTTTACAGAAGTTATAGAAAACTCCCTTTTTGAGTTCGAATCCACCATCTTCGTTAGGTCGATACCCCATCATGAAATCCTCATAGCTATAATTTTGGTGGAATTGGATGAATTCGATTCTCGATTCGTCTATATCCCCCATCATAGAGTAAGCTAATCTCTTAGCGGAGAATGTCTTACCTACGCCAGGTGCTCCTTGCAAGATGATGTTCTTCTTGTTTTGCAAGAGCAAGCGCAGCTTGGTATAGTCTTCTTCGCTCATATATACCTCATTGAGAAAATTCTCTTGTGTATAGGGTTTCAGCTGTTTGTTTTCTTCTTTTGGATTGGATTCTCTGATGAGATCAATCAGGTACTCATATTCGTCAGGGGCAACTTTGAATAGTGAGCCATTCTTGTTTTGAATGAATTCCATGCTTTTTAGCTCTGGTGCATCCTTGAATGAGGCGTAGTCGATAGGGTATTGCAGGGATTCAACTTTTTTGAAACAAATATGCTGCCCATCTGATGGCGTGTCGATTTCGGCAATGGCAACGATTTGTTTCACAGGGTTGGCCTCATATCCTATGACAATATCCCCTTTCTTGGCATTCATGAAGTTTTGGAAGACTCTTCTTGGATTGCCGTTCTCATTGTAAAGAGTATAGTCTTGTATATCACCAACCTTCATCTTGGAGAAACTCCAAATCTTAGGGCTGGCTACGAGCCACCAATATTGCTTGTTGATATTGTCTTCTGTCTCATTTGTAGCTTCTGTAGTCTGAACATAGTCTAATTCTTTCAAAATAGTAAGCAATTCTTCGTAATAGTCAAAGATGTCCTTGTCTCCTTTCTGCTGCATTAGGAAAGCTTGAAGTTTTGATATAGGCATAGCTTTAGCTCCTGCTAAACCAAAATGTGTTGCCAATTGTACAAGCATGTCTTTCTTGTAAATGGGGATAAGTTGGTTGTTGGAGTATAAGAATGCTATCTTCCATCTGTAGCCTTCTCCTAATTCTGTGATCGTATCTAAAACCTCAAAGTTTCCATTGCTGGCGTTTGTTGCAATTTTGATGATAACGTTCTTTACTACGTTGAAAGCTTCTTGAGCTGTAGGCTTATTATATCTTGCATACCAAGCATATTTTTCATCGCTGATAAACTTTGTGTTGTGAATATTGGTCTTAATACGATATTCATAGATACCAAATTTATATGATGAGCCACCCCATATAGATCCCAACTCGTATGTGCGAGATTCTAGCCAATAGCAGAAAGAGTCATCTTTGTTCAAATTGGTATATTGCTCCAAAGTCATGCCTTGGAGCGAATCCAGAGGAAATGTGTGAAGAAAGTCTTTCAAAAGCTTTTGGCGTAGTTTCTTAACTTCTTTTTTCCCTATTTTATCTGATGTAAGTTTTATATCGTTCATAATTTTTCTTTTTTTGAAAATAATTACTGACATAGTTACCGACATGGTTACTAACATAGTTACTAGCTCTGTTACTATTTCATGAAAAGTAGCAGAGCTTGAATTATCTGACTCTGTCGTTGACTTTGTCCTTCTGTATCAAAACAAAACGACAGAGTCGGATTGTTTATATTGTCTCCAAGAACAACAAACCCTTTTTGGTCGTTCTGTATTGTTGCTTAGGACTTGTCGGCTTATCTGGTACCGTAAGTTCCAGATAATCATGAAGTAGCAATGGTTCGATGAATGCCTTGAAGTTCCATTGTTGATACGTAACACCAATTAAATCGTATATTTCCTTTCTGTATTTTGGTTCTTTGCAGAACTTAAGAATGGATACAACTTTGTCTGTTGCATCTGTATATGTATTATCACCTTCAGCTCTGTTAGTAGCTCTGTTAGTAGCTCTGTTAGTAGCTCTGTTAGTAGCTCTGTCACTATCCAGCCAAAAAGTGACAGTGCTGGTGCAGATATCACTCTCAAAAGTCACGTCATTTCCTGTGATTTCTTTCCACTCGTTCATCATATCAAAACCATAGCCGATAGTCTCTGATAGATTAACCAGTCTGAATATCTTGGCGATAATCGGGTTGCGAGGATTAGAATAGAGATGGTTGCCCAGTTGGGATATAGGCACAGGATAGCCACCTGCATTGAAGAACTCGACTCTGTCGGTGTAGATATGGATGCAGGAGTGAATGGTGCTGAAAGGGTCGAAGTGGGAGAGCATATTGACCAATGCCTCTCTCAGAATCTTGAATTGCGAGCGGTCTTCCACATTGAATCCCTCGTCGTTCATCATGAATGGAGTATCCACGATGAGGCGCAGTCTCCTAATCATAATCTGAAAATACTCCCAAAGGTTCTCTTGCTCTGGGATGCGATAGGTATAGCGAGTTCGTGCTTCTCTCACGCTTCTGCCAGGAATCTCCACCAAGTCCATCCAAAACGTAGGGACATAGCGGCGAACCCATTCTTCTTTGCCAAAGCACATCAAGCCGCCATAATTCAGATGTCCCTCATTATCGGCGATGCCGATGCGCTTGCAGAAGTCGGCGATGTCATTGCCTATCAGATTAGGTCGAGGACTGTATAGCTTGAAGTAATTGCGATAGTCGCGAATGGTATCCTCGTTGAGCATGGAGAGATTGGAGTCTAAGAGTATCTGCTCAGACTTGATGCCGAATGATTGGTTATGAAACATGGCGGTTATCTCACCATTGGTTGCTCGCTGGTCTCCACTGCCAAATCGGATGAATGTATTCTGTGGATTGTTATAGTAGATAGGCTTGTGGGGTGATGAGGCGATATGAAATGCCAAAACCTTATGTCCATCTATATGATAGAGCATGCTCTTGGCATCGACTGGCTCATTGAACTTTTGGGAACGCAAGGTGCCCAAGAAGTCTTGTTCCAACTTCTCTGCATTGGCAACTCCAGAGATTTCAAACTTCTTGCCATTCTGCTTTACTCCAAGCACTATCCATCCGCCGGAAGTGTTGGCGAATGCACTTACGGTTTCCCATATATTCTTAGGGAGTTCGCTCTTGGCCTCCTTAGCCTCGAAGTCCTCCCATTCGATGTCGTTGATTCTGTCTATCAGCTCTTCCTTTGTCATAATAATGATGATTAAATTGAAATATAGAATTTCTTCCTCCCTTCACTTCAAGAAATAGATAGGAGCATGCTGGGTGCCTTCCTTCTCCATGATGCCTTTCTCGCAGAAATGGTTGAGCCACTTCTGTGCCATGTAAGGAGTCAAGCCAAAGAGGATGCGCAGGATGCGAGTGGTGATGTAACGATTCTTTTGAAGATACTCCTTGATATTCTCTAACATCTTTTCCTCGGAGTATTTTGTAGATTGGTTGGAATAACGAGAGCGTACAAAGTGGACGTTGCGCTGTACTTCCTCCATTAGCTTACCTTCTGGTCGGAAGTTGATGCCGGTGATGCGTACTTCCTTGCCCGTAATCTTCTTGTCTGGATTCTCCTCTGGCATCTCTAGGCTAGCCGACATGGAGAAGTAGCCTATCTCTGGGATATAAAAGCGGCGTCCCATGGAGAATTCTTCCACCAAAAGGTCATGAAGCTCTGCCAACACCGCAGCCACATCTCCCTTGGTGAGTGAGCAGCGGCTCTGGATTTTCTCTTGCAGTTGCTTCTCGGTCATAGGTTCATGCTGCACGATACGAATGTATTGGCGCTTTTCTCCTGTGCCCTGGGCATTGTTGAGCATGTAAATGTCGTATTTCAGTTCCATATTTCTTGTTGTTTGATGGTTCGTTGTTTTCTATATTCTTTGTCTTCTATGAAAGATGATGTAAATATATATAATAATGTGATAACTTGTATCTTTTGGTGTAAAATATTAGGTTTATTTATACATTGGTATATGTCGTGTGATTATATGGCATTTGTCATCCGGTCGTATGATAAGTGTCGTATAATCGCATGACAAATGTCACGCAATCACAAATAAGGATTTCTTGCATCGTTATAATTGCTTCCTTGCACCGTTATGGTTGCTTCCTTGCATCATATAAGTCGCAACATTATTACCATCCATATCATCCTTGCCAATTTCAAGAAATACTCATTCGAAATGAGTGGTTTTGCTCTGAATTACTCATTCTGAATGAGTAAAAATAATTGAAATTACTCATTTAGAATGAATAAAAAGGAGGATTTCCTTTGGAATATATGATTTTATAGTGTTATGTCAAGGTGCTGAATTGTAGGGGATTAATAGATGTCTTAAAATTATTTTTCATTTTCTTAGTCGGTTTTGCTGATTTATCCGAAATTTATAGTAAATTTGCAGTAAATTTCGGATGGTCAAAAACTAAAGGGCATTCGTATAGATTATACAAAGGATTAAAAAATAGACCAACAAATGGTAAAAAAACAAATAATAGAATTATTAAACCTACTTGGGTTTCGCCAAGATGGTAATGTCTATACAAAAAAATACGACACAGCTCTGCATCCCTTACAGGTTGATGTAGAGAAAGAACGTATATATTACGAAAATAGTGGAATTACAGTCAATCGTTCTACAACTTCCAATTTTAGCGAAGACGAAAATCTTGTGGTTTTGGAATGTGTTGACCGCCTTTTGTCTAAGGGATACCATGCTAATCATATAGAGTTGGAGCCTCATTGGAAATTAGGACATGGTACCAAGGGAGGATATGCCGACATTTGGGTTCGTACATATACTGATAATGCTTTTGATGGTAATGATGATGATAAGAATTCTTTGCTTATCATCGAATGCAAAACAAGCGGTGCTAAGTTTAACGAGGCATGGAATGATACATTGGATGATGGTGCTCAGTTGTTTTCTTATTTCCAGCAAGAGCCAGCTACTAAATTCTTGTGCCTTTATACGTCTGGTATTGTTGACGGAAAAGTCCTGCCAGAGTATAAATTGATAAATGTACAAGACAACCAGGATTTGTTGGAATCAGATAAGAATGCACAGAGCTATCAGAATAAGAACGACAAGCAGCGTTATCGTGTTTGGCGAGATACTTATAGCTGTGAATATGCTACACGTGGTTTGTTCGAGGATGATATTAGACCATACGAGCTAGGCAAGAACAAATATACTGTTGCTGACTTAGTTGAGGTGAACAATGAGGAGATTCAAAAGAAGTATCATGAGTTTGCACTCATATTGCGTCAGCATAATGTCAGCGGACGAGAGAATGCTTTCGATAAGTTGGTTAATTTGTTCTTGGCAAAAGTAGTGGATGAAACCAATAACCCTGAAAATTTACATTTCTACTGGAAAGGTACTGCGTATGATGATGATTTCCAGTTGCAAGACCGTTTGCAACGATTGTACCGTGATGGAATGATGCGTTTCTTGAATGAGGAGGTTACTTATATAGAAAACAGCCAGATAGATTTGGCTTTTAGGAGATTTAAGAACGACCCTGATGCAACAAAGAAAACTATCATGGAGTATTTCCGTGCCTTAAAGTTTTTCTCGGATAATGATTTCTCGTTTATCAGTGTACATAATGAAAAACTCTTCCGTCAGAATGCTGTGGTGTTAAGGAAGATGGTGAAGATGCTTCAGGATATTCGTTTGAAAACGGATCAGGTAAACCAGAACCAATTCTTGGGTGACTTGTTTGAGGGATTCTTGAATAGGGGTATCAAGCAGAGTGAGGGACAATTCTTCACTCCGATGCCTATTGTTCGTTTCCTTGTATCTTCCTTGCCATTAGAGCATATTGTGAGAGATAATGAGGATATACCATGGGCAATAGATTATGCTTGTGGAGCAGGTCACTTCTTGACGGAGTATGCTGTAAGAATCAAGGAGTTTGTGGAGAAGTATCGCAAGGATATTCCTCTCAAGGAGTATTATTCTCGAATCACGGGTATAGAGAAAGAGTATCGTTTGTCAAAAGTATCAAAGGTTTCTGCCTTCATGTATGGGCAAGACGATATCAAGATTGTCTATGCTGATGCTTTGGTTAAACATGCTGATGTAAAGGATGGACAATACGAGGTCTTGGTAGCTAATCCTCCATATTCAGTTTCTGGTTTCTTGGATACTTTGACAGAGGAGCAGCGTAAATGCTACTCTTTGTATAACGATGATTTGAATACGGATAAATGCAATGCTATTGAAGCATTCTTCATTGAGCGTGCTGCGCAACTGATGAAAAGTGGTGGCGTGGCAGGAATCATCTTGCCAGTGTCTGTATTGAATAGAAATGGAATCCATGCTCATGCTCGTGAGATTATCTTGAAGTGCTTCGATATTGTGGCTTTGGCAGAGTTTGGAAGTGGAACCTTTGGACAAACAGGAACAAATACTGTTACAATGTTCTTGCGTCGTAAGGAAACGAATACACCTGATGCTGATCACTATAAAAATAGAGTGAATAGTTGGTTTGCACAGCGTGATGAAACCAATGCTGTTTATCAAGATGAATATTTGTTGGGACTTTATTGCAATCATTGTAGTTATCAATTAGATGACTACAAAACTTTTATTGGTGGAGAGATAAATGATGGTTTCTTGAATACTGAGACCATCCAAACTTATTATGCCTCTTTCTTTGGCAATCAGCGCAATGCCATGAAGGATGTTTGTGATGAGGCTAAAACTATCAGAAGCAAATATCTTTCTCGTGCCAATACAAGAACATACAAGCAATTGCCTTTGGTGGAGCAAAACCAAATCAAGGAAAAGGCTTTCTTGAATTTTGTTACAGCCATAGAAAAAGAGAAAGTATATTACTTTGTCTTGGCTCATGCTGTTGCTCAACCTGTGCTATTGATCAAGTCTCCAACTTCTACATCAGATGTCAAGAAGTTCTTGGGGTATGGTTGGAGTGACAGTAAAGGCAATGAGGGTATTCAGTATCTGAATGTTGGTAAGGCAAAGTCAAGCGATGACGAGGATGGTGAGGACGATGATACCATGAGCCAAATTCGCGGTATTGATGGTGTGCAGACTCCTCTGTTTAATCCTGCTAATCTTTTTGACGATGATAAGATCAATACTTTGATTCGCAAAAACTTTATGGGAGAAGAAGTCGTAATACCAAAGAACTTGGAGGCTTATGTCACAAAGGGGCGTTTGGTGAACATGCTAGATTTCACAAGAACAGCTTTTACTAAAGAGTTCAAGACTTCTTTGAGAAAGAAGCAAATTGAATACCGCTGGAATTCTTCTCTTATGGAGGATATTTTGTTGCCTATTAAGGGCTCAATAGCTAAAATTGCGAATGAACAATTATTGGAGGAAGGACAATGGCCTGTATTGACGCAAGAAACAGATAAAATCATATCTGGATATACAAATCAAGACAATCCTATAACGGATGTTCCATTAATTCTATTTGGGGATCATAGCTGTACTTTAAAGTATGTAGATTTTCCGTTTTTAGAGGTGCAGATGGCACTCAGTTAATCAAAACGTCAGAAGAAAAAGGTTGCTTGAATAAATATTTGTATTATTTCTTATCTTCTATAGAAATAGAAAATAGTGGGAAATATGAACGTCATTTTAAATATGTAAAGAAGCTAAGAGTTCCTTTGCCACCAATGGATGTGCAGAAGAAAATTGCGGAAGAGTGTGAGAAGATTGATGCACAAGTTGAGCGCAATAATGCTGTTATTTTGGATGCCATTTCTGAAATTTCAGCAACGATTGATGCTTTAAAAGGTCAACGTCAATCTTTGAAATCATTTATGACATATGGAAAAGGTAGAGTAGATTACGCAGAAATAGCTCCAAATTCATATATCAGTACAGATAATATGTTGCAGAATTGTGAAGGGGTTAAGCCTTATGAGGGTGTTCCTAATGTCGGGACTGTTGTTGCTTATCAGAAAGGTGACATCCTGCTTTCAAACATACGACCATATCTTAAGAAATTATGGATGGCAGATTGTTATGGTGGGTGTTCTCCTGACGTTTTAGTGCTTCATAATGAAAAGGAAGATAGCGTTGATTCGGCTTTTATTTATTATTCTTTACGCCGACAAGAGTTTTTTGACTATATTATGTCTGACATTAAAGGTATGAAAATGCCTCGCGGTAAGAAGGAAACAATCGAAAAGTACGAAATCACTCTTCCTTCTGTGGAAATTCAAAAAGAAGTTGTGAAAAAGTTGCAAAAGTTGGATGAGCAAATCAAGGAGGCGAATCAGCAGATAGCTAATGCTTCTTCTGCCAAGCAAGCCATCTTGGACAAATATTTAAAGTAACAAAGCACAATGAATAAAGACGATATAGGTTATGTTTATATCCTTACCAATCCGAACTTTCGGGAGGATTGGGTAAAGATCGGCAAGAGTTCACGCCCAGTGGATGTCCGCTCGAAGGAGTTGGACAATACGGCTGTGCCTTTGCCTTTCGAAATCTTTGCCACAATGAGAACGGTGAAGTATAATGAAGTGGAGAAGTTGGTTCATAAAACCATCGACCGGTTGACGGATTTGCGAATCCGTCAAAATCGTGAGTTCTTCAATGTTGCACCTCAAATCGCTTTGGATATATTCAAGGATATAGCCCAGACGATAGATGATGCCGTGGTTACGGAATATGAAGATAATAAGCCAAAGGTATCTTCTCTTGCCTCACAACTACAAAACAAGCCTGAGAAAGAGCACAAAAGACCGCGTTTCAAGTTTAGTATGGTTGGTATCAAAATAGGGGAGACGGTTACATTTGTTCCAACAGGTGTTGAGGTGAAAGTGGCAAGTGACAATACGATAGAGTATGAAGGTCGTATTTACAAGCTATCTCCATTTGTTGGTACATTCCTTCCATTGGAGAAGCAAAACTCTTCTGGGGCTTATCAAGGTGCAAAGTACTTTTCATATAATGGTAAGGTCTTGGATGATTTGCGAAAGGAAATAGAAAAAGAATAAATGGAATTTTGCCACAACTTGCGGCTGAATTCGATGAGGGTTCTAAAGACTTATAAATATTCTAGACATTGTCTGGAAAGTTTGAATTTGTCAGACGCCGTCTGACAAATTCAATATAGAGTATAAGTATTTGCCAAATTTAAACGATGAAACGATGAATAATAATATAAAATGTCCAAAGTGCAATTCAGACAATGTGCAGACAGAGGGTGCACTGCATCTTTGTTTGGATTGTGGCTATAAATGGGAGGACGCACCCCAAACTGATTTGGGAGAAATGATCATCTATCAATCTGATGATGGCGTGAAGCTTGATGTGAGATTGGAGAATAAGACGGTTTGGCTAAACCAAGATCAAATCGCCTCCTTGTTTAATAAGAGTAAGTCTACGATAGTAGAACATATATCAAATATTTTTAAAGAGGGAGAACTTGATGAAAAAGTGGTTGTTCGGAAATTCCGAATAACCACTCAGCATGGTGCTATGGCAGGAAAAACCCAAAGCAAAGAAGTGAAGTTCTACAACCTTGATGTTATCATATCTGTGGGCTATCGTGTAAAATCTATTCAAGGCACACGTTTCCGTCAATGGGCTACAGAGCGACTGAATGAGTACATCGTAAAAGGGTTTACGATGGACGATGAACGACTCAAAAATCTTGGTGGTGGCAACTATTGGAAAGAGTTGCTCGACCGTATCCGTGATATTCGTTCGTCAGAAAAGGTGCTCTATCGACAAGTTCTGGACATCTATGCCACAAGTGTTGACTATGACCCTCGAACTGATGCCTCAAAGCTTTTCTTTAAAATCGTGCAAAATAAGTTGCACTATGCTGCTCATGGGCATACTGCGGCAGAAGTTATCTATGAGCGTGCGGATGCCGACAAACCATTTATGGGCTTGACGACATTTGAGGGCGAACTACCAGCTATCAAAGACATCAAAATAGCCAAGAACTATCTGAAAGAAAATGAGCTGAAGATACTCAATAATCTTGTTTCCGGTTATTTTGACTTTGCCGAGATTATGGCAATGGAGCATCGCCCAGTCTATATGATGGATTATGTGAAACAACTTGATACTATCCTGCAATCCACAGGGCGACCTTTGTTGAAGGGGTCGGGAAGTATCAGCCATGAAGAGGCAATGGACAAAGCTATAGCTGAGTATCGAAAATATCAGGTCAAGACATTAACTCCAGTAGAGGAAGCTTATCTTGAATCCATCAATGCTTTGGGAAAAATTGCAAAGCGCTAGGGAAGACAATCGGGGGAAAATCATTAATGTAACGTTCTGATCATTTGTAGGATAGTAAATGCTGTAGATGTTCTCTGGCTTCTCATTCATGTCGGCATTGAAATTTACCTCTATTGGGGATGCGCTAATTTGAAGCAAAAATGCCATCTCCATCAAAACTGATAGAGGTGGCATTGGGTTCTATGCAGTATGTCCTTTCTTACATCACATATGTATTAAATGAATGTGACTGAAAGTTGAGATTTTTATAATTTATTGTTCATATGCTTTTTGATAAAGCGACCCACATGATTCTCTTGTAGAGTTGTTGGGAGGGCTTTGAATATTTTCTTTTGATTCGAAGAATCTTTTATCAAATGCTGATAGAACAGATAGCAGATGATGCCAGGAGAATGGATATTGCTGAGTGCGTAAGCCGTATACTTGCGCTCGTCCCATCCATCATGGTTCTTGCTTTCCTCTTCCACCCACTGCTTATAGAAACTTGATCCTGTGAGGCTGTAGTAACCATTGTGTACGCTTAGCTCTGCTATCTCTCCTGGTACAAAAGGTATGTCTATCCATGCCGAGCAGATGGTTCCATCTTTCATCAGTGCTCTCACTCTTCCCATGGTAATGTCCTTCAGGTCGTGCTTGTATGAGAAGTTAGTGCCGTTGGTAGCCACTAGGATGGGTTCTACATACATATCTGTTTCGTCTTTGTAACAGATAAAATAGCCACGGTCCCAAAGTTCAGGGTCACGCTTGCCAATAATCTCAAAGTTGCCTTTCAGGTTGGTCTGAGCATCTTTAAGCATCTTGGTCAACTGCTCATTAGGTACTTCTTTTTCTTCTTTAGTCTCTTCTTTAGGAGCTGCCTTTTCGTTTATGGTGTCTTTTGGGATTATTAAATCACCTGTATATTGTGTGGCTTTATATGTTTGCTGTTTTATTTCGTCAGCCACGCGGTGCTTGTTTAAAGGAGTTTTTCCTTCTACGATACTGATGTTTCCTTCATAGCCTTTTTCGTTAACCAAACCATTCTCTATGATATGGCCCCATTCTATGGCACAGACTCTGCGCATGCCAGAGTGACCCATTTGTTGGCGATTGATAAGGACGCTATATGCCGAGAAATTTCCAACCATAATAAGGTCGTTGCCTACAGATATGTCAAAGTTCATCCATGTTTTAAGTGGGTTGTTGTTTCCATCTACCATATAGTAAAAGTCAGTTTCAGGCTGATTGCAATCTTTTTGAAAAGCCTTGTTGATTCTGTCCAGTTCCTTGAGAAACTTGTCTTTCTTGAGAGTTTTAAAGCGATATTTTTTCCAACTCCATTGTGCTGTGTCACCAACCTCATTTTTTGCTCCTGATTGATTCATGGTGAACGCCTTGTTGCTTACCAATTTCTCCAAAGCCTCTTTGAAATAAGACTTTTGTGCCTGTGCTCCCATTGATGAGAACATCATGAGTAATAAATATATGACATACTTTTTCATGTTCTTTGTTCTTTAATGTTTATACCTTATTATATATACTTTCTTTAGAGTTTTACGGTGATTCGCCGTATTTGTTGGCGGTCATCCTCACTTTGCACGGCATTGCTTGTAGTGGCTTGAGCTTCTGCTGTCTGCATTTTGAAAAGATGCTCTTCGGGCAAGGTTGACATAGGGAAGAGTACCGGACCTTTTTCTTCGGTGTCTGGCATGTCATCACCAAACTCAGCTTTAGGTTTAGCCTTCCTTTTGGGAGCATTGAGCTTGGCGAAATTCTTTTTCTTCTCGTATGTTCTGCTCTCTTCTGTGATGGCTTTTTCTGCTGTATTTTCCTTTTCTGCCGTCAAATTCTTTTCTTGCTTCATAGCTTTTTGCATCGGCTGTGTAGCCTTTCTCACAGCCATTGTCGCATTGCCCGACGCAGAAGTGGTATCCTTGGGTGGTTGCAGGATGATAGCGATGATGCCAGCCACGCATGCTGCGCAAATCCATGGAAAGATACGCAAGGTGCGATGGCTGACCAAGCTCTTCCTTGCCTTCTCTATTACTTGTTGCTTGGTTTGGGAGGAGGCATGGAAATCACATTGAGGTTGGAGCAGTTGCTCTATATCCTCAAATCCTTTGTCATTATGGATGTTCATTTGATCTTTCATATACTTTTCTCCTTTCTGAGTCGTTGTTGGATATGTTGGATGGCATAGCGATAGCGAGATTTCACGGTAGCTTCTGGTATCTCCTCCAGTTCGGCTATCTCTCGGAACGTCAAGTTGTCGTAACATTTCATTCTTACGATTTCCGCTTGCTCCTGTGGAATATCTTCCAGCAGTTTTGATATTCTGAGAAATTCCTCGTGTATTTGTTTGTCACCATTGCTGTTAGGTATGCTTGCCGCTTCATTGATAGCTATGATTTGCGGACGATTTTTGCGCAAGTAGTCTCGGCATGCGTTGCTAACAGAGCGAATGATGTAGCGGTCCAACTCTTCCACTTGTTGCCCTTCTTTCAGTTTCTTGAAAGCTGCAAGCAGCACCTCTTGCACAATATCTTCTGCATCCTCACGTTGCCCGATTCGAATATAGGCAAAACGAAATAGCCAGTCTTGCCGATTGTCGACAAGACTCTCCAGTTGTTTTATGAGTTTTGGTTTGTCTATATTCATTCGTTTCTTGTTTTTATGTTTCTAACTTTACTCATATAAACGTATATTTCTCAAAAAAGATTTAAAAAATACTCTTTTTTTTCATTTATTTGTTACTATTGTGATTGTTTATGTAAAAATGAATGCTACGAAGTATGGAACATAAGAAGATAGTGATAGTTTGCTTAAAAAGAATAGGCACGCATCCTTTCGTGGGTGCGTGCCTATACCTTTTATTATATGCTACCTTTAAATCACCTTGACTCTCTTTTTTCCTCCTCTTCCATCAATCACGATTTTCTCGAAGACGATGGCTGGGTCGTTAGGAGTGAGGGTGAGGGTGTGGATGCCATCGGATGAGGCTGGCAGTTCTAGCTCTATCACCTTGTCCACGATGCGAGTGGCTATCGTTGGATAATAGATATTGTAGATGTTCTCCGGCTTCTCGTTCAAATCTTTGTTGAAGTTAACCTCTACAGGAGAAGCACCATCTAAACTTACACCATAGGTTAAGCCGCCCTTGTTGAGATAATCCAAAGTTGATTTGGTAATCACATGAATGCGAACCTTCTGCTTGCCATTAAATGCCTTGCCATCCGAAGTTTTGCTAACTTGCATCTTAAACTTGTAAGTGATGCTGGCTCCCTTTACACTCTTGGTATACGGCATCAGAGTCATTGCCGATACGCTTTTGCCCATGAATGGAATCTCTGTCCATTTTGCCTCGGCAGCATCCGTCTTGCTGCTATAGTAAGGAGCTTCGATTTCTACCACGCCGTTGTTTTCGCAGATAATCACTCCATCCTTGGAGGTTACCCGGAAGAGCTCCGGACAGGTATCCTTCTCGAAATCATCATTCCAACTCTTGTAGCCGATATGCTTCTGGGTCATCATTCCGTTCCACTTGCCGCCAGCCATCTTATGGTTGTAATAGTCGCAGATGAGTGAATCGCGCTTGAAGAGGCGTTCGCATTCATCAGCCCATACATTCGCCTTCGGATTGCCCTGCTTGTAGAGGACATGGTTCTGTGCCTGGGCAAAGTACATCTGGTGCAGATTGCTCATCAGCTCGATAGGGAAGAGGATGATCTGGCGATAGGCATCGTGATAGGATGCCGGCAGACTGTTGTACTGGCGCAGCGCATCGGCTTCGAGCTGGAGATACTGGTTTACCACCTCCTGCCATTCACCGTTTTCCAGACTGTAGGTGTTCTTGTTGAGCATCTCTGGGGTGCAGCGGCCGTTATACTTGCAGATGAGGTTAAGAATGCGGGCTGCTTCATCGGCCTGCGATTCACCAAACTGCTGTGCGCACCAGTCGCGAGTATGGCAGGTGATGTTGTTTACATCGTATTTATGTGGATTCCAAGCCATGTCCATAAACTGGCTGATAGGATATTCCATCGGCTTGAGGTCGCCAACATTGAGAATCCAGAGACGGTCGATGCCATTCTCGTAAGCAAGCGTCAACTGCTCCCAAGGATTCTGCACAGGAGTTACATTGAGCATCTTTGAGTTTCTTGGAGCACCTACGTAATCTACGTGATAGTATAAGCCCCAACCGCCTTTGTGTTTGCGTTCCTTGGCATTCGGCACACGGCGCACGTTACCCCAGTTGTCATCGCAGAGCAGGAGGGTTACGTCATCAGGCACCTTCATGCCCTTGTCGTAGTAATCCAATACCTCTTTATATAGTGCCCAAACCTGTGGGGTTTCGCTAGCCTTTCTGCCGGTTACGTCAGCGATAATCTTACGCTGGTCGTTGATGATGTTGGTCATCAGCTTCGTATCAGCCTCTTCGCTCATCGCTTCATCGCCGTCGCCGCGCATTCCGATGGTTACAATCTGTTCTGTTCCTTTCATTCGCTCAATGCCTTCACGGAAGAACTTCTGCAGGTTTGTCTTGTTCTTCTGATAGTTCCATGGTCCCCATCCCTTTCGGTTGCGGGCGTATTCCTGGTGGTTGCGGGCCATCGGTTCATGATGGGAAGTACTCATCACTACGCCCATTTCATCTGCCGTCTTCTCGTTCTCCGGGTCATCGGCATAGAAAGCCCAACCCCACATGGCAGGCCACATCATGTTACCTCTCAGTCGCAATACCAGTTCAAAGACGCGCTGATAGAAACGGTGGTCGCCATATCCGGTGCCGTAGGTGTTCTTTACCCATGACGTTAGGCAAGGTGCCTCATCGTTGAGGAAGATGCCGCGATAACGTACGGCTGGTTCGCCATCTGTATAGATACCCTTGTTTACGAAAATGGAATCGTGATGCTCTACAGGTACGTCTGCCCAGTCATACCAAGGCGATACGCCCATCTGCTGCGAGAGTTCGTAGATGCCGTAGATGGTGCCTCGTCGGTCGCTGCCTGCGATGACGAGCTGACCATCTATGAGCGTGATGATAAACTTTTCACGTTTGCCCTTCAGTAGATTTCCGTTGATGCGCTTCTGTTTCACCAGTTGGTCGATGGCTGCAGAATGGCCGATGGTGCCTACGAGGATAGCTGGTTGGGACGTATCGGCTTTTTTCTGAAAACCGGCATCCGAGGTGAGGGTGGCTGTGGCTCCACTCACACTTTTGATATCTTTCAGCAGGGCATGAGCAGCATAGCTCACTCCCTTGCAGTCGTTGGTGTCCATGTAGATTTCTACCCGGTTATTGGCATTCAGTAGCAAGTCTCCTTGCTTGAAATTCACAAATCTGTCGGCTGCGCTCATGCTGATAGTTGAGAGTAGGGCTGCGCTTGCCAGGAATGTTCGCTTGATGTTGTTTAGTTTCATATTTATTTATTTTGTTGTTATTTTCCGATTGTCAGCAATGTGTTTTTGCCGGTTGCAAAGATAGCCAAAACTATCCGAATGTACCTTATATTATGTAAACTTTAGTTTTTAATATGTTTCATTTTTACTTTTCTGTCCGTTTCTCTTTGTGTTTTCAAAGAAAAATAGTAATTTTGCATAGTAAAAACAGAAAAAAGAATATATATAATGATAGACAGACCGACGATAGTAAAAATTATGGATGCCACCAAGATAGAAGAGGTGGTATCTGAATTTGTTACGCTCAAGAAGCGTGGCATCAATTATGTCGGCTTGTGTCCTTTTCATAACGATTCCAATCCATCTTTCTCTGTATCTCCAACAAGAGGTATCTGTCATTGCTTTACCTGCGGAAAGGGAGGCAATGCAATCAACTTTCTGATGGAACTGGAACAGATGACCTATCCCGATGCTCTTCGCTGGCTCGCCAAGAAATATAAAATAGAGATTCAGGAACGTGAACTGACCAACGAAGAAAAACAGCGCGAGAGCGAAAGAGAATCCATGTTTATCGTCAACGATTGGGCAGCGAAATATTTCCAGGATATTCTCCTGCATGATGTGGATGGTATCGCTATCGGTATGGCCTATTTCCGAGGAAGAGGTTTCAGGGATGATATCATCAGAAAATTCCAGTTGGGTTTTGCGCTCCCTAAGCGTACTGCTCTTGCTGAAGCGGCTAAGGCGGCTGGCTATAATCCGAAATATCTGGTTGATACGGGACTCTGCTTCAAGGTGGATAAGGACGAAGCCGGCAATAAGTCGGGTGAGGATAAGATTCTTGACCGTTTCTCGGGCAGAGCCATCTTCCCTTGGTTCAGCGTGAGCGGCAAGGTGGTGGCTTTTGGCGGACGAGTGCTCGACAGCAGAACCAAGGGCATCAGCCAGAAATATGTCAACTCGCCTGATAGCGTTATCTATCATAAGGAGCGCGAACTCTATGGACTCTATCAGGCCAAGAAGGCGATAGCCAAGGAGGATTGTGTCTTTATGGTGGAAGGATACACCGATGTTATCTCGATGCATCAGTGTGGCATCGAAAATGTAGTGGCCAACTCGGGTACGGCGCTGAGCGTGCATCAGATTAGATTGTTGCACCGCTTTACCAGTAATATCGTTCTTCTCTATGATGGCGATAATGCGGGTATTCATGCTGCGCTGAGAGGTACCGATATGTTGCTCGAAGAAGAGATGAACGTAAAGGTGCTCTTTCTCCCTGATGGTAATGACCCTGACAGTTTCGCCCGCAGTCATTCGGCAGAGGAATTCAGAAGATATATTCAGGAGAATCAGACCGACTTCATACAGTTTAAGACCGATATTCTGCTACGCGGCGTGACTGACCCTGTAAAGCGAAGTCAGGCTATCAATTCGATTGTAGAGAGCATCTCTAAAATCAAGAATCAGATAACGCGCGCTTCTTATATCACCGACTGTTCTCACCGTTTGGGCGTGAACGAGGCAATTATCGTGAATGCCTTGAACAATTTTGTGCGCAACGGTATGAGTGAGCAGGTAAAGGCAGAGCGACGTGCGGCGGGATTGAAAGATTCGCCTGTAGCGGCAGCGCAGCAGGTGCAATCAGCGATGAGAGCGGTTACCCCACTGGATAAACTCCTGGAGGTAGAAGGACTTCTGGTACAGTTGATTATTCATCATGGCGACCAGCTCATCACTGTACAGGATGTAGACGGAAATGATGTGGAGGTAGCTGTGGCCCAGTATATCAGTCTTGATTTGGGTGGAGATGGCTTCAAATTTCATAATGATTTATATAATCAGATTATGCAGGAGGCTGTGGAACATCTGGAAAAAGAAGATGATTTTGTGGCCGAAACTTATTTTGCCAATCATCCGAATCCGGATATCAGCAGGTTGGCTGGTTTGCCTACAGGTGCCCAGGAGGTATCTACGGCTAGTCTGCAGATGAAGATGAGTGCCGACAAACTCCGTCAGTTTGTCTTTAAAGACATCTTGAGTTTCCGCACTCATTATATTGCTCAGCGTATTATAGAGGTTCAGCAGGAGTTTGCCAAGAATCCGACCAATCGTGAACTGCTGCAGGAGTTTATGAAACTCAAGCAGATGAACACGCTTCTGGCGAGCCAGGCAAACAATATCTTCAATTAACCGGAGCCCCTGTCTTGTGGGGGAGGAACTCTGTAAAGATGTATTAGAGATTAAAAAGGAGAAACGCTATATGATTTATTTTCACTGGATATATCTGTTGCTTTATGTAATGATAACCGTTCCGGCTATCATTACCGTCTTGATGGACAATCGTCAGCCCGCCAAGACGATGGCATGGATATTGGTCTTCTTCTTCATCCCCTTTGTGGGTATTATCTTCTATTTTTTCTTCGGACAGAATACCCGCAAGGAACGGCTTATCAGCGACCGCAGCATGGACCAGCTCACCAAGCGCTCCATGCTCGAGTTCGTAGAGCAGGAGAATCTTCACCTGCCAGACAGCAATAAACCGCTGATGAATCTCTTTGCCAACCAGAGTTGGGCGCTGCCTTTTAAAGATAATCAGGTGGATATTTATACCGATGGCTACGATTTCTTCCTTACCTTATTATATAATATAGGACAGGCAAAGCATCATATTCATCTCGATACCTATATCTTCGAAGCCGATGCCTTGGGATATCTGATAGCTGATGCCTTGATTGATAAGGCGGAGCAGGGAGTGGAGGTGCGACTGATTTATGATGATGTAGGCTGCTGGAAGGTGAAGGATGAATTCTTTGAACGTATGCGTGATGCAGGCATTGATATACATTCGTTCATGCCAGTCCGCTTTCCGGCTTTTACGAGTAAGGTAAACTATCGTAACCACCGCAAACTCTGTGTCATAGATGGTAAGGTGGGCTTTATCGGCGGCATGAATATAGCTCTGCGCTATGTGAAGGGTGATAAGAAACAGGCTTGGCGCGATACGCATCTCCGTATTGAGGGCGGTGGCGTTTACGCCATTCAGAGAGCCTTTCTGGTAGACTGGTATTTCGTAGACCGTACGTTGGTTACCAATCGCCAGTATTATCCGCCGGTCAGTGTGCATATCCGCAACAATTGTCTCGTACAGATAGTTACGGGCAGTCCTATCAGTCCTTGGCCTGATATCATGCAGGGCTATGTCCGCATCCTGCTTCAGGCCCGGAAGTATGTGTATATGGAAACGCCTTATTTCCTGCCAACTGAACCAGTATTGTTTGCCATGCGAACAGCAGCTTTGGCGGGTGTGGATATCCGTCTGATGTTGCCCCGTCATGCTGATGCCAAACTGGTTGAGTGGGCATCACGTTCGTATGTGATGGAGGCGATAGAGGCTGGCGTAAAGGTTTATCTCTATACGGCAGGCTTTAATCATAGCAAATTGCTGGTGAGTGATGATAATCTCTGTACGATAGGCAGTACGAATATTGACTTCCGAAGTTTTGAGAATAATTTCGAAGCGAATGCGTTCTTCTTTGATGAGGGGATGGCACAGCGCGTGAAGGCTGTCTATCTGCGGGATGAGGCGAAGAGCATCCTGGTAGATGATGTATCTTATTTCGTAAAACGTCCGTTCCTGCAGCGCCTTTTCGAGAGTACGGTAAGATTGCTCTCGCCGCTGCTGTAAAGGAGGGGGAGTGAAGAGAAGTGAAGGGAAGTGAAGGGGAAGTTAAAGGACAACAGTTTTCTGGTGTAAAACGTAGAGCATTTGTCCCTTAACTTCTCTTAACTCCCCTCTAACTTCCCTTAACTTCCCTACTATTATCTGAATATTGAGAAGTTTACGCTTCCGTAACTTCTGTGCTCCAGAAATCGTGGATGCTCGGAGAAATCATAGTCTTTGCCATGCTCAAAGACGAAGATGCCTCCTTCGTTGAGATAGTCGCCATTCAGAACGAGGTCTGGAATCTGCGGCAACTCCTTCAGGGCGTATGGAGGATCGGCAAAGATAAAGTCAAACTTCTGCTTGCAGGTCTTCAGAAAACGGAATACATCACCACGAATCAGAATATCCTTGTCTTCGCCCAACTTCTGAAAACATTGGCGTATGAAGTTGGCATGGTCGCGGTCGGCCTCTACGCTGATTACCCGGCTGCAGCCTCGTGATACCAGTTCGAGCGAAATGCTGCCCGTGCCGGCAAAGAGGTCGAGGGCAGAGGTATCTTCGAAATCAATATATCCCTGCAGCACATTAAAGATGTTCTCCTTTGCAAAATCTGTTGTCGGACGCGCCTTAAACGAACGTGGAATGTCGAAATGGCGTCCCTTATATTGTCCTGTTATGATTCTCATATTTACTTTGAACTTTATGATTACTTTGAACTTTGAGCTTTGAACTTTGAGCTTTGAACTTTGAGCTTTGAACTTTATGATTAGTTATGCTGTTGAATTCTTCACTCTTCGTTCTTCACTCTTCACTTACTTAGGTACAGTGCCATCAAATCGAATGGCAGACCTTTAATCTCTGTGATGGGCGCACGGTTGAATTCGGCGGCAGGATTCAGAATGAAGGTCTTCTTGATATAGAGTTTCGTGTTGTAGAGGAACCAATCCTTATCAGGAACATTGCCTGCTACATGCAACTCATCCTGCATCTGGTTGAATCCTAACTGCTTCCATACATAGAGAATGAAATAGAGGGCATCCTTGGCATGCTCGGCATTGAACGAGTTGAAAAATTTGAAACGGTTCTTCTCGAAACCGAAAACGTCCAGTTTCTTGTCGTGGAAATAAACATAGAGCTTGCGGTGAATGCCGGTGAAACTGCGATGATGCAGATAGTGCCACATCGGTTGCATGATAGGTGTGAAGCGGACATCCTTGAAGTTGTCTTCTACCACCATTTTCAAATCCTTGTTGATAGGGAATACCGCTACCGCATTCAGTTCCGGCTGTACTCTGTAGAGAATGGCATCGCTGTTATGACTGTTGAAGGCATGCTGATAGAGCACATCGATATCCTCTTCATGAAATTCTTCGATAGGAACCAGCAGGATAGGCGAATCGAGATATACGCGTACCTTCTGGTATCCCCGCTGCAGGAGAGTACTCTCCTTGAAAGCCTGACGCAAGTTGGCTGCCATCGAAACACCACTCTTTACTGTATAAGGTTCATAGATGAGCTGATGCTCAGCTTCACGGTCAACTACCGAAAAACTGAGGGTGTTTCTGCTCACGCGGATGGTGAGTCGTGCTTGCTGAATGTTGTTACCTTTTATTTGCATATCTGTTACCAATTACCTGCGTTGTTATTATCTGTCGTTAAATCGCCTATCTTGAGTCCGGGATAGCTGCCGGCATAGTTGGCCTCCTCTATCTTCTGCTGGATGGAACCTTCATCGAGTCCGTCGAGGAAGGTTTCATAACCGGCCCCACATTCCATCACCGGAATCTGCTTACCGCTTTTTCCTACGATAACCGTGGCAGCAAGTGTAAACTTCTTACCATCGGAATAGGGAATGTATTGGGCATCTTCCTGTAAGAATTTGCCTTTTACCAGTGTCGGGAAATCGCCTGTATATACGCCATGTTTCGCCTTGTATTTCTCTTCAGCCTGACGTATCTGCATCAGTTTCTCCTTCACCTCTGCTTCTCTGCTAGCCATGGCTTTCTGGAAGCGGATGGGCTGGCTTACACTCAGAATACAGAGTAGCATCATGATGATGACGCATGCTCCCAAAATATAATTATTCTTTATTCTTTTTCTCATTTCAAAAAGTATTATTACTTTTGCACAGCAAATAGGTGCAGTAAATTTTCTGCAAAGATACTAAAAGTTTTCGAAATATGAACATTGAAGAGTTAAAATATCAGATATTACAGCAATTTGGCTTTCCGCCAACCCCAGAACAGGCTCAGGCGCTCGATGTTTTCGTGCAGTTTATGACGGATAGTAATCCTCATGCTGTGATGATTCTCCGGGGTAGTGCGGGTACCGGTAAGACATCGCTTTCGGGTGCTATCGTCCGTACGCTCCGTGCCGTTCGCCAGAAGGTGATGCTCCTTGCTCCTACAGGTAGGGCGGCTAAGGTCTTCTCTCTGAACAGCGGGATGCCTGCCTATACCATTCATCGCCGCATCTATCGCGAAAAGGCGTTTGCCGGAGTGGATGGACAGTTCAATCTCAATGATAATCTCTATACTGATACGCTTTTTATGGTGGATGAGGCTTCAATGATTGCCAATCTGGGATTGGGCGGAACCACCTTTGGCAGTGGTTGTCTGCTAGATGATCTGATTCATTTTGTGTATCAGGGACGTAACGACCGGCTTTTGCTGATTGGCGATAAGGCACAGTTGCCTCCTGTTGGTGAGGAAGAATCACCGGCTCTTTCTGCTGCGATGCTCCAGGGGTATGGACTGTCGGTTTATGAGTGCGATTTGAACGAAGTAGTCCGTCAGAGTCAGCAGTCGGGTATTCTCTTTAATGCTACCCGTATCCGCCAGATGATTACCCACGATGACATTACCCAACTGCCTAAAATCCGTTTCACCGGTTTCTCGGATATCAGGGAGATGCCGGGCGCAGAACTCATCGAGGCACTTGGCGACAGCTATCATCAGGTAGGACTTGACGATACCATTGTGGTGACTCGTAGCAACAAGCGCGCCAACATCTTCAACCAAGGCATCCGCAACATGGTGCTTGATAGGGAAGAGGAACTGGAGAGTGGCGATATGCTGATGATTGTGAAGAACAATTATTATTGGATGGAGGAGGAGAGGAAGAAAGTAAGTGAAGAACGAAGAGTGAAGAGTGAAGAATTCAATAGTTTAGCTAATCATAAAGTTCCGAGTTCTAAGTTCAAAGTTCAAAGTAAAGAAGTTCAAAGTAACGAACTTCCTGCTTTTCTTGCTAATGGAGATAGGGCGAAGGTGATGAAGGTGAGCCGTCGCATCGACCTCTATGGTTTCCATTTTGCCACCCTTCTGTTGAAATTCCCCGATTATGACAATTATGAACTGGAGGCTACGGTATTACTGGACACTTTGACGAGTGAGGCTCCTGCTTTGACCCATGATCAGCAAGAGCAGCTTTTCCGTCAGATAGAGGAGGATTATCAGGACATACCACTGAAGGCAGACCGTATGAAGGCAATCCGGCAGGATCCGTATTTCAATGCTTTGCAAGTGAAGTTTGCCTATGCCGTTACCTGTCATAAAGCGCAGGGCGGACAGTGGTCGCATGTCTATGTAGACCAGGGCTATATGACGGATGATATGCTTACTCCCGATTATATCCACTGGCTCTATACCGCATTTACACGAGCCACAGAGATGCTTTATCTCGTGAACTGGCCAAATACGCAGATAGAAGGATGAAATAATTCGTATAGTGAAATATCAGACAGAATGTTTAATGGTTAAAGAAAAAAATATGAAAAAGATAATTTTATTCTTGCAGTTGATCATCTCTATAGGGATGTCGGCGCAGACGACTGTAGAATCAGTCCAAGTTGCGGATATGGATGAATGTGCCCCCATCTGTGGCAAGTCAATAGATTTGCACAAGCGCATTCTCCAGGCCTACAATTGCGATAGTACGCTCATCGTCTTCGCTTGTGATACCACTAAAAAAGGAAAAAATACCGATACTGGCTATCTCTATTCACTAGAAGCCAATACCCTGGAAGTGCAATGGCAAAAGTCGCTGAAACTTTCTTTGTCAAAACTCTATGGTGTCTGTTCCAAGGGAGTGCTGCTTTCCTCCACTCTGAAAAGTACAGGCAAGTCACTCTTGACCTTGTCTGATACCAAGACGGGCCAGTCGCTATGGACGCAGTATCTTTATCCTGTCTATTTCAATGATAGCTTGGATATCGTGGTGGGACTTGAGAAAGTGGGAGACAGCAAGACATACGCTTATCGCCTGAGCACAGGAGAGTTGTTGTGGGATGCCGAGATTCCGATGACCAAGAACGTGGGATGGAAAGATGCTTGCCTGGTGGATTCCACTCACTTGGTGGTTGTGGGTGATGACATCAACGAAATCAATATCCATTCGGGTGAAATCAAGAAGGTGAAGGCTGTGACTGGCATTCATGATTCCAAGGGAATGATGGCTATGGCATTGACCAATGTCTTGTCTGCAGCAATCACCATCGGATTTAATTCTTCTTTTTATTACTATCTAAAGTTTCGCAAGTGAAAATTCACAAGCGTGATTTAACGTAATTTTGGAATAA
>ENA-OPSQ01000479-OPSQ01000479.1-human-gut-metagenome-genome-assembly--contig:-NODE-479-length-35346-cov-5.490040_pt1 | contig 35346 bp, 32 predicted proteins | sample MGYA00241456_ERZ501904 | MGnify/ENA primary metagenome ERZ501904 (study PRJEB25962, sample SAMEA2042452) | human gut metagenome | biome: human gut; feature: human-associated habitat; material: faeces...
GAGTGACAATAGGTTGGAGCTCTCCTAAGCGAGGGGTCGGAGGTTCAAATCCTCTCGGGGACGTCTGACAGCGGTCCATGGTTCGCAGATTGTGCGGATCGTGGGCTGCTTTTTATTGGATTTATGTTTTCTTAGGGTTATGTGCAGATAAATCAATCGAAAACGGCCAAAAAAACAATCGCAAAAAAATACGATTGTTTTTTTGACCGTTTTTGCATATAATAATATAACAAAAAAATGGAAAGGATGGAAAGAGTATGCAGGAAACAAGAACGATAGAGTTTAAAGAAACGATTACAAATACTTTTTTAAAAACAGTGAGTGCCTTTTCAAATTACAATGGGGGAAAGATTTTCTTTGGAATTGATGACAGCGGGAAGGTAAAGGGACTGGCAGATGTAAAACAAGCATGTCTGGATATTGAAAATAAGATCAATGACAGCATTTCACCTCAGCCGGATTATACACTTGAAGCACAAAAAGATCATACAATAATACTTTCTGTTAAAAGTGGTGCATATAAGCCATATTTGTATAAGTCAAAAGCATATAAAAGAAATGATACAGCAACGATAGAAGTAGATGCACTGGAATTATCAAGACTTATTCTGGAAGGAAAAAATATACGCTTTGAGGAACTTCCATGTAAAGAGCAGAATTTGTCATTTGAAGTTTTAAATCATAAGCTGGAAGAGTGTGTTCATATCGAAAGATTTAATCAGGATACTTTAAGAACCTTGAATTTATATAATAATGATAATGGTTATAACAACGCTGCGGGGCTTCTGGCAGATAAAAATCAATTTCCGGGAATTGATATCATGAAGTTTGGTGAAAACATCAGCATTATTCAAAAGAGAGCAACTTTTGAAAATGTATCAGTTTTGGAAGAATATGATAAGACAATAGATGTATTCAGAGATTATTATCAATATGAGATAATAGAAGGCACTGACAGAAAAAAAATGGAAAAAATACCCGAGGCTGCATTCAGAGAAGCGATTGCAAATGCTTTGATCCACAGAGCGTGGGATGTGGAAGCGAGAATCAGAGTTTTGATGTTTGATGACAGAATAGAAATTGTTTCTCCCGGAGGTTTGCCATCTGGAATAACAGAAGATGAATATTTAGCTGGTAAATTGTCTGTTTTAAGAAACAGAATTCTTGCAAATGTGTTTTACAGATTAGGGTTTGTTGAGATATTTGGAACGGGAATTACAAGAATTAAACAACTTTATGAAACGGGACTGAAAAAACCAGATTTTGAAATCTCAGAGAACACTATTAAAATAGTACTTCCAGTTTTGGAAAAAGATTTAAATTTAACAGACGACGAAAGACTGATATATAAAAACTTAAGTAAAACAATGTTGAAGCCAATCAGTGAAATTGTATCACATGTCCCTTTTGGAAAATCAAAGACAACGGATATATTGAAAAGTATGATAAAAAAAGGTGCTGTAAAAGTTGAAGGAAGAGGTCGAGGAACGAAGTATATATTAAAATAGATGAAAAGCAATAGTCCCCTGCGGAGCTGCGACAGGCAGTGCGCAGGGGATTTGTTTTATTTGGTGACGGGAAGTTTTTCAAATGCATCAACCGGAAGAAGGTAGCGCATGGTGCAGTTTCCTTTGTAGGCTGGGGAGTTTGGGTATTCTCCCAGGGGTACGTATTTGCTTCCGTGTTTGTATCCGGATTCGATCAGCTGCTGGAGCTTGTCCAGGGTCATGGTATATACGTCGGTTTTGCGATCATCTTTATCTACGAAGATGATTTCATAATGGGACAGATCGATACCGGAACGGCAGGCGAATTCGATCATCAGGAAACAGAGGTCTTTGTTGAAGAGAAAGCTTGAACAGCCATAGGCCGGGATATGAATGGTACGACGGAATTTTGATTTATCCGGGTTCTCATACGTTATATAGCTGTCTTTTCCGGAAATGGTGTTGGTAAAGAGTGAGTTTGTACGAAGCGTTGCCTGCATCAGTTTATCTTCCGTATAAATCGCACAGTCAGGATGTCCGATCATCCAGGGGTTAGCTGAGTTTCGATCGAGGCGGAAAGGCATTTCTGAGTCGTAGAAGTGAAGCTGGCAGGAGGTGCCAATCTTGCCGGAAATTGCATTACAGATTGCCTGTTTGAGTTCTTTGTTTGCCTGCATTGATTCTTTATCTGTCTTATGCTGGTAGTAACTTGTCATAGGCCTGGAAACAGATTCATTTAACTGAACGGAAACGGCATATTCGCAGATTTTTCCGTTTTTGTTGATACTGTTACCTTTTCGGATATCAAAGGTAACAATATCACCAAGACTAAGAGAATGACAGCCAGGATCACTGGTAGAGAAGTTGATGTCGCCATGTTCGCGTCCCGGGTCTTCACATAATGAAATGTATCCAAAACCATGTTCTTTGTTTAAGTATTTAACTTTTCCTGTATATTTATCCATAATAAAATTCTCCTTTACTTTACATTATATTTTGTATTTTTTTGATTATTGATTTGTTGTAAACTAGTATGCTACATCTGTTAATTCAGTGTTTTCAGAACGGTTGTCTTTTGTATGGATAACCGGGGTTCTGTCTGTTATGGTATCAGCCGCCGAAGCGGAGACCAGTTCGAGATACAGAGGGTCTTCTTCCAGACTGTATTTCGTAACCTGCTGAGGTTTCTGGCCTCTGACGAAAAGCAGAGCGGCATCAATTGGAAGTGTGAGGATAGTGTCTGCGGTTTTGTTTGCTTTTACGGCGATGTAGCGGGCAGTCTCCACATCCTGTCCGCCAAGGTACAGGCAGGAATCACAGTTGTTGATGATGGTCATGGCACGGTCTTTTCCATACATGGAGTCAAGCTGTGAAAGACTCTGAAGGATAAGGCTTACATAGATTTCTCTGGAGCGGATAACAGAGATGACCTTATCAAAATCAGGGATTACTGCATTGGCTGCGAAGTCATCCATGATAAACCGTACCGGCACCTTAAGTCGTCCATCAGGGGAGCAATCTGCGCTGTCACAAAGCTCATGGAGAGCCTGAGAGTAAAGCAGATTCAGCAGTTTATCGTTGGAACGATCGGTATCGCTTACATTGATGAACAGGGCAATCTTTCGACGTCCCAGGGAACGGAAGTCCACCTGATGTGGATTGGAGAACATTTTGAGCGCTCCTTTTGAGGTATAGGAACTGAGCTTTTCTCCTACGAACATGCGGATGCAGGCGTGGGTTTTGTCGGCAGAATCCGTGCCTTTGTAGAGCTTCCATTTCTGCAGGGCATAGCTTTCCGGAAATGCGTCACCCCATTCGGTTATAAGAGTTTTGAACATGGATTTTGCCATAAATTCCTGGATCTCTGCCACTGAGCCAAGGTGCTTTTCGTTCTCAGGGAGAGCTTCCATGACATAGGCGATCAGTGTTGCCATGAACATTCTTGCCGAATAATCCCAGAACGGATCTTTGTCACATTCGATAGGGCAGAGATATTCAGCAAGCATTTCGATGTCCTGTGTATTGTAAGGATAGGACTGGTCTGTGTAACGCTCTATGAAGGAGAGAGGGTTATATCCCATGGGAGACTGATCCATTTTTGCAAAGTTAAGGTTCCAGACTTCATAACCTTCTTTCTTCAGATGTGGGGACAGCCTTCGGGAAAGAGTATTTTTTGTGTCTACGATGACCATACTTTCGTTGGAATGGAGGATATTGGGTATTACATATCCTCTGGTTTTTCCGGCGCCGCTGACGCCGATTATCAGGTCATTGTTGTTGAGGCCTGTCTGCCAGGTATTGTTGTTTATGTAGCGGCCCTGTGCCAGGATGCGGTGATTGTCGTTCAGAGTAGTGCTTACCGGTTTCTTAAGATTTGTAGTTTTATTAGTCATTGTTCTGATCTCCTTTTTCTTCTGATGATTTTGTTGTGGATTTTGTTTCTGCCGTTTGAATGATCGTGTCGGCCAGGCCGTAATCGACTGCTTCTGAGGCAGTAAACCAGGTATCCTGCGCTGTTTTTTCGTAGATTTCCTCCAGTGTTTTGCCGGTGTGCCGGGCCAGAAGTTCTCCAAGGATCTGTCTGGTTTCCATGAGAGAATCTATTTTTGTGTGCAGAAGCGTTGCGCTTCCGGTCAGCCCCTGGCCTGCAATCAGAGGATCGTGGATCATTATTTTTGAATGGGGAAAAATCTCTCTGGTGTCACCGGCCGTGAACAGCAGTGCTCCGAAGCTGGCAGCAGTTCCCATACACACAGTGCGTATCGGACAGGGTATGGTCTGCATGATGTCATAGAGAGCCAGTCCGTCAGCGACAGATCCTCCGGGACTGTTTATATAAAGAGTGATTTCTGCTTCCGGGTCCTGGGCTGCAAGGTACTGGAGCTGCAGGATCAGGCTGCCGGCAGAGTCTGCGTCTATTTCTCCGAGGCAGTAGATTTCCCTTTGAGAGAGAAGGTCGTCCAGTACAGAGAGATGGAAATAGCCGTCGCTAGTTTCTTTGATGATCTGTGGCATATTGTAAGGGTTCATTTTCATAGTGATATTCCTTTCTTTTGATGAGTTTAAGTTGTTACAAGTCTTCACCCGCTAACCCCGCAGGGGTTTTATCTGATTTTGTTGAAATCTTTTTTTATCAGTGCGGCATATACCTGTGCCATAGGATAGATGAAGAGTGCATAAAGGCCCTGTTCAAAATATGCCCGGTCAAAATCTCCACAGGCATAGTATTCCAGGATGGCGGCATCCTGGCCATAGCCGCTATGGGACTGCTCCAGTCTGTTGTAAAGGTTTCTTGTTGGAGTGATTTTTGTCAGAGACATACTTTTCAGGCACTCAAAGTAGTCATAGAATGTGGTATTGTTCAGAAACAGGCAGAATGAATATCCAAGTTCTGAAGGAATCATGGCAGGAGGAGTATTTGCCATATTGTAACAGTAGAATTTGGCCTTGTATTCCTTGGAGTTTTCTATACGTTGTATCCGTTCATGAAGAGGGATTCCCTCTTTGTTGCCATAGACGATATGGGTAGAACGGCAATGATTTACATATCTCCAGGCAGACTTCTGAAGCAGATCTTCTGGTGTATGGATTGAGCCATGAAATGGATCACCAGGGTCATAAACAGCCATATCGAAGATATCCAGAAATGGCTGATAGACAGCATTCAGAAGTTGCTTCCGAATGATCGCTTCGTCTCCTGTTGTAATACGTGCGGACGGCGACATTCCTGTCTGCTTTGCAACAAACTGAAATGCCATTCCTGTTGAGATTTCCGGAAAATTCCACTTTTGTTTGTGATTGGTAAATTCTTCCATTACAGAGACATATTCTTTCGGATGGCAGAACATGAAATCCGAAAATGGCATCAGGACAATCTTTTCTATGATGTTGCAGATCGCCAGAGGTTCTGTTGTATGAGCGTTGCGGATATTCTTTTTTCGCTGTTTGAGTGGAGTTTGTGTCAGAGTTATAGTTTTGTTGTTCATAGAGTTTCTCCTTTTTTTATTTTTGTTGGATGTTTTTTGGGGTTGAGGTTTCATGTGTTGCGTACCATACCATATGCAGACAGCGAGAAACTGTTTTTTACAGAAGACTTTTACAACATCATCACTTTGTATCACATATAGGAGTTATGGAAAATTATGAAGTACAATAAATAAAATCAATAATCAAGAAAGGGATTTGATATGTATTGATTTTCAGTTCCTGTTGTCTGCATATGGTGTGGTACGCTTTATTCAGTTTTTTATTATCATTGTTTCTCCCGACAGAGCAGCTGCGCTGCGATTTAGCTTTTTGTGTTTTCTGTTCTGTTGGGATTTTTGTTGTAAAAGGGCAATGCAATGCCACAGCAGCAGGGACCGACGTGTCCGACTTCTTCACATACTGCGGATACCAATATCTGTACAGACAGCTTTTACCTGTGAGTTAAAGTGAGCGAAAGCGGGCCGAAGTGCCCTTTTTTGTTGAAAGAGAAAATTTAATGAAAAATCAAACACATTGTTTTATTTTTGTTGTTCAGGATTTTCACTGTCTGTATATGATAATTTTGCAGGTACATCTCTATTGGATCATTGCATTACCTGTTTTACATTCTGTCTCCCGTCCGAGCAGCCTGGCTGCGTTAACTTTTTTGTTGGGAGTTTTGTTGTAATTCTGTTGTAATGCAATGTGGCCGCAGCCGGAACCGGTCCGCCTTTTTTCTGTTGGCTTTTTTGTTGGTTCTGTTGGAAACGCAGATGCCGGTAGTATATTTTCACCTCCTTGAAGCGGCAGGCGGTCAATGCATTATTAAGATTTACATTTTATCTCCCGTTAAGCAGCTCTGCTGCTTTTGATGGTTTCATGTTTTATTTTGTTGGAGATTTTTGCGTAAAGAATAATCAAATAAATAAAATTTACATATTAAAACATATACGATATGAAATATGCAATAAAATATATGGAATAGATTTGAAAAATTAAAGAAAAAGCGGATATTTACGACCATGCATCGAATTTTACAGATGTTATTGAATCATTAATTATTACAATTTATTCATTAAATAATTGATATTAAATCATTGTAAACAAAAAATATAAACACATATTTTCTATAATATATAAATTAAAAACAACATTTTAACCGAATCAACTGCAAAGCAGTTATTCGGTTATGAGCAAGTAGCGAATGCGGATTGCGAATATCCGCTTGACTGGAAATATATTCGAAATAATTGCAATCGAAAATGAACAAATATATAATGGATGAAAAAGCGCAGAAATGGAGAAAACAGGCATAGATGTATAAAGAAGTACTTGATTATATCCGTGATCTTGGGAAAGAGAGAGCTTTGCCAGAGAAGGACAGACAAAAAGAAAGACAGGAAGAAGTCTGCAAATGTATGAATATGATCGCAGATGAAATATGCAGGATATATGGAAGCTATGGATTTACCTGGAACAGAGATGGTGATAAAAAACTTTTTGGTGCTGACTATCAATATGTTGCGAGATATTTAACTGCGGATATGAATGCAGCATCACCTGATCCCGAGATAAGTATTGGAATTTACGGGGAAAGAAGTCCTGAGAAGAAAGCTCGTTATTGTATCAGCATAGGCATAACGGATGGTATTTTACACGATTCGCTGACAAAGGATAATGAAAATACATTAAAGGACAAGAAAAAAAGAAGAGAAAAATATTACAGTTTTCTAAATGTTAAATGGAAAAAAGATTTAGATCTTTGTTACCTGTATAAAAATTTATATGGTGGAAAAGTAATGTCAGATCCGGAAACCATATTTGTTCATAATGATAAGGATGAAGAACTTAAAAATGATGAACAAAAGAATATAAGTAGAATTGCAAATAAAAGAGTAGAGTCTGCAAAAAATGATGGAAAAGATATAGAACTTTGTTATCTGGTGGAATCCGAAACAGAAGATGGAAAAATCAGGACAGAAGGACAGTTGAAAAGAGAAGTAATAAATGGTGTAGGCAGCTTGCTTGCATATTACAGATATGTTCAAAATTATCCGGATAACGAAAAAGATATTCAGCCGTTAAAAACAACAAAAAATATGATTCTTTATGGACCTCCTGGAACAGGAAAGACATATACAACCGCTGCATATGCAATGTCGGTTTGTGATAGATTTTATACGTTGGATGTATTGAAAGAATTGGATCACAGCAAGATCATGGAAAGATACCATGAACTGGAACAGGAAGGAAGAATCGGCTTTACCACTTTTCATCAGTCTTACGGATATGAGGATTTCATAGAGGGAATCCGTCCGGTGCTGGATAAAGAACAAAAGGATGGACAGAACCAGTCTGAGGAACAAAAGCCGGAAAAATCGGATAATCTGGAATACACCATGGAAGCGGGCGTATTCAAAGCATTTTGCGAGAAAGCAAAAGAAGAAAGCGAAAAACCATACGTCTTCATTATTGATGAGATCAACAGGGGAAATATTTCCCGTATTTTCGGCGAGCTGATCACACTGATCGAGGAATCCAAAAGAAAGGGAGAAGCGGATGAGAGAAGTGTTATCCTTCCATATTCCGGGCTTCCGTTCAGTGTTCCTTCCAACGTATATATCATCGGAACGATGAATACGGCAGACCGCTCTATTGCACTTCTGGACACTGCATTACGCAGACGTTTTTCCTTTGTGGAGATGATGCCGGATACAGAGGTATTGAAGGATATAAAGATAGAAGTGCCGAAAATGCCGGATGCAGTTGATAAGAAAGCGGGCAATGCATCCACAGCTGGTGAGAAAACAGGCAATGCAGCAGGTAATGAAGGGAAAATCATCATAGATGTACAGAAACTTCTGGAAATCATCAATCAGAGGATAGAGGTTCTGTATGACCGTGAGCATACCATCGGACATGCTTATTTCTGCGGCCTTAAGGAGAATGCAACTCTGGATGGATTAAAAAATATTTTCAAAAAATCTGTACTTCCGCTGCTTCAGGAATATTTCTTTGATGATTACGAGAAGATCGCAATGGTGCTGGGTGATAATCAGAAAAGGAACCGCAATTACAAATTTATAGTAGAAGACAACGGAAAAGATATACATACCTTATTTGGAAAAGAACTGGAAACGGATATGCTAGATATGCTTCAGCATAAGAGATACATGATCAATGAGAAGGCTTTTGACTATGCAGAAAGTTATATCCAGATCTATGAACCATCCCGGAAGAATTGATGACAGAGCGTGAAACGTTATGAAAAAACGAGTAAAAACTGTAAAAGAATATGACGAGATCTGCAGTGAAAAAGCAGAAGGATATGTTTTTCTTCCGGAGAAAGATATGGATTGTCTGGTAGAATATGTGCAGACTCTGGGAAAAACTCTGAAAAAAGATGAGAAAGCTCCGGCAACGATCCAGTATAAATACAGTTATGAAAAAAAGTGTTCTATCCCGGTTGTCAAAATCCAGAAGTATGTAGGAGAGCTGGAACTGAAAAGCGGACTGCGGCTTCAGATTCTGCCAAAGATTTATTTTGGCGGCAGTGAGGATCGGACGAAACAGATCTATCTGGAGATGCTTAAGAGCACCTACAGGTTAACGGAAAAAGCGATGAACCAGATTTCTCTTGGAATGGGGGATATGGAACTGTTTGAGGCTTATATCCGGATGTATCTTGATGAGGCACAGATGCTGGTGAAACGGGGACTTCGTTCTGCATATGAAGAAAAAACGGATAACCTCAGATGCTTTCGCGGAAAGCTCCAGGTGTCAGGCCATATCCGTCGAAATATCGCACATAAAGAGAGATTCTATGTGACGTATGAGGAATTTACAAAGAACCGGCCAGAGAACCGACTGATAAAAACTACGTTAAAGAAACTGCAGAAAGTTACCACAGATGGGAAGAATAAACAGGATGCAAGAGAACTTCTTCTGTTTTTTGACGGGATACAGGAATCCGTGGATTACCGCCAGGATTTTGCACAGATAAGGATCGACCGGAATTCCAGAGAATATGAGAAGATCATGAAGTGGACAGAAGTGATCTTACAGGGAAACAGCTTCCTCAATTTTTCAGATGGGATCAAGAGCAGATCCATATTATTTGCCATGGACGAAGTTTTTGAGAATTATGTGGCATGTCAGATAAAAAAATATTTCAGAGAAAACTGGGAGGTATCTTCCCAGGATAAAAATTATTATCTGTTTGAAAAACCACGGGATTTTCAGCTGAGACCGGATATTGTAATGAAAAAAGGGGAAGGAAACAGAACTGTTATCCTTGATACAAAATGGAAAAGCCTTCCTGATATGAAAAACGAAGGATGGAGTGCCTTCAATAAAAAAGCCAGAAATGATATTTATCAGATGGTTACATATGCAAGCCGTTATGAGGCAGAGGAGATCTGGCTTCTCTATCCGAAAGCAAAGTATTCATACCAGTATGAAGGAATCAGGGACCGTTTTGAAACAAAAATTTATGGTCATACACTGGTGATCCATCTGTTTTTTATTGATCTGGAAAATATGGAAGAGTCTATGAAACGTTTATCTCAGGGACTTGAAGACAAAATGGCCGGGGAGGTGAAGAAGTATGAGTGAACAGGCATCCGGAAATTTTATTTCTGTTTCAGAGAGACTGAAACGGTTTAAACCGGCCAGTGGAAGAAGAACTGTAAAGCATTATCCTACCGGGATCAAAAAGCTGGATCAGATGCTTGGCGGCGGACTTTATGCAGGACTTACTTTTCTCGGCGCAAGACCAGGAATGGGAAAGAGTACCTTTGCGCTGCAGATCGCTTCAGAAATTGCGGCAGCCGGTTCGCCGGTACTGTTTTACTCCCTGGAGATGCCATCTGTCCGTATGGAGGCAAAAATATTAAACCGTGCCATTCATATGCGGTATCCGAACAGCTCCCTGACCGCGGACTGGTTTCTCAGAGAAGAAAACAATACAGGGAAACAGAAAGACTGGAAACTGGTAGAAAAGGTGGGAAAAGAGATCAGCGGCAGTTTTGACAAGATGTACATAAAAGAGCGTAAAAAGCTTTCTGTTTCGGGCCGGGATATCGTTCAGGATGTGGAAATGTTCATGAACGAAAAGAAAGAAAAACCGGTGGTTTTTGTAGATTACCTGCAGATCCTTTCTTCCTGCACAGGAAACAGAAACGCTACAGAGCGGCAGAAAAATGATGAAAATATCAATGAGCTCAGCGGCCTTTCCAACAAGTATGACCTAGCGGTTTTTGTGATCAGTTCCCTGAACAGAGAGTCTTACCGGGAGGAACAGAAATCTCTGAGAATGGATTCTTTTAAGGAGACGGGAGGAATCGAGTACTCTGCAAGCGTGATCCTGGGACTTCAGCCAAGAAATATCCGACAGCCTAAATTTAATTATGAACAGGAAATGTCGAAAGAGATCCGGGAGCAGGAGATTGTTTTTCTGAAACAGAGATATGGTATATCCGGGATGAAGGCGAATGTGAGTGTGGATTTCCATGCTGCGAAGGACCTTTACACAGAAAAAGGAGCATTCGGGAAAAAATCAGCTCAAAATGTTTCACGTGAAACAAAAACGGATAAGAAAAATACGGATAAGAAAAATACGGAGAATGCAAATGCTTTACCGAAAAAGAGCGGGAGTGCTTCAGAAAACACAACATTGCAGGATGTAAAAGCCAATGCAGATTCACTGAAAAATACAGAAACACAAGCCCTGGAAGCAGAACGCCCACAAACTCAAAATGCAAATCTGGAATATCCGGATGATCCGAGAGCACGTCTGGAGGAAGAATTTCGAAGTCTTTTGTAATATTCCGGGAACCGCAACAGAAGAGAGGAAAGAATAACCATGAAAATACCTGATAATATTTACATGAACATATGCAAAGTATTTCAGGAACTATATAAAAATAAATTTGTACCGAATGAACTGAATATCGCCGAGGTAGGCAGCCGCGGAAAAAATATGACATGCAGATACCGCATTACCGTTCCGGAAGAAATGGAGAGCGTGAAATTTTCCTACTATGACGCGGTTGTTTATGATGCGGTCTACACCCTGTACAGAGCAAACTGTTCCAAATTTGTGCTGACAGATTTACTCCGGGTAATGTCCGGAGACGAGAAGGTACGTTTTTACAGCACAAAAGGCAGGATACAGAAAAGAGAGCAGAGGCTTCGGGATTCCCTGGAAAAACTTCGGAATACTACCATCGCCATTGACTACAGTGAAGAGGTACAGATGCGGGAGCTGAAAGATGACAAAGGGAAGCCACTGGAAGGTTTTGTGGCAGATTATCTGCTTCCTGTAGCAGTGGAAAAAAACGGGAAAGCATACTGGTTTCTGGAAGGCAGAGAGCTCCCGGTCTATAAATATGCGGAAGATATCGGACAGATGATCTGTGTGTTCCGGGAACTGCTTGATCCGGCAGCTCTCCTTAAAACAATGTTTCCGGATCAGGAATTTCAGGACAGTGAAGAAGGGAAAAAACTTCTGGAGAATGTAAAGTTTTCAAGTACAGATGAGATGATACTCCTGAAAAGGATCCTGATCCAGCGTCTTGAGATCATGAGAAATTCCAGAAACAATGCAGACGGCCGGCGAATTCGCTACTATGCCATGAAAGCAGATGAGGGAATCCTGCCCATGGCAGATATCCGCAGAGAAAATTTTGAGCAGGATATCCGGTTTGTCAGCGACATGGGAAAAGTACGGTTCGAGAGCCGGGGCTGGAAGAATAAAGTACATGCGGTAAACAAAAAACTGTGCGCGATCCTGGATATCTACAAAAAATGCGGTTATGTGACAGAATATGAGCTTTTACGAAATGAACCGAGATCTCTGGTGAGAGGGTTGGAGATCCTGGGAGAGATCAAAAAGGTTGAAATCAGAAAAAACCGGGAAACGGAAACATCTGCGGAAAAAACTGCAGAACAGAAATGATTTGTGATATAATCTCCACAGCAAACAAAAGAAAGGAGAAGGGAAAGGGCGGAGTGTGTAAGGGAAAACACTCCGGAGAGTAACTGACAACAGTATAAGATAAACGAAGGAGAAAAAATGAGCGAAAAAACAAAACCCCAGGTAACTGCGGCAGATGACGATTATTCCATGGAAGCAGTGCCGGAAAGTGCGAGAAAAGGGTTCCGCAGCATGTTTTTTGTAATGCTGGGATTTACTTTCTTTTCCGCAAGTATGAGTGTCGGCGCGAAACTTGGAAACGGACTGGATCTGAACGGGTTTGCGGCAGCCTGCGTCATTGGTGGCGTGATCCTGTCCGCATACTGCGGAATTCTCGCGTATATCGGCTCTGATACAGGAATGAGCATGGATCTTCTGTGCAGAAGAGCTTTTGGAAAAAAAGGTTCTTATCTTTCCTCACTGGTACTTGGCCTCACACAGATCGGATGGTTTGGTGTCGGTGTTGCCATGTTTTCCATTCCAACTGCAGAATTACTGGGAATCAATAAATGGGTTCTGACGATCGTGGCAGGTCTTCTGATGACCATTACCGCAGCAACAGGAATGAAAGCGCTGGAGATTGTAAGTACGATTTCCGTACCGCTGATTGTGATCCTGGGGGTATATTCCATGGTAACAGCGGCAGCAGACGGCGGTGGCCTGGCGGCAGTATTTAATCAGTCTGCAGGATCAATTACTTTATTTACCGGTGTGGGATATGTAATCGGGTCTTTTATTTCCGGTGGTACGGCAACCCCGAATTTTATCCGTTTTGCGAAGAATAATAAAGTTGCCGTATGGACAACCGTGATCGCATTTTTCCTTGGAAATACCCTGATGTTCTGTTTCGGAGCTATCGGCGGCGCGTTTACAGGAAAAGATGATATCTTTTATGTTATGATTGCACAGGGCCTTGCGATTCCTGCAATTATCGTGCTGGGAGCCAATATCTGGACAACCAACAACAATGCACTGTACACCGGCGGTCTTGCAATCTCGAACATCACCAATGCAAGAATGAAGATCGCTACCTGTATTTCCGGTGTGATCGGTACAGCACTTGCGATCTGGTTATACTATAACTTCACAGGATGGCTGAATATCCTCAACTGTGCCCTGCCGCCCATCGGCATCACAGTGATCCTGGATTTCTTCCTTCGTCGTGACAAATACAGAGAAAAAAATGTACCGCTGCAGACAGCCAACTGGTTTAATCTAGCAGGTGTTGTGGCGGGTGCGGTAGCTGCCAACCTGATCCATGCAGGAATTGCGGCAGTAAATGCCATGGTAGTGGCAGCAGTGTTCTATCTGATCGGATTTGCGGCAACAAAACAGAAATAATCCTCAAAAACAGGCGAATGTATCTTTTTGAAAACATCTATTGAAATGTAAACATGCACTATAGTAACAACGTAGATACTATAGTGCATGTTTTTTTTGCTGCTCTGCATTCAACGCAGAGCAGCAGTCAGGAGCAGAAATGCAGAAAATAAAATACGATAAAGTACGACAATTGGATAAAATCGTATTCCTTGCGCTGGGGCTTATTCTGGTAGCTTTGGTTATTCAGATGGCGATTCTGAACTGGATCAATAACAGGAATATATCGAAAATGTCAGAGGTATTGCTGGATCGTGTAGTCAACGTGATTGAGAAGAATGAACAAGACGAGAAGGATATGATAGCTTCTCTGAAAGAGGACTATATTGTGCGTGCCAAGGCAGTGCCTATATTATCAATGCGAATCCGGAAGCAGAGAAAGATGTGGACGAACTGAAAAAGATCGCCAAACTTATGGCAGTAGATGAGATTCATCTGCTTGATGCCACTGGAAAGATCTACAGTGGAACCATACCGGAATATTACGGATACAGTTTTGATTCCGGAGAGCAGATGGAATATTTCAAACCAATGCTGGAAGATAAAACTCTTACCATGTGTCAGGATGTCACGCCGAATACCTCCGAGGGAAAAAAGATCATGTATGCCATTACCTGGGATGAAACCGGTACCCGTATGATCCAGGTTGGGATTGAACCGGTGCGGCTTCTGAATGAGGTGAAGCAGAATGAAATGTCTTCTGTTGTAGCAAATATGCCGGTATACGAGGGAATCCGTATTTTTGTGGCAGATAAAGAATCCGGAAAGATTTATGGAGCGACAGATTCTTCTGATATCGGGAAAAAACTGGATGATATCGGCATAACAAAAAAGGGTGATGAGGAAGGTAAAATATTCACTGGTATCAATGAGATCGATGGTGAAAATTATCGCTGTTCTTTTTATATCACAGGAGATTATGCGGTGGGAGTTGCCTGCTCCAATTCTTCCAATGCGGAAAGTAATGCCATTGCGCTGCTGATCGTCGGGATTTATCTTACGCTGGCAGCAGTGGGAATTATTTATATGTATGTAAAGGTTAACAAGGCAAAAATCGATGAACTGACCGGCTGTTTGAATCGAAGAGCCTACAAGGATGACCTGAGCGGAATCTCTCTTGCATCGGAGTTTGTTTATGCAGCTCTGGATGTAAACGGGTTAAAAGGTGTGAATGATACATTGGGGCATAACGCAGGTGATGAGCTGATCCACGGTGCGGCGGAATGCATGAAGCAGTGTTTTGGAAGCTATGGAAAGGTTTATCGGATTGGCGGAGATGAATTTGTCAGTATCATTTTTGTAGATGAAAGTGAACTCAAAAAAATAAGAGAAGACTTTGACGAAGTGATAAGCCACTGGTCAGGGGCAATGGTCAATAAAATATCCATATCCCGCGGATATGTTTACAGCAGGGAAAAGAACTGGGAATCTTTCGAAGAAATTGCCAGTGAAGCAGACATTCGAATGTATGAAGCAAAAGAAAAATATTATAGCGTAGAAGGCAGAGACAGAAGAAAATAAAAATACCGGCAGGTGAATGAGTACATAAAAAACTCATTTATCTGCCGGTATTTTGTTATTAAGGCTGTTTTTCGTCGATCATGGAGAGATATTCATAAATCGGATGAAAATCGCGGTCGCTGCACTGGCGGTAATATTGCAGGAAGATCCTTTCCATGATATTGGGAATCTGTGTTTCAATCGGCTCGAACAATATGATCAGATATTGCATGGAACTGTAGCGGGTACAGATATCCACGCGGCGGATTTTTTCACAGATGGCCTGCTCCATGCATTTCAGAGCGTGCTCAATGGCTTCGATGTTAGGCAAGGTATCAATGACTGTCTCCATGGTAACCATGACGAGGTAACAGCGGCAGTTACTGCGGTTGACAAGCTGGCTCATGTATTCATAATGGCGGGCAAAATCACGATAATTCAGATCAAGTGCACCACGGTAGCTGCCACTTTCACGGAGAGAGTTCGCGATCAGCTTCAGATCTTTTCCAACGCTTGAGCTGGAAAGATCTCTGCGGTCCATCTGCTGATAGAAGAAAAACTGATTTTTACCATTTTGTTTTACGTAGTACAGTGTCTTATCTGCCTTTAGGTAGCAGCTTTCGAAGGAGTCCTCACAGGTGCACATGCAAAGGCCGGCAGAAAGTGTTGCGCACTGGATTTCCACATCGTTTTCGATAATGGAATGAAATTCCTGAAAAAGTTTGTGCATCTGTTCTGCAACTGCTTCATGAGAAACATCCGGCATGAAAATGAGAAATTCATCTCCTCCAAGACGGCTGGCAATGCCATGTCCTGTGTACTTGGCGAGCATATTGCCCAGAAGTTTCAGTGCCCGGTCTCCGGCGGTGTGGCCATAAATGTCATTGATCCGTTTGAGATTATCCATATCAAGGAAGATCAGGCAACCATTATGTTCCTGCATAAGTTCCGCGGCGAGACGTTCACCGAGGCTCCGCATGGGAAGCCCTGTGAGAAAATCGTAATTCTTGGTATCGGCCTGTGCTTTGATAGTAGTTACTACATCAGAGATGAACTTGCTGACGGTAAGCTGCATATCAGGAAAATTGTAGGAATCCGTATCTTCTGAATCGGAATCCCATTTTGGCAGCCGGTTTTCATCCATCAGTTTCAGGAATATATCGGTGATTTCAGGATCAAACTGAAGACCGCGGTTTTTGCGGATCTCTTCGTAAATGACATCACGGGAAAGTGCACTGCGGTAAATACGCCGGGAACTCATAGCGTCATAGCTGTCAGCCATGGCAACGATCCGTGCGTGAACAGGAATCTCTTTTCCGGCAAGTCCATCAGGATATCCATTGCCATCGTAACGTTCGTGATGGCCGCGGGTAACTTCGAGAACATGGGGAAGAAGAGTAACGTCTTTCAGGATCTCAGCACCAATAACGGGGTGCTTCTTAATAAGGCTGTATTCGTCATCTGTAAGCCGGGATGGTTTATTCAGGATTGAATCCGGAATACCGATCTTGCCGATATCATGTAAAAGTGCAGAATGTTTCAGTACCTGTATCTCTTCCGGTGACCAACCCAGTTCAGAGGCGATCAGTGCGGCGTATTCAGCAACCCGGTAAGAATGTCCACGGGTGTACTCATCTTTGGCTTCAATGGTTGTGGAGAGTGTCTGCATCATCTGAAGAGACATTTTTTCGGTTTGTTTTCGCCTTTTTTCAAGTTCGATCTGATGTCGCTGGATTTCTGTATCCTGGACATTTTTTAAGGTTCTTATAATGTTGACAAAAAGCAGGATCAGCATTCCGATTCCCATAAAAATTCCGGACAGGGATGTTACAAAATATACGGAGATCCCTTCAACGCAGGTACATATGATGGAGGTAAGCAGACCTAGCAGAAGAATACGGTCTGCCTTATTCTGCCCGGCCCGTATATATTGAAAAAGATGTATAAATATAAGGATAAGTGTAAATGCAAGGAGCAGCTGCCCAACGGGAAGCGTTTCCATATAATCTGCTTTTTTCGTTACAGCCAGAACAGAACAGGCTGCAAAATTGGCAAGTGCGATCCAGCCGAGACATGCGTAAGAACGGTGGTGCTGCTCTTTCTGTATGCTGTCCGCATAAAGGATGATCGGAAGCGGGCTTAACAGGATCATAACGAAACACAGAGATCCCAGGGCGGAAGCGTTGGGAACCAGGAGCTGACGCATTTTTGATTCTCCAAGCATCCATATGGCACCCATGACCATACACCATCCCAGATATTCCATATCAAATCTTTTTTTGTATACCATTCCAAGGGCAAAGCTGAACAGAATGGAAATAATCCCGGAAAACAGAATAAAAAAGGCAATACCGGTGGACAATCCATATTCAGCGAAAATGGAAAGCCAGATATCGGATTTATTTCCACAGTAAATGGTATTTACAACCCCGGAATAATTGGAAGTATATGTAGTCAGCTCAATGCGGAGCTGTTTTCCGGCATCGCTGGAAGAAACCGGACAGAATATATAACGGCTGGCAGAATTTTTGCCGGCCAGCCGGGTTTCACGTGTACTGTAACTGGTGCGGAGTTCATTATTAATATAGACGTTTACATCCTGCAGGGAAGAACGGATGGCGATGTCCGTTTCCTGGAGAGTGTCCGGAAGCTGTGAGATGAGGACCATTGTTTCACCGGCAGGAACTTTGTATTTTCCGGGAACAGTAATTTTCTCGGAAGTTCCGTCAGATTTCTGCCAGATAAAGGTACCGGAATAAATAACGGGACCGGAAGACATTTCCTGAGAACGCTCATCTGCACCAAAAAACTGCATGAAAAGGAACCAGCCCAAAATGGCGATCATCAGGATATAAAAAAGGTATCGTTTTCCTCTGTCGAGGGTAAAGGCTTTTTCTTTCATAGGATATCCTCCTTGCGTCTGGGAGTTCAAAGTATGAGGGATAGTCACCTGATTATAGCTTTATTATAACAGAAGAAGTATTATAGCGGTTGTAATATTTGAGTTTTCGTAGTGAACTACTCGGCAACTGAGTTACCTGAGCATCTGAGCAAGGCGCGTCAGCGCCTTGTTCTCAGGGTGCGTCCATAACACCACTACTGCTTGCTTTTCAGCTATACAGCTACTTTTATTATTTCTGGATTTTTCAGTCCCTTTACGGACAGTTCCTTTTGTTCTCCGGTTACGGAAAGATATTTCCTCAGGATATTAAACGCCCCTACTGCATCCGCATTGTAAGTTTCCGTATTGTCTCTGTACAGCCCTCTTTTTTTTCGATTTGATGGGGCTGCATATTTTTTTGTAACTTCCGGTGACAACGGACTGCACTGACTGGTATACGCTTCTTTCTGTTTTACAAAACATATCCCATACATCTTTAATTTATATTCCAGCATAATATAAATCCTGTTATATGGAAGTCCATGGAATTTCTGGTTTGTCATATGGCCCATGTCCTTATTTTTCCTGATATTTCCGATATCTCCCACAATCACGCAGGTGATCCCCTGTTTTTTACAGTACTCAGTAAGATACATTGTGATCTTGTGAAGATAATCGGTTACCGCATCCTGTTTTTTCTTATAAAGACGCTGGATATGTTTGGAAGACCGTGGATACTTTATCCCTTTTGCTGACTGCTGTCCATACCATACAGACTGTATCCGGGCAATCTCCTTATGAAAATATCTCTCCAGCGCAAGATATTTTCTCCCCAGGATAAAAGTCTTTCCGTTTCCGGAATCATAACAGGTCATAAGATTATGAAGTCCCAGGTCTATCGCCAGGTAATGGCCTTTATCCGGAAGTATTTCCGGGTCTGGGATCTCATAAACAACAATGATCCTGCTGGTCCCTTTCTCCGGTGGATAGATACGGATCTGCTTGATCTGGTCCATGCTCCTGAAGATCTTATTTTCAAGATAGAGAAATTTTTCATGGATACCAAATGTTTTTTCCATATATATCTTCAACGCTTTGGGAAGTGACAGGCGTACGCTTCCGGAACCTTGTTCATGAACGATCCCCATCTGCATATAGGCGACAGGAATATTTTCTTTTTTAAAACGTGGCGGCTTTGGTGCCTGTATGCCCCCGGATTTTTTCAAGGCATAGAAAGACTTCCACGCCTTATCCAGCTGCTTGCAGACTTCCTGTGCGGTCTGGGCTGGAAGCTGTTTATACCACAGTTCGTTCTTATGTACTTTTTTCTGATAATACCAGTCCGGATATTGTTCCAATCCCAGTTCTTTATAATGATATCTTTCGTAATTACAGACATTCCAGAGCTTGGATGCCGCATAACACATGTGCCCTATAAAATTTGCCTGATCCTCTGTAAATTTTATGCTTGATCTACGTGAAAGCAGCATTTTCCCACTCCGTTCTTAATATGACTTACTCTGATGTTCTATATACCTGCGTATATTTTCCTCCGAAACAGATCCGATCGTTTCCACATAATAGGAATGGTTCCACAGCTCTCCTTTCCACAGCTGGTTTCTTATCTCAGGAAAACGTTCGAACAGTTTTCTCCCTGTGATCCCTTTCAGATATTTAACAATCGCAGTGATCGATAATTTAGGTGGCGCTGACACAAAACAATGGACATGATCTCCCTCACCACATTCAAACAGATGGACTGTAAAGCCCTTGTCAGCAGCGATCTGCTGTACCAGCTCTTTTAAATATGCCTCGATCTCCGCATTTAATATCTTTCGTCTATATTTAACAGACCACACCATATGGTAATTGATATTACATACACAAGTACGGTAATGTATTAGATTTTCTTTCATACATATAGTATATCACATAGTCACAAAAGCATCAATAAAAACCGAACATATTTTCTTTTTTGTTCAGGCTGACTACAGCCATTTATCCTGTGCAGACATGCACGATATGGCGCTTTCATCTCGGCAATTGAATTACCGAGGATTCCCGCTTATCGTCCTAAAATAGTAAATAAGGTATAAATTGCCATATAAACGGCAGAAAATGCACTATGACATAATTAAATGCACATAAGCACCCCCTGTTTTAACCGAATCAAGTAAGTCCCCTGCTTCAATTGCGAAAAGCAATAAGCAGTGAGTGGGGATTTGCACAAAACTGCAGGACAGGGGATGTGACTGTGTTTATGAGCATGTAGCATAGCGGAATGGAATGTCCGCTTTATGAGGGATTATGGAGTGAATTATAGCTATGATATATGCGGTTTTACTATGCAATAAAGAATGGAACATCGTGAAAATAAAGCAAAACGTATCGGGGCTGTCTTTGAAACCGGGTGACTGTCTGGCGGATGTGGTGCAGGATGCAGATGAGCTTACAGAAAACGATGAGAAGCAGTATTCGCTGTTTCTGACATTCAGAGAAAACGGGATGACATTATCAACTCTTGTACGGAGCTTTCAGGAGGGGAATCTGGTCATCCTTTCTCATGTCCGGAGTGATGAGGATTTTGTAGAATTTAATAATGAATACCTGGATTTTGTGGAATGGGTGGAGAATCATCTGGAAGGCTTTTATCATAGTGAATATTTTCAGATCCAGAAACTGAATAATCAGCTGATCGATTCGCAGAGAGCTTTGATCCGAAGTAAGAGAAATCTTGAAATGGCACTGGAAGAAAATAAAAAGATAAACCGGAAAATATCCAAAGCCAGACAGGCTGCAGAACAGGCGAGCCGGTCAAAAACGCAGTTTCTGGCAAATATGAGTCATGATATCCGGACACCGATGAATGCAATTGTTGGATTAACGAAACTTATGCAGTATAGTCTGAATGATCCGGAAACTCTGGACAGTTACATTCAGAAGTTACAGTCTTCCAGCGAGTATCTGCTTGGACTGATCAATGATATTCTGGATCTGAGCAAGATTGAGAGTGATTCCATAGAATTAAAAAAAGAGTCTATGAATCTCAGAAAAGTGGCGGAACAGATTGCCGCGATCATTCGCCCGAATGTACTGTCCGGTGGAAAGAAGTTCAGGATTTCTGAGGAGTCTTTCTGCCATGAGCATGTGCTGGGAGATTCGATCCGTATTCGTCAGGTATTGATGAATTTATTATCAAATGCTGTGAAATATACACCGGAAGGCGGAGAGATCAGCCTGCGTGTGGAAGAATTATCCAGTGATAAAAAATATGCGAAATACAGATTTACAGTGGAAGATACCGGAATAGGAATGACAGAAGAGTTTTTGCAGCATATTTTTGAGCCTTTTGCACGAGCTGAAATGCTGGAAAGGGAGATTCAGGGGACCGGTCTTGGAATGGCGATCACGAAGAGTATTGTAGATTCCATGAGGGGAACCATAGAGGTCTATAGCACCATAGGAAAAGGCAGCCGGGAACGAAGCGGAAGACAGTATGGAAGAAACAAAAGGTTCGATCCTCAATGGCATGCATTTTCTCTGTGCGGAAGATAATGATCTGAATGCGGAAATCCTGAGGTCCATGTTGGATCTGAAGGGAGCGTCCTGTGTGATCTGCTCCAATGGCAAACAGGTTGTGGAGGCTTTTGAGGAGTCAGAACCAGATCAGTATGATGCAGTTCTGATGGATGTGCAGATGCCGGTAATGAATGGTTATGAAGCGTCCAGAAGGATCCGCACCAGCAGGAGACCTTTTGGAAAAACGATTCCGATCATTGCGCTGACTGCCAATGCTTTTGCGGAAGATATTGTCCGATCATCGGAAGCGGGAATGGATGCTCATATTACAAAGCCAATTGATGAGAATAAATTAAAAGAGTGTATGCTGCGGCTGCTTGCAAGTCGATGAGATACCTGGAAAAATATAATGTTTCACGTGAAACATACGAAGAAGTCCGGAGAAATCCGGGCTTTTTTTTGAGAAAAGTGTGAAGTGAACAGGAACGATTGTGGCTATGAGTGAGCTGCAAAACGGAATAAGAATGTCCGGTTTATATATAGATGTGGTATAATGCAGGTAGTGACTGCGGAGTAAAAATCATATATCTTTGCAGAATGGGAGGTAACATGAATATACAGATTTTTGGAACAAAAAAGAACTTTGACAGTAAGAAAGCAGAGCGTTATTTCAAGGAGCGCGGAATCAAATATCAGTTTGTCGATATGAAAGAAAAAGGCCTGAGCAAAGGAGAATTTACCTCGGTGTGTCAGGCAGTGGGCGGATATGAGAAGCTGATCGATGAGAAATGTAAAGACAGGGATCTTCTGGCTCTGATCAAATATATTGCGGAGGAAGACCGTGCAGAGAAAATCCTGGAAAATCAGAAAGTTCTGAAGCTTCCGATTGTCAGAAACGGCAAACAGGCAACAGTTGGCTATGAACCGGATATCTGGAAAAACTGGAAATAAAAGATTACCGGACATTTTGCAGAAAGCAAAAATAAATAAAATCGAAAGAGAGGAATACCCATGAGTAAAATTGTAAATATCACATCAAAAGAAGATAAGGATCAGAAACTGCAGGATATTGCGAATTCACTGCAGGAACTGAAAGATGTTATGGCTGAGGTGATCGAGGCATATGAAGAAGACAATGCAGACAGTCGAAAAATGGATACGCTGACAGAAGCACTGGATGCGCTGGAGGATGCCTATGAGGCAGTCAGTGATGTGCTGCTGGAGGAATTATAAAATATAAACGTAAGGATGCAGATCACAGATGAATTCTATTGTATTCATGAGCATGTAGTGAGCATAGTGAAATATTTGTTTTGCGGCAGATTTCGGAAGGAGGAAGCGAAATGGAAACTATGATCCAGACAGTGATGGGGGATATCACAAAGGTTACAGATGTGGAAGCTATTGTTAATGCGGCAAATAACAGTCTGCTTGGTGGAGGCGGTGTAGATGGCGCGATTCACCGGGCAGCAGGTCCTGGATTACTGGAAGAGTGCCGTACTTTACATGGGTGTGAAACAGGCGAAGCGAAGATCACAGGGGCTTATGATTTGCCATGCAAGTATGTGATCCATACAGTAGGGCCAATCTGGTGGGGCGGTCTTCGGGGAGAAGCAGAGGCGTTAAAAAATGCGTATTATAATTCACTCCAGGTAGCAGTGGAGCACGGAATCAGAAGCATTGCTTTTCCATCCATTTCCACAGGGGTTTATCATTATCCGCTGGAAAAAGCAGCGTGTATTGCTGTGCAGACAGTAAAGGAATTCTGTGAAACACATCCCGGAAAGATTGAGGTTGTCCGGTTTGTATTGTTTGGGTGGCGTACATTAAAAGTATACGAAAAAGCAGTAGAGGAAATCTGGAGGGAAGTATAAAGCATGCAGTATAAAGTGCTGAAAATCGAAGAAGACATCGATTTTGGCTGCGAAGAACGCCAGCCAGGGGAAAAACTTATGTCCGTTGTTCTGCTGGAGAGAGAAGACGGATGTGAAATGAGTCTGAGACATGATGACGAGCTCTTATATGAAAGAGATATCAATGAGGGAGATCTGGTTACACTGGATGAGAACCGTGAATTGTGGAAGGCGTAGAGCTATGTAGTGAAGAGGATATTTTTATCCGCTGGATTAAAATTTCACGGCTTTTACCGAAGTGATCAGGGTGAAAACATTTGCAAAAAAAATGTTTTCAGATATTCTTGACAGCTTCAGTAGGAAAAAGTAAAGTATAACGTGGAAATTGCTGAAAGGAAATATCTGAGATATGAAGAAAAAAGCATTTAAGGCAGCCTTTCCGTATACTTTGCCTATCTGTGTGGGGTTCCTTTTTCTGGGAATGTCTTATGGTTTTATGATGCGAAGCAAGGGATTTTCCTTTGTATATCCATTATGTATGAGCTTTTTTATCTATGCGGGGTCCATGGAATTTGTTACGGCAAATCTGCTTTTGTCAGCATTTAATCCGGTGTATGCGTTCTTTCTGACACTGATGGTAAATGCAAGACATCTGTTTTACGGAATTTCCATGCTGGAGAAATATAAGAATACAGGATGGAAGAAGTTTTATCTTATTTTTGGAATGTGTGACGAGTCATTTACAGTCAACTGTACCGTAGATCCTCCGGAAGATGTGGACAGAGGATGGTTTATGTTCTTTGTAAATGCGCTGAATCAGTTTTACTGGGTGACAGGAGCTACAGCAGGAGCACTTCTGGGATATGTGATCCATTTCAATACAAAAGGTATTGATTTTGTTATGACAGCATTGTTTGTGGTAATGTTTATCAATCAGTGGGAAGAGGCAGAGAATCACAAACCGGCGCTGATCGGAGTTGGATGCTCAGTGATCTGCCTGGTGATTTTTGGAAGCGGGAATTTTATTCTTCCGGCTATGGCATCGATTATCTTATGTTTCCTGGGAATGAAACGATATCATGCGAGACAGCAAAAAGAGAGGATACAGGGATCAGAAGAATCTCCATCATAGAGAAGAATTCGAATGTAAAGATCCGGGCGTAGCCAGGGCAGGAGGAAGAAAAAAATGACGATGACAATAACACAGCAGATTATTACCGTTGCAGTAGTGGTGCTGGGAACGATGACAACACGTTTTCTGCCCTTCCTTATTTTTCCGGAGGGAAAAGAACCACCGGCTGTGATCACATATCTGGGGACAGTGCTGCCGTATGCAGTGATCGGACTGCTGGTGGTGTACTGCCTGAAAGATGTTCCGGGAAGCGGCCATTATGGGATACCGGAACTGATTGCCATTTTGTTTATCGTGGCACTGCATAAATGGAAAAAAAGCACTCTGCTCAGTATAGGCGGCGGTACGGTGCTTTATATGGTACTGGTGCAGACGATATTCGGGTGATCGGAATACGCAGAAAATTATAATGATGATAAGACATGAGGTAATGTATGGAGAATATGTTATCGCATGTCTTTTTTTGTTTTGTGGGTGGGGACTTGCTTGTATCAGGAGGAGTGCAAGCAAGTCCTGATAAACTGCGGAGCAGTTATTTGGTGTAGAGCTGCGTAGCGAAGCGGATTGCGAATATCCGCTTGACATGCGACGATTGGGCAAAAAAGAAGCGTGTACGTAATACACGGACAAATGTGTTTTTTGCTTACTGAAATATATCTGGAATTTTACGGCTTTTTGGTACTTTTAGGGGTCATTTCAGCAGATTTACGGTGCGTTTTTCGGATGCTGTTTCAGGCAGTGTTCAGGGTGCATGTTACGGAAATAACAAAAATGAGTATCTTTTGCATTAATATTGAATAAGAAGATGGAAAGATGGAACATGGATTTATACCATAAATACGCTAATTACAAGAGCTTACACATCATATCTGAAATGCCATAAAATGTGAATAAATTAACACATAATTTTAAAAATATACTCAAAATATAACCATACTATATTGACAAAAGTAAAAAGAAATGATAATCTGTGACCAGAACAAAACGAGAACGACAGAAATTTATGCAATGAAAAAATAAAAAGATAAACACGAAAGGGGTATCTTGAAAATGGCTGAGATCAAGAAAATGGGTTACTGTGTAAACGGTGAGTGGAAAGAGTCAAAAGCAGAGAAATACATGGATGTTACAGATTCCAGTACAGGTGAGGTGATCGCGCAGGTTCCTTGTTGTACACCGGATGAGGTAGAAGAGGCGATCGCTTCCGCGCAGGCTGCATTCCCGGAATGGTCCTCACTTTCTCTTGCAAAGAGACAGCAGTATATGTTCAGATGGAGAGACGTTCTTTATGCTCATAAAGAAGAACTTTCCGTACTTTGCGCAAAAGAGCTTGGAAAGAACATCAAAGAGGCAAGAGGAGATGTTCAGAAAGCGATCGAGCCTACAGAAGAGGCATGTGCACTTCCGACAATGATCCAGGGCGATGCTGCAATGCAGGTAACTACAGGATATGACACAGCTACATATCGTAAACCACTTGGAGTAACTGCTGGTATTGTTCCGATGAACTTCCCTGCAATGATCCCATGGGGCTGGATGGTTCCGCTTTCCATCGCATGTGGAAATACAGTAGTACTGAAAGCAAGCTCTCAGACACCGCTGACAGCTATGAGAATCATGGAGCTGTTCTATACAGAGGGTGGATTCCCGAAAGGTGTTGTAAACCTTGTAACATGCAGCCGTGTAGAGGCTGATATCCTTCTTACAGATGAGAGAGTAAAGGCTGTTACATTTGTAGGTACAACAGGTGTTGGTAAACAGGTATATTCCAAAGCAGCAGCTCATGGCAAACGTGTTCAGGCACAGTGTGAGGCAAAGAACCATGCACTTGTACTTGAGGACTGCAACCTTGAGGCTACTGTTAATGCGATCATCAACTCCACATATGGATGCGCCGGTATGAGATGTATGGCTCTTCCGGTTGTATGCGTGCAGGAGAGTATTGCAGATGAGTTTGTTTCCCTCCTTAAGAAAAAAGCAGAAGCCATGAAACTTGGATGTGCATATGATGAAGCTACAGATCTCGGTCCTGTAGTAAATGCAGGCCATAAGGAGAAGATCTGCAACTGGATCCAGAAAGGTATCGATGAGGGCGCAGAGCTTGTACTTGACGGACGTAATGTAGTAGTTCCGGGATATGAGAACGGATTCTTCGTAGGACCGACAATCCTTGATCATGTAACACCTGAGATGACAGTAGGAAACCGCGAGATCTTCGGACCGGTAACCTGCATCAAACGAGTAAAAGATTATGAGGAAGGTATTGCGATCATGAATGCCAACCCATTTGCAAACGGTTCCTGTATCTTTACACAGAGTGGATATTACAGCCGTAAATTCGCTATGGAGACAGACGGCGGTATGGTAGGAATCAATGTAGGTATCCCGGTTCCGACCGCATACTTCCCATTCTCCGGAAATAAAGATTCCTTCTTCGGTGATCTGCATGTTCTCGGAAAAGACGGATATCGTTTCTTCACAAGAGCAAAAACAGTTACAACACACTGGTTCGATGAAGCTGCCGGAAAGAGAAAAGTCGGCACATGGGAAGGAAGTACTGAGGCATAAGAAAGCTTCGAAAATAAATCCATGACACTGTAAGGCAGACCATGTAAAGTCTGCCTCTCAGATAAAATCCTCTAATGAGATGAGCATATTCAAAAACGGTGCATCTGCTGAACTCCTGGCAGGTGCACTGTTTTTGCCTGGCTGAATATCTGAATGGTTTTGCGGCGGATCATAAAAAAGTGTATCGGTGACAGAAATAAAGGATGTCACCGATACACTTTTTTGGTGCGTATGTTTTGTGCGTATGCTACCGGACTGGCGTATCTTACGGTATGCGGCTCATGATGAAAAGATCAGTCGATCGTCATAACACGGATGCCGTGTTCCTGGCAGAAATTATCGTATTCTTCCGGAAGTGCCTGGTCGGTTACGATGGCGTCCAGTTTTTCCATTGGAGAATAGGTCATAAGTGAGATCCGGCCGAACTTGGAATGGTCAGCAAGAAGGATCATGCTGTTGGCGTTCTCTGCAATGGCTTTCTTTGTGATGTATTCTTCGGCACTGGCGTTGGTGAGTCCGCTCTTCATCGTTACGCCTGTGCAGGCCATAAAAGCCATGGAAATGTTGTAAGTCTGCAGATAATCGTTGATATCAGGGCCTGTGAAAGACAGGGTCTTGCGGTTCAGTCTTCCGGGAACGGAAATGATATCCAGGTTCGGATAGGATGCTGCCTTGTTGAAGATAAGCAGGCTGTTGGTAAGGATCGTGCAGTGCTTATCCGCAATAAAATCAACCAGATTCAGACAGGTTGTACCGGTATCGATATAGATGGTGTCGTCTTCTGCCACAAGTTCTGCGGCACGGCGGCAGATTTCTTTCTTTTCTTCAGGAAAACGTCCGCCACGCTCTTCGTAAGACAGAAGGGGGAGAGTCTGTGGAGTTTCAAGTGCTGCGACACCACCGTATACTTTCATGATACTGCCGCGTTTCAGAAGGATGTCGACATCTCTTCTGATGGTGTTTTTGGATACGTTAAATTTCTCACATAATGTATCGAGAGAAGCGTTCTTATGCTCCAGCACATATTCTTCGATCATGTCCAGTCGCTGTGATTTCATAGAGGTCTACCTTCTTTCTATTGGTTAAGTCTTGGTTATATTTTATCATAAAAGAAGGCGGAGATAAAGTGTTTTTATGAGAACATACCAAAAAAATTGAACGCAGATCCTGTGCGGGACCTGCGTTCAGAAATGACTGGTGTAAGAGCATTGCAGATGATCAGTTTATATCGGGGATTATTTTCCGAAAAACAGTTCCATATCTTCTTCCACGCTGCTAATTCCTGCAATACCAAAATTGTTAACCAGAATTTTGGTTACATTTGGAGAAAGGAAGGCCGGAAGTGTTGGTCCAAGGTGAATATTTTTTACCCCGAGGGAAAGCAGCGCCAGGAGAACGATCACGGCTTTCTGCTCATACCAGGCAATGTTGTAGATGATCGGAAGCTCATTGATATCCTCAAGGCCAAAAACTTCCTGAAGTTTCATGGCGATCACTGCAAGGGAATAGGAATCGTTGCACTGGCCTGCATCCAGAACTCGTGGGATGCCGTTGATATCTCCCAGATTCAGTTTATTGTAGCGGTATTTTGCACAGCCTGCGGTGAGGATCACGGTGTCTTTTGGGAGCGCCTGGGCAAAATCGGTGTAGTAGCTTCGGGATTTTGCCCGGCCGTCACAGCCTGCCATGACTACGAATTTACGGATGGCACCGGATTTTACGGCATCTACGATCTGATCTGCCAGGGCGATCACCTGATCATGGGCAAAACCACCGACAATTTCACCATGCTCGATTTCGGTTGGAGCTGCACAGCGTTTGGCGTGGCTGATGATTTGTGAGAAATCTTTTTTGCCGTCAGGCCCGGGTGTGATGTGAGTGCAGCCTGGATAACCGGTAGCACCTGTGGTGTAGATCCGGTCTTTGTAGCTGTCCTTTGGCGGAATGATGCAGTTGGTGGTCATGAGGATGGGACCGTTAAAGCTTTCGAATTCTTCTTTCTGTTTCCACCAGGCGTTTCCATAGTTTCCTGCAAAGTTCGGATATTTTTTGAACGCCGGATAGTAGTGGGCCGGAAGCATCTCAGAGTGGGTGTAAACGTCAACGCCGGTTCCTTTTGTCTGTTCAAGCAGCATTTCCAGATCGTGAAGGTCGTGGCCGGAAACCAGGATTCCGGGATTTTTGCCTGTGCCGATATTTACTTTTGTAATTTCCGGATTTCCGAAAGTTTCGGTGTTTGCCTGGTCGAGAAGGGCCATTCCACGGACACCGAATTTTCCGGTTTCCAGAGTGAGAGCGGTCAGTTCCTCTGCTGTGAGACTGTCGTCCAGAGTTTTTGCCAGGGTGCTCTGGATAAAAGCATCCAGTTCCGGATCTTCACGGAGAAGTGCGTTTGCATGGCTGGTGTAGGCGCAGAGTCCTTTCAGGCCGTAGGTGATCAGCTCGCGGAGGCTTCGGATATCCTCATTTTTTGTAGACAGAATGTTGGTGACATATCCCATGGACTCGTAATCCGCAGGGCTTTCCGGGTGCCAGAGTGCGGCAGCGGGAAGGCTTTTTCTGTCAGAAAGCTGAGAGAGAAGCTGTTCTTTGGCCGAAAGGGTTTCGCTGATCTTTGCAACGATGGAATCTTTGTCGAAATTTGCGTTTGTGATGGTGGTGAAAAGATTCCGGATCACCATATGATTGATATAGGAAGGGATTTCCCGGCCTTCGCCCCGAAGTGCGGTGGTGATGGCGGAAAGTCCCTTTGTTACGTAAACGAGAAGATCCTGCATGGCAGCTACGTCAGGCTTTTTGCCGCAGACACCGGAGATGGTGCAGCCGGAACATCCGGCGGTTTCCTGACACTGATAACAAAACATTTTTGGTTCCATAATGTATACCTCCTGTGGTAAGTGGGTGGGCCTTTGAAAATAAAGACCTGCTTTTTTTTAGTGTGGTTTATTTTGGATTTTTTATCCCTGAAGTCATTGGAAAAGGCTGCATCGCAGTGTTCTCAGATGTGAATCTCTGTGTCAGACGGAAACTCTGGAGTCAGAGGGGAATGTATCTCTGATATGGAACACGGATCTGGATATCTGGTATGCTTTCAGGTGATGGAGAAAGGATAGCATGTGCCGGTGGAAAAATCGGTAACATATGATACGAAAAAAGACCTTGACGGAATTCTTTTTTAAATGTAATATGAAAACGGTTTTCAAATTCATATTGATTTAACCAAATCAAGCAAGTAGCGAAGCGGATTGCGAATATCCGCTTGACGTATGGATGACTGACCGGCCATAAAGCTGTGTATGAAAATACAGACGATGAAAAAATTTGTTATGGAAGGTGCAGTTGACGGAAGAGAGTGAAATATATGGAAGAAAAAATGAAATACAGTACCAGGCAGCAGAAGCTGATCCTGGAGTGTCTGCAGGAATATGGAGATACGTTTTATACGATTGACCAGTTTATGGAGATCCTTCGTGGAAAAGAGATCCGGATCGGAAGGACAACGGTGTACAGAGGTCTGGAGCGTCTGCAGAAAGAAGGGGCTGTGCTGAAAGTTCCGTCTGTGGAGGGAGCACCGGCACAATATCGGTTTATCCGGGATGAGGAACGGAAGAATTATGGTAAGCTTGTGTGCCTGGAATGTGGGCATACGATTCCTCTGCAGTGTGGATGCATTGACCATTTTGTGGGACATGTGCTGGATGAGCACGGGTTTGAGATTGATCAGAGCCGGACGATCTTTTATGGATATTGTGATGAGTGCAGGAGGAAGAAATGAATTTTAACAGAGGGAAGATGGCTGCGGCAGCGGTTCTGGCGGCAACGCTCCTTGTGGTCGGAGGTGTGACCGGTTATGGATTGCACAGGGCCGGAACAGTGGGGCAGCCGTTTGTGGATGATGGCCGGCTGAAAGTGATGGCCAGCTTTTATCCCATGTATGATTTTGCCCGGAAGGTGGGCGGCGATAAGATCCAGGTGAAGGATATGGTTCCTGCGGGAACGGAGCCTCATGACTGGGAACCTGCGGCGACGGATATCCGGAATCTTGAGGATGCGGATGTTTTTGTCTACAATGGCGCGGACCTGGAACACTGGGCGGAAGATGTGCTGGACACTCTGGAAAATCAGGATCTGGTGGTGTCTGAGGCATCGGATGGTGTGGAGCTTCTGGATGGAAGTGAGGATCATGCTCATGGCGATAATGGAAAAGATCCCCATGTCTGGCTGGATCCCATGCGGGCGAAACAGGAGATGGCGAATATTAAGGATGCTTTTGTAAAAGCGGATCCGGAGAATAAGGATTATTATGAAGCGAATTATGAGAAATATGCCGGTGAATTTGACGAGCTGGACCAGGAATTCCGGGATGGCCTGAAAGATACAAAGAGCCGGGATATCATCGTGGCTCATGAGGCGTTCGGATATCTGTGCAATGCCTATGATCTGACACAGCTGGCGATTGAAGGCCTGACACCGGATTCAGAGCCTGATCCTGCCAAGATGCAGGAAGTGATCGAGTATGCGAAAAAATATGACATCCATACCATATTTTTCGAGGAACTGGCAAGCCCAAAGGTGGCGAAGACTGTGGCGAAGGAAGTGGATGCTGTGACGGCTGTGCTGAATCCTATTGAGGGATTGAGTGAAGAAGATATAGAAGCCGGCGAGGATTATTTTTCTGTGATGAGGAAGAATCTGGAAGCGTTGCAGAAGGCACTGAACGGAAGCCGTGAGGCAGCAGTTGCTGAGAACAAAGGCTGTTCTGAAATGTAGAACTGCTGTTGCGATAAAAGGAGAAATTATGGGAATTTTGATAGAAAATCTTTCGTTTCACTACACAGGAACGCCAGTGCTGGAGCAGGTGAACCTGGAAGTAAAGGATGGTGATTATGTCATTCTTACCGGTGAAAACGGAAGTGGAAAAAGTACGTTTCTGAAGCTTCTTCTGGGTGAGCTGAAAGCCCAGGAAGGAAGCATTACCGTAAATGGAAAAGATATTTCTGCCACATTTGGAAAGGGAGATCTGGGATATGTTCCGCAGAACAGTATCAGCAGAAATCAGAATTTCCCGGCCACGGTAGAAGAAATCATGATGACAGGCGTGTATTCCTCTTCATGGAAAGCACGTTTTCAGGTGAAAAAAGAGATTCCACGTCTGAAAGCCGCACTTGCGGAGATGGAAATGGAAGAGTTCTGGAAAAGAAGGATCGGAGATCTTTCCGGCGGGCAGCAGCAGAGAGTTATGCTGGCACGTGCACTGGTGGGAAATCCGAAGATCCTGATCCTGGATGAGCCCACCACAGGTATGGATACAGTTTCCGTGAAAGCACTTGCAAAAGTCCTGCAAAAGAGGAATGAGGAACAGGGGCTGACCATTCTTATGGTCACTCACGGAAATTCCGGTGAATTCAAAGGGGCCAATCGGTTCTTCAAGGCAGAAGAGGGGAGGATTGACGAGGTATGAGTATTTTACAGTATGGATTTATGCAGAGGGCTTTTTTCGTGGGAATCCTTCTGGCTGTGATCACGCCCTGTATCGGGATCACCATTGTTCTGAAACGGATGTCCATGATCGGAGATGCGCTTTCCCATTCTTCTCTGGCCGGTGTTGTGCTGGGACTGATCCTGGGAGTGAATCCGGTAGCCGGTGCGGTAGTGATGTGTATTGTGGCAGCCCTTGGAATTGAAGCGATCCGTAAAAAAATCCCACGGTATTCTGAAGTTGCAATTTCCATCGTCATGTCCGCCGGGATCGGACTGGCAGGTGTGCTGTCCGGTTTTGTGGAAAACGGCGCAAGCCTGAACAGCTTTTTATTTGGAAGTATTGTGTCCATCAGTGAAGGAGAGCTGGCATTGGTAGTTGTGATCAGCGTGCTGGTTCTGGCAGCGGTGCTGTTTTTTTACAGAGAACTGTTTTATATTGGATTTGATGAAAATGCGGCAAGGATTTCCGGCGTTTCCGTGCGGAATATTAATTTTCTTTTTACCATTTTGACGGCGCTGACCGTTTCCATTGCGTCCCGTACGGTAGGAACGCTGATCGTTTCTTCCATGCTGGTGGTTCCGGTGGCATGCGGGATGCAGATGGCGAAAAGTTATAAAGGCACGTTGGTGTGTGCCATTGCTGTGGCGGTATGTACTACGGTTATTGGTCTGTTTCTTTCTTATTATGCGGGACTGAAACCAGGTGGAATGATCGTTCTTCTTGAGGTTGCATGGTTTGTAATTGTGATGGCCGTGAAAAGTTTTAACAAATAAAACACATTTTTCCCACAAAGTAAACACAATTAAAATCTATACTTTGAAGCATCAAAAGGAAACAGAGAAGAAATTTTTTTCCAGGGAGGGACTTAATCATGAATAACAACAGAAAATTAAAAATAAAGAAAATGATGAAAAAAGGTGCAACCATCAGCCTGTGTGCAGTACTTGCAGGTGGCATTGGTGTTGGTGCATATGAAGGTGTGGATTATTTTACAGGAGCACAGTCTGTACAGGCAGCTACAGATAGTTCCGAGAAGCTGACACTTATGAAATCTGATAAAAAGTCAGATAAGAGTACCGAAGATACAACAGATACAAAATCTTCCGATACCAAGGGAAGTCTTGATGTATCCGAGGTTGCTGAGGAGGCAATGCCTTCTGTAGTTGCGATCACAACCAAGTCTGTTCAGGAGGTTCAGAATTATTACAGCATGTTTGGCTCCCAGTATGCGCCAAGCCAGGAGCAGGAAGTTCAGGGCAGTGGTTCCGGTATTATCATCGGAAAAACAGATTCTGAGCTGCTGATCGCAACAAACTATCATGTTGTAGATGGTGCGGATACTTTATCCGTTGCTTTTGCAGATGGAAGTGCTTATGAGGCTACTGTAAAAGGCTTTGATGAGAACGAGGATCTTGCGGTTGTGTCTGTTGCAACCAAAGATGTTTCTAATGACACGATGGATGCGATTTCTGTTGCAAAGATCGGAAGTTCTGATGATCTGAAGATTGGTGAGCAGGTTGTTGCTATTGGTAATGCACTTGGTTATGGCCAGTCTGTTACTACTGGTATTGTCAGTGCAAAGAACCGTAAGACAGATTCTTCAGGTCAGATTGAGTCCAGTGATTCTACAGATAACAGCAGCAGTATCAATAAGGGTGTGAATCTGATCCAGACGGATGCGGCTATTAACCCTGGTAACAGTGGTGGTGCGCTTCTGAATATGGATGGTGAGGTTGTTGGTATCAACTCTTCCAAACTTGCTTCTACGGAGGTTGAGGGTATGGGTTATGCCATTGCAATCTCTGATGTTGCGGATTCTCTTGAGAATATGATGAATGCCAAGGCAAGGGATAAAGTGGATAATCATGGTATTCTTGGTATCACAGGCAGCACGGTCAGTGATGAGGCTGTTCAGATTTATGGTATTCCGCAGGGTGTGTTTGTTTCTGAGGTAACCGAGGGTGGCCCGGCTGATGATGCGGGTATTACCAAGAATATGGTTATTACGGAGTTTGATGGTAAGACCATTACCAGTATTGATCAGCTGGTTGAGCTGCTTCAGTATTATGAGCCGAAGGAAAAGATTGATGTGACGGTTGCGGTTCTGGATGGTAATGAATATAAGGAGAAGACGCTTACTGTGAAACTTGGTAAGGATGATAGTGCTAGTAAGGATAGCTCTGAGGAGAGTGCGGCACAGGATAGTCAGGATTCCCAGGATTCTCAGGATGAAAGTATCGAAGGTGGACAGGATGGTTCTGATCAGGGAGATGCAAATGCGTTTGCGGATGATGGTGAGGCCAGTCTGTTCAGGGATTTTGAGCAGAATGGGTTGAGGGATTGATACGGAAACCAGTTGTGACAGACATAGATGAGCATGTGAGATAGATATACATATAAAAATGAAGGCTTCGTGGCTGACCCGGGATTGGGTGGCTGCGGAGTCTTTTTTTGTGTGGGGGTGTGGGGCGGATAAGGGACGCCCGTGAGGCGTGTGCTGCCTGTCGCCGGGGCTTCGTCGGGGGCTGGCTTCTAAGACGCTGGAAATCTGCTAAAACCGTTTTCCAAAAGTCCGAACTCGCTTCGCTCAAACAGCGAACTT
>ENA-OPSQ01000499-OPSQ01000499.1-human-gut-metagenome-genome-assembly--contig:-NODE-499-length-34496-cov-4.254987_pt1 | contig 34496 bp, 31 predicted proteins | sample MGYA00241456_ERZ501904 | MGnify/ENA primary metagenome ERZ501904 (study PRJEB25962, sample SAMEA2042452) | human gut metagenome | biome: human gut; feature: human-associated habitat; material: faeces...
CGCAGCCGCCGGAGCGGTGCTTAAGCCGTAAGGCGGGAATTGTGCGGTGTTGCCTTATATACTCCGCATATGTCTGGTTCGTTCAATGATTGGGCAAAGCCGCAACACTTTCGTCCTCAATCAATTCAAAAGGAACCACTTCATGCACCGCGCTGCTTCCGTTTTCAATACAGTTGAGCAGAATTTCCGCACCGCGCTGGGCCAGTCGTTCCGAGTTCTGGCGGATGGTGGTCAGCCGCGGGTTGCTGTAGCGCCCCAGCGCAATACCGTCATAGCCCGAAACCGAGATATCCTGCGGCACACGCAGGCCATGGTCATTCAGGGCACGGATCGCGCCCAGGGCCATCAGGTCCGACATGGCAAACACTGCCGTAATATCCGGGCAGTGCTTGAGCAGGTATTCCATGGCGGTATATCCGCTTTGCAGCGAAAACCGGGCATAGGCATACTGCTTTTCCATCTCGAACGGCAGGCCAAGGCGGAACATAGCGCTCTGGCTGCCGGTCAGACGGGACAGACTGGGGCGGGACTGGTCTGGCTTGCCGCCGATCAGCCCGATCTTGCGGTGACCCTGCGCATACAGGTACTCGATCATCAGGGACGATGCCGAAACATCGTCCACGCTGACACTGGACAGGTTGGGGATGTTCAGGGTTGCGGCGCTGTTGGTCAGCAGCAGGCATGGAACACGCAGTTCCGCCAGCTGCGGTGTGAAGTATTCCAGGTTAGAGCCAAGGAAAGCAATACCATAAGGTTTGCGCTCGGCGCAGATCAGTTCGGCCTGCGCAACTTCGTTGGCTTCTTCATCAATATAATAGACCGTGGAAACATATCCGCGTTCCTCCAGGATAGCCTGCATTTTTTCCAGAATGTCCACAAACAACATGTTCTGGGTGCCCTTTACGATCAGGGCAAGGCCATCGCTGCTTTGCTGTTTCAGGTGTTTGGCGTTGGAGTTTGGCTGATAATTATACCGCTTGATGACCTCAAGAATCTTGGCGCGGGCGGCCGGGCTGACGCTGGGGTTATTGTTGAGCACCCGCGAAACCGTGCCGATGGCATACCCCGATTCTTTTGCAATATCTTTGATGGTCATACACAGAAAACTCCTTCCGGCAGCAGGGTGCCGCAGCCATTAGCCCTTTACAGCACCGGCCACCACACCATCAATGATATACTTCTGGCAGATCAGATACAGAATAATGACCGGCAGAATGGTGATCATGATGCAGGCCATCATGGGCGCCATTTCCACCTTGCCGTAACTGCCGCGGAAATACTGAATCACCATGGGGATGGTGCGGTAGGTTTTGATATCCAGCACCAGGGTGGGCAGCAGATAGTCGTTCCAGACCCACATGGTTTCCAGGATTGCGGTAGAGATCATCGTCGGCTTTAAGATAGGGCAGACCACGCGGAAGAAAATCTGCAGCGGGTTGCAGCCATCGATCATAGCGGCTTCCTCAATTTCAACCGGCATGCTCTTCATAAAGCCGGTGAACATGAACACCGCGAGACCGGCACCGAAGCCGAGGTAGATGATGCAGATGTTGTAAGGGTTGTTCAATTTTAAGCTATCCGCTGTTTTGGCCAGGGTAAACATGACCATCTGGAACGGCACCACCATGCTGAACATGCACAAGCCGTACATCAGTTTGGAAAGTTTGCCGTTGACACGGGTGATGAACCATGCGCACATGGAGCAGCACAGCAGAATCAGCACAACGGAACTGACAGTAATGACTAGGCTATACCAGAAGGAAGACAAAAAGTCCATTTCCTGGATGCCGTAAATATAGTTTTTGAGGCCGACAAAGGTTCCGGCCGTGGGCAGCTCAAACGCGCGGGAGGTGGTAATGGCGCGCTCGGTTTTGAGGGAGTTAAAGAAGATCATGACGATGGGGTAGATCCATGCAACGCACAGCACTCCAAGCACCACGCTGAGAATGGCATTGATGCGGCGGTCCGCTTTGCCAACGGTAGGCTTTTCTTCCACCGGTTTTTTGATGGTTTTTTCCATTACTGCTGCACCTCCTTGGACTGGGTCAGCTTTTGCTGGAGTACGGCCAGCACCACAACAAACAGGCAGAACACAACAGCCTTTGCCTGGCCGATGCCCTTCCACTGGGGTCCGGAGCGGGCATAGAAGGTATCATAAATGTTGTAAGCCAGCATCATGGTTTGCTTGGCCGGTTCGCCGCCGGTCAGGGACAGGTTCTGGTCAAACAGCTTGAAGGAGTTGGTCAAAGTCAGGAAGGTGCAGATGGTAATGCTGGGCATAACCATGGGGATCTTGATCTTAAACAGGATCTGCTTGGCGTTTGCGCCATCGATCTTGGCGGCTTCGATCAGATCCAGCGGCACGTTCTGCAGGCCAGCAATGTAGATGATCATCATGTAACCGATCTGCTGCCAGCACATCAGAATGACAAGGCCCAAGAAGCCGTACGTGGCGTTCAGGGAAAGCAGCGGTTTTTCGAGTGCGCTGAGTACGCCGTTGAGCAGAATCTGCCAGATATAGCCGAGGATAATGCCGCCGATCAGGTTGGGCATAAAGAAGGTGGTACGGAAGATGTTGGTGCCGCGGATGCCGCGGGTAAGCAGCAGCGCAATGCCGAACGCCAGCACATTGATGAGCACCGTGGACACCACAGTAAACACCGCAGTGAACCAGAACGCATGGGTGAAGGTATCATCCAGCCAGATCTTGGCATAGTTGCCGAGACCAACAAAGGTAACATTTTGAACAGTTGTGAATTTGCAGAACGAAAGCGCCGCGCCCCAGATAAACGGCCAGATAAAGCCGATGATAAAGGCCAGCAGGGTGGGCAGCACGAACACGGGCCAATAGCGCTGGATCGCTTTTTCCATAACAGTACCCCCTTGAGCACATAAAAGAGCGGGGCGGGCGAATCATCGCCCGCCCCGCTTTTAACATTCAGGTTTCGCTATTTGGGTTCATATCAGCCTGCATTCAGGGCAGCTTCGGTCTTCCAGCCATCCACAAAGGCGGTCACAACAGCGTTCCAATCGCCAGTGCCGGCTGCGTAAGCAGTCAGAGCAGAGCCAACGCCGTTCTTCCAGTTTTCGGAAGGCATGGTGGAGAAGCACCAGGCAACAGGAGTCTTGCCCTCAGCGGTCAGAGCATTATCAACCTTAACGAAGAGGTTGGGGGATTCCTGAGCATTCTTGAAGGGGATAACAAAGCCCATATCGTTTGCCATGGCCTTGGTGCCCTCATCAGAGCTGACGCACCAGTAGATGAAGTCGAGAGTTGCATCGATATCTGCCTGGTCGGCTTCCTTGTTTACACACCAGTAGTTCTCGGTGCCGGTGCACAGGCCCTGGTTGGCCTCATCGCCCACGCCAATGTAGATGGGGATCATGGTCAGATCGTCATCGGTGAAGGGCTTGCCATCGCCGACGAGGTTGGTATATTCCCAAGAACCGTTCTGGAAGAAGACAGCCTCATTGTCCAGGAACTCGTTGCGGCTGTCATCGCCAGTCTTGCCAGCCAGCTCAGTGGGAGCACAGGTGGAGTTGTTGATGTACAGGTCAAACATGTTCTTGTAGTTATCCAGGTAGGTGCCCTTGATGGCATCCGTGGAGCCGATGCCGTCAGCCTGGTACTCAAAGTAGATGGGCAGGTTGGCCAGGTGGGTCTTGAAGCGCCAGTCAGAGGAAGCATCCATACCGGCGGAGGTGAATGCTGCAAAGCCAAGTTCGTCCTTGCGGGCGGTGATGTCCTCGGCAACCTTCTTCAGGTCTGCGAAGCTCTTGATATCATCGGTGGTGTAACCGGCCTTTTCCAGCAGGGTCTTGTTGGTGATCAGGCCGTAGCTCTCGATAACGTAGCCGATGGCCACGGTGGCGTCGCCATCTTTCAGGGCGTAAGAATCGCTGGTCAGGTCGCCCAGGATCTTGGAGCCGGTCAGGTCATAGCAGTAATCCTTCCAGTTGGCCAGGCCGACAGGGCCGTTGACCTGGAACAGGGTGGGCGCATCGCTCTTGGCCATTTCGCTCATCAGAGTGGTTTCGTACTGGCCGGAAGCAGCGGTCACAACGGTAACAGGAACGCCGGTCTCTTCGGTGTAGGTCTTTGCCAAGGCCTGCCAGGCTTCATCCTGCTCGGGCTTGAAGTTCAGGTAGTAGACCTTGCCGGCGGCAGTGGTATCTGCCGGGGCGGCTGCTTCGGAGCTGGCAGCTTCGGAAGAAGCTGCGGTGCTTTCTGCAGCAGAGGAAGCAGTGGAAGATGCGGTGGAACCGCAACCTGCCAGCAGGCCGGCAGCCATCATGGATGCCAGGGCGAGAGAGATTGTTTGCTTGGATTTCATGGTATTATCCTCCTTTTTAAGTGGAACCAGTTGCACCGTTGCTGACGGGTGTGGTTCACGGGTTGGTAACGTTTCCAACCTTGCTATGGCTTTATACTACACCCGTGTTTTGCAAAAATCAATCGTTTTTTGGATTTTGAGTGCAAGATTGTAGCCTTGCACGAATCGCAACCGTTTTCCTTGTCGAATATAACAAGAAAGTAGTATTCATTTTGATGAAACGTTTCAATTTCACGGCAAAATGCGACTTTATAAACCAAAAGCAGCCCCGCGGCGGCGGGAGCTGCTTTTGATTGTCATATTTTTGCGCAACTTGTTTCGCACCTGCTGGTAAGCGAACCAGTAGAAAGCGGCGTGGTTGGTGCTGGCGGTGCCGTTGGCGGAGGCATACATGCCAACGGTGCAGCCGGTAAAGCCGCCGGTTATCTCGGTGCTCAAAAAGCTCAGGGCAATACATGGATTTTTCGGTGCATTTTCGGCCCGGCCCTTACACTTTTTTCGTTTCCGCCTGCACCAGGGCGCGGTACAGGGTAAAATCCGGCACGGGGGCCGCCGGGGCACCAGGCAGTGGAGCCTGCCAGGCGGCATAATCCGGCCCGTCCCCGGCCGCGCGGGGAATCGCCATCAGACCGGTCAGAACGCGGGCGGTCAGTGCGCCGTCCAGCATGGTATCGCTGCAAAAGCCGGCCCAGAACCCAGTTTTGGGCTGCAGCAGAGCCGCCATGGCACCAAAATCATCCGCCGCACGGCCCAGGGTGCAAAAGCAGTTCTGCCAGTCCTTATCCAAAAACTGCTCCCGCGCGGTGCAAAAGCGCACCGCTCCGCGCAGGGCGTACAGGTACAGCCGCACGCTGAACACCACCTGCTCCTGCCAGAGCGGCGTGGTGGCCCGCCCGGCGTAAGAACAGCCGGGCAGCAGCGTTTCATAATTTTCCAGCGCGGAAGTGCAGAGCTGCTGATAGGCAGCCAGCTGTTCCGCATAGCTTTCTGCGGGCAGAAGAGCGGCAAGTTCCTGAATCGGGCCCTGCGTTTTGCCGCACAGCCAGGCCGAAGCAAACAGCCGGGTGCTGCGGGTCAGGAACGCTTCGCCCACCGGCTGCGGCGGGCTGCCCGCCTGCACGGCGCTTTCGGCACGGGCGCGCAGGCAGACCGAAAGATCCTCCAGTGCGCTGTCCGTCAGTGCCCAGCCATCCGGCGCACGGTAGGTACAGCGCAGGTAAGCCGTGCGCTGCGCGGCGCAGTCGGTATCCGGGGTACACCACAAAGCACCGGTCAGGTTCAACTCCATCAGGGAGGGGCGCAGTTCCCCGGTGCCAACCATCCAGAAGCTGCGCACCCCGCCGCGCCAGGCTCCCTGCAGCATTCCGTTAACGGCGGTATCGCCGCCGGGGTAGGCGGTCATGGGGTTGCCGGTCAGCTTATCGCGGCGGCAAAGGCTGAACCACAGCCCGTGCTGCGCGCCGGGACCAGGGCCGCCCGCACTGCTGGCACTGGGGGCCGGGGTTAAAACGGGGATAACGCTATCCGGGATTTTGAGTTTTCCCTCCTGGTAGAGCGCAACGGTTTCGCCCTGCAGCAGAATATAGGCAGCGGCACCGGGCACCGTGGCGTTCAGCAGCTGCCATTGCTCTTGCAGCGCCGCAGTGATGGCTGTGCCATCGGGATCACCCCCCATCCCGTCAATGCCCAGCGCCCAGATGCGCGGGCTGGTTTTGAGAGTGCGGATAGAATCCTGCCAGATTTTATGGCGTTCTTCCGGGTTTTCCGCCGCAGCCTGCTGTGGGGCAGCCCCCAGCGGGGTCTGCGGGTTCTGTACAGGGCGCAGGCCCATGGCGGCGGCAAGGTCCGCCTGTTTGTCGGTGCGCACCATATTGCCGCGGTAGCGCAGCAGGGATTCAAAAATCATCTCCCAGCCGTTTTCGGTGGCATCCGCCCAGGCGGACAGCCATGGTGCATCCGAAAGATCCCACCCGCGCAGGCCGACAGCGGCGGCTGGCCCGGTAATGCGGCCCTCCGGCACAGTGGCAAAGGGTTTGGGTTCAAACTGCTGCTGGTTCCAGAACCAGAATGGTGCTACCCCCAGGTAATGACGGCTGATATCCAGCAGGCCGTACACCGCGCCCAAATCATCCGCCGCGCAGAGGGTGAGCTGGTTTTCCGTCACATCCAGCGTATAACTTTCCGGCGGCAGAGCGGGGGCAAGGCAGATCATCAGGCGGTTATCCGGCACAAAACCGGTGGTGGAAAGAGTCATTTCCATATCACGCCAAAAGCGCGCCACGGCATGCTGCACGGGCGCACTGGCCCACTGCGCTGTGACCCGTGTAGCACGGCTGAGCATAAAATCCATTGTTTTCCTGCCTTTCAATACACTCTACCATCATCCCCGCCGTATCGGCGCTTGGATGGATGCAGTATTCCCTTACTGGTTCAAAAATTCGCGGATCTCGGCTTCCACGGCACGCACCTCGCGCTCAAATGCGCGGGCGGATACCCGTAGCGCACCGTTGCCCAGAATAATGATCTGTTCCGCACCATCGGAGCTGACCACCCGCACGCGGTGGTTTTTGGCCAGCTCATGGGTAGCGCGCTCGATGAACATATCGGCGGTTTCGGCTTCGCGGGTATAAATCACATGCAGGTTGTGCCAGGTTTCTTGTTCCCGCCCGGCACCCTTGACGCGGTAGGCGTCAAACACCAGGATGGGCACACACTTGCGGTAGCCCGCATAGTTGCACAGAATGTCCATCAACCGGCGGCGGGCGGCATCCAGGTTTTCCGCCGCGATCTTCTTTAATTCATCCCACGCAAAAATCACGTTGTAGCCGTCTACCAGCAGGTACTCCGGCCCGCTGGGCGGCGGTGCAGCGGGGGTACGGTTCTGGCTTGGCCCCACACTGCGGAAGGCTTTGCGCGCGGCAAGCTGGTCATGCTGACCTGCGGCTTCCCCCCGGCGCTTGATCGGCCCATAGGTGCGCTCAAAAATCGCCAGCAGTTCCTTTTCGAGTTCCGGCGCGCCGCCGGGCGCAACGGATTTTACGATCCGCTGCGGCTCCTGCTGCGCAGGGCCTCCGAATCGCAGCAGCGGCAGATGCGCCGCCGCATCCACGTCCTGCCACTTGACCTCGTAGCCTGCGCCGTGCGCGCAGAAAACGGAACTCGCCGGGTTTTCCAGATCGCGCGCCGGGTCATAGCCAAGTTCCTTCACGATCTGTTCCTGATCCCGGCAGGGCCGGTAGCCGCTGACGCGCAGCTGGATGCGTCCCCGGCCTTTGGTATAGGCCGTAAGTTCAGTCTGATACTCCCGCAGCAGCCGCACAGGCGCACTTCCGCGCAGGACAGTCTGTTCGCCGTCCGTTTCCGGCGGCTCATATTCGCCCTGCATGCGCTGAATATCCGTGATCGCCCGGCCCACATTCGGCGCAGGCAGTTCCATGCGAAACGCGTACCACGGCTCGAGCAGCACGGACTGCGCCTTCATCAGCCCCTGCCGCACAGCGCGGTACGTCGCCTGCCGGAAATCGCCGCCCTCTGTATGTTTCAGATGAGCTCGCCCTGTGATCAGTGTAATCTGCATATCCGTAATCGGAGAACCGGTCAGTACTCCCGGGTGCTCCCGTTCTTCCAGATGAGTCAGGATCAGTCGCTGCCAGTTACGGTCCAGCACATCCTCACTGCATGCAGTAAAAAACTGCAGTCCGCTTCCCGGTTCTCCGGGTTCCAGAAGCAGGTGTACTTCTGCATAATGACGCAGCGGTTCAAAATGGCCTACACCTTCTACCGGCTCTGCGATTGTTTCTTTATATACGATATTTCCTGTGCCAAACTCTACTGCTACGTGGAAACGCTCCCAGATCAGATGCTTTAATATCTCAATCTGAACCTCACCCATCAGCATGGCATGGATTTCTCCAAGCTGCTCGTTCCATACAATGTGAAGCTCCGGTTCCTCCTCTTCCAGCTCTTTGAGTTTCTTCAGCATCTGGTGAATATCACAGTCCTCGGGAAGCAGAATCCTGTAATTTAATACAGGTTCCAGAACCGGCATCTCCGATTCTCGTTCAATCCCAAAGCCCTGTCCCGGATGTGTCTGGGAAAGACCGGTTACTGCACAGATGGTTCCTGCAGGAGCCTCCTTTGCAAGCTCAAATTTCACACCGGAATAGATACGGATCTGATCCGCTTTCTCTGTATCTGTGAGAAGTTCCTTTACCTTCAATGTTCCACCGGTGATTTTCATATAGCTTAAACGATTGCCCTGATCGTCTCTGGCAATCTTGAATACTTTTGCCCCGAACTCAGACGGATATGTCGGTGTCTCGCAGTATTTTTCCAAACCATGGAGGAATTCTTCTACACCTGTCATTTTCAGCGCAGAGCCAAAGAAACATGGGAAAAGTTTTCGCTCTTTGATTACTTTTTGGATATCTGATGTTGATATTTTCTCTGTTTCCAGGTATTTTTCAAGCAGTTCCTCATCGCAGACAGAAACATCTTCCAGAAACTGAAAATGCAGAGCTGATATTTCATCTTCTGCTTTCTCCGCTGTTTCGTCAATACTATTTTCCATTCCACTTGTGTTTTCCCAGGTGAAATCAACGCAATTATCACTTAATCGCTTCTTTAATTCTGCCAAAAGTTTCTCTTTATCAGTTCCGTCCTGATCCATTTTATTGATAAACAGGAACGTCGGGATCTGGTATCTTGCCAGAAGTCTCCATAAGGTCATGGTATGTCCCTGCACACCATCCGCTCCATTTATCACAAGGATGGCATAATCCAGAACCTGCAGTGTTCTCTCCATTTCCGCCGAGAAATCCACATGTCCCGGCGTATCCAGCAGAGTTATCCCCCTGTTCCCCAGTTCAAACTCCGCCTGTTTGGAAAAAATCGTGATTCCTCGTTCCCGTTCCAGATTATAAGTGTCCAAATAAGCATCCTTATGATCCACACGCCCCAGCTTACGGATTTTTCCCGTTAAATATAAAATCCCCTCCGACAACGTAGTCTTACCTGCATCTACGTGGGCAAGTATACCAATGACAAGTTTCTCCATAGTATATTTAAAAGCTCCTTTTTCTTTATAAAATCAGTAGTTATTCTTTTATCGCTTCATCTGTTAAAGTCCTTTATCAATTAATTATTTTAACATACTGATATAGATAAATCCAATAGGGTTGTGTTTTTATGTGTTCATTTAGTCCAAAAGAGCCCACATTTACAGTTAATGTGGACTCCGCTTCCATTATTTTTAATATGTGGTTTTCATATTCTTTTTTTCATTCAGCCACTTATGTACAGTCTTTTCTTCTACTTTTACTCCCTGAGTAATCTGCTGTAAAGGTACTCCCATTTCAGCAAGAGAAATTACTGCTTCTTTTTTAGTTTTCATTACTCCTTCTGCCATACCAGCTTCATACTCAGCTTTCCTGAGTTTCCTTTTTTCCTCTTCTTCATTGTATTCAACTCCTTTGACATAATCAAAAATGGATATTCAACCTTATTTCCAGCAATCTTTCACAATTGCCTTCTCATAAAATTGAATATCCATATAACCTTAATCTAACTCTGTTTTTTCGAATTAATTTTTAGCGGAAGCCTTATGGTTACAACTGTGCCTTCTTCCAGCTGTGAGCTTATGGTAACCCCATATTTCTCTCCATAAATCATATGAATCCTTTTATTTGTATTTCTGACGCCTATACTCTTTCGTTCCTTATCCAGAATCTCTTTCAAATCTTCCTCACAGATTCCACATCCATTATCCTCCACATAAAAAAGAATATCATTTTCTTCTTCCTCTGCTGAAATCCAGATCTTCCCACAGCGGAACCAGAACATCACCATTCTGACTGGTATACTGAAGCATTCTCGACAGATCCAGAAGCATCTTACTGGCATTTTCCTGTTCTCCTTTAAGGCATACCCAGTTAATAATATTCAGTGAATTATAGAGAAAATGTGGATTCATCTGTATATTTAACGACATGATCTCCGTGTCTCGTTTCTGGATCATCATCTCATATTTTTCATGAATCAACGTTTGCAGGTTCTGATTCATTTCATTCAGTTTTTTATAAAAAAACGCAAACTCATCCCTGTCGTCATATACAATTCTTGCAGTAAAATTATCCTCGCCAGTTTTCTCTATCATGTGCAGCGGTTTGTAAACTTTTTTCCCGATCTTTCTGGAAATAAGAACAGCCGCAGTTACAGATAAAATAATTTCTATAGTTACCAGAATCAATATTGCCCTGGTAAGATCTGTAGCAATATTCTTACTGAAAACATTAACCGGAATCATAGCAAGTGTATACCATCCCGTCACCATGCTTTTGGAATAGGTTACGATATATTCCTGATTATTTGCACCGTAATATTTTACAGTTCCCTTATTCTCCGTAATTCCTACATCAGCTGCAGTTACATTTCGAAACAGTTTTGATTCATTCTCACCGTAAGGGCCAACAACACTGCCATCTTCGCTCATGATATAATTCATTAGGAAAGTATCACATTCAGAGCAGAGAAAAAGAGCAGTTCTGAGAAGAAGAATTAGAACTGCTCTGAATGTGATTCTTTCCAATTGTACCAAGGCCTTCATCTGGTTTGAAATCCTTCTGTATTAACAAGACTCTCAAACTAAGTGCATACATAAAGCTTGTGTCCTCAGGTTTGAAATCCTTCTGTATTAACAAGACTCTCAAACTCCATGTTCTTTTGCTCATGTACATTGTTCGTTTGAAATCCTTCTGTATTAACAAGACTCTCAAACACTAATGCTAACGTTGATTCTGCGCAAGATGTTTGAAATCCTTCTGTATTAACAAGACTCTCAAACGTACGTCTTGCACAGCCTTCCCAACCACCAGTTTGAAATCCTTCTGTATTAACAAGACTCTCAAACCACCGGCAGCCTCTACCATCATCCTCACGGTTTGAAATCCTTCTGTATTAACAAGACTCTCAAACAGTCAATCAGTGTTGCCTTTCTCAGTTTCAGTTTGAAATCCTTCTGTATTAACAAGACTCTCAAACCACCACCATGCTACCGGGATTCTATCTGTCGTTTGAAATCCTTCTGTATTAACAAGACTCTCAAACCTCAAATCCGATTCTCACCGAGTCGTTATCTTCTTGCGATAGAAGGTTGTTAAAACACAAGGTCCAGCACACAAAGATCTTTATCTATAATAACATATCTGTCATTTTCGATGGAGTCTGATTTTACTCCTTCCAGATTAATCAGATACATCTTCGTATAAAAACAGTGTTTATAGATTTCTCTCAGATCCTCGGTACTGAAATATTGCTTCAAATTCAACACAAAAACAATATCAACATTACAGATCTGCTTCATGGTTCTCAGATAGTCTATAAACTTTTCAGTCAGATTATCATAACAGGAATCCATATGTACATTACAATATTTTATCAGACCTGCTGCCTGAAAATCAACATCATATGTCAGATTATATTTGGAAGAGCTCGTAACCTTATCCATAAACTGGATAACCTTCTGATTCACAGTCGCAAATTCTTCAAAATGATCTTCCAATATTTTTTCTGAAAGATTTTTATAAAGCTGAGATAGAATCCTTTTTTCCTCACAATTAACCGTCAACGGATTATTAACCACTACCGTCCTTTTCTCCATAGACAGTTCCTTTTCAATATCCGAAAGGATGAATTCTCCTTCTTCTCCTCCTGCCTGTCTGCAAATATGATATACAACCTCTGAAAATTTTACCGGTAATTCAACGGTTATGTTCAAAACCTGATTTTCGGATAACTCCACTTCTAATCCTAATCTTGGATTCACAAGTTTCATATGATCACCACTCTTTCGTCAGTGTCGAGAATTTCGCTTTTTTTCGTTCCAACAATAAATTCCATTTTTCCAAATTGCTTCTCCGTTATCTTCAACACCTGTACCAGTCCATCCGCAGGCTTATTTTTCCTGATATTTTCTACAATTGCATCTGCCATTGTGGAATTTTGTGCCAGCCTACAGTACACCGATTCCTGCATCATCAGAAATCCTGTCTTTATCAGATACTTGTGAAAATCCCTGTAATCTTTTCGGTTTGCACTGGTGATAACCGGAAGATCAAAAAATACCATTACTCTCATATATCTATAACTCATTTGTCCTATAAAATTTTATCTGCGATACATCGTTATCATTTAATGCATCAAAGACACTCCTGGTATATATTTTTATCGCATTCGTCAGATATTCGTTTCGGTTACCGATTGTTACTTCTTCTTTTAGTAACGAAACCATCTCATGTTTTTCTTCCTTTTCAAAAAACGGGAAGGCCATCTTTTTCACTTTCAGATCCACAAGCGGGCGAAACGGTTCCATCAGATCACAGGCCAGATTGAACTGATTAAATACATTATCATGGAAAAGCCCCAGCTGTGTGATATAGCCATTGGCCACCACACAGCGATTAAATGTTGACAACAGCAGTGAATAACCATAATTCAGCGCAGCATTCGTAACATTTTCCGCACTTCTGGTAAAATCCATACCAAACAGAGCATTAAAGTAAACTTTCGCCGCATGCCCTTCCCGATTCGTAACATCCCCAAATTCTATTTCATTGATATACTGATAAAGCAGATCTGCTTCCTCGCGTTTCCAATGCTGCAGATGCAACGCCTGTTTCCGTATTTTCTCCGCCACAATTTCTGTCCATACATGTTTTTTTATATCATCGATCCATGCAATCTGATTCCTGACTTTTAATGAGGTATCATGCGCTCCGTAATAACTGATGAGTTCTGACGAAGGATTTCTCTTTTCATCACAGAAAATCACTTTGATCTTTTTCTTTGTCAGTTCACATAAGAGGTCCGCGGTCAATGACACCGATGTGGATTCTATCATTACTGTTTCAATTTCCGAAAGATGAATCTTTGTCACATCATCTTTTCGGATCACCAGATATCCCATCTGGTAATCCAGCTTCGCTGTGCTGGATATGATCACAGTCCGCCAGCTCATACTTATCCCTCCCTTATTTTTTCAGTAAATCCATTTCTGTTTTATACATACCGGTAATCGAATAATTTACAAGTTTACATTCTTTTGCCTCTGTCATATTTCCGGATATTCGGATTCTTCCTACCTCTTTTGGTCCTCCAAGAACTTTCAATGAGAAGACTCCTCTCTGAAAGGATGTATACTGAACGATATCACATATAATCTTCACCTGTTCTTCGATATCAAGAAGCTTAAATGCTCCTTCGCCATCTGCAAGACACTTTCCTATGCTTCTTGGATGTCTTTGATAGATGGAATGCAGATGTTTTTCTGTAAGTTCTCTGTACAGTTCCAGATTACTTTCACAGGTGATTTTTTCATCCCAGTGTAAATTTGTTTTCTGTTTTTCTGATAACAAAATCGCCTTATTCATTTTTTCCAGCTTGCAAACATATTGTATATATTTATTCTTCAAGCACATTGCCGTTGCATTGGAAAATTCAATATTTTTTCTTGCATCCATTCCAATAATGTATAAGAAATATCCATTGTATTTTATGAGTGCATTCTTTTTTATCCTGGCATTTATCACTCTTGGATTTTTATATCCTTTCTGTAGCAGAAAATCAATCAAATCCTTTTCCGTTTTTATCTGAGCAGCATAATAGCTATGTATCACTTCGAAACATTTCTTTCTCTTTTTTTCCGGTCCATGTTCTATAAAGATAAAATAGGAAGGATTCAGAGAAGTGTAACCACCATATTTACTTACATCCTGCATTTTTTCATCATTTATTTTTAGTGGAACATAATTATCCTTCTTAGCAGAATACTTTCCAACCGGCTGAAGATTAAACAATTCTCCCCTCTGTTCAAATGCCTGTCTTGTAATGATCGGCGTATTCCTTCCCATCATTTCCTTTACCAGACGAATCGTTCCCGGTCCCTGTTCGCTTGTTGCGATCCAGGCTTTTTCTCCATTTCTTATGATATCTTTACTGTACATTTTATAAAGATTATAATCATAGTTTCTGCCATCACGTCTTGCTTCTGTCTTTACAAAATTCATAGGATTTCTGGTGAATTTCATAAAATAAACATTTCCTACGATAATATTCAGATACGCATCCTGTGCATGGTGATAATCATTGACCAGCCTGCTTTTTAGCATCTTGTATTCTTTTCTGAAGTCAGATACATTTCTTGCCTTCGCATATACAATATCCGTTCCCGGCAGCATCGCCTTCATAAGCTCTGCGATTCCTTTTGCTCCCTGTGCAGTTTCTACTAACTGTCTTGCGATAAATCCGGCAAGCTGATCTTCTGACAGACGTTCCGTAGATGTCAGGCGATTGTATTTTTCGTCATTCATAAATCCCATTTTATGAAGTGTATGCCACAGATCCCGGACTTTTTTATTCGTTCTGACCTTTTCCGGCACCGGATAATCATTCTTTTTCTCGTTCTGGTTGATTGTTTTTGACACAAGAACAAGATTATTTTCAATATTGTTGTCATTCGTCAAGCTTCTTGGATAAATATGATCGATGTCAAATCTGCTATCATCAAATAGATCTTCAATATCAATGGGTTCTCCCGTATATACATCCCTTCCCATCTGCAGATAATAAAGATACATTTTTTTACTGTTTAATTTTCCGGATGCATTTGCATTTTTTATTTCTGCGGTCCAGTTTCTTTCGTCCCTGATGCTTTCATACAATTTTAACAGACGTTTTTCTCTTGAATTCTTTCTTCCCTGTTCTCCTTTTTCTTCCTCTGTTCTAGTCATCTCAATAAAGATACGTTTTGGATTATGTCCCATGATCTGCGTAATTTCTTTTAATGACTGAACAGCCTGCCAGATCATACGTTTCACAGGTGCACTGTAATAGTACTCGTCCAGATCTTCAAATTGAAATTCCTGCAAGTTTTTTCCTAACGCTTTTCTTCTCTCTTCCAGTTCTTTTTGAAAAGTAAAATCTTCGCTGTAGATCAACTCCATAAAATTCAGATTATATTCCCACATGGCCCGGATCAGAGAAATTTTCTCACCTGTACTTTTATCACATCCGCTCAGGCATAACATACTTCTGGAAAGTCTTGCCCAGTCCTTAAATTTATAACCGGAAATCCGCTTTGCCTCGGATTCTGTCATCCATCCGCCAGAAACATACTGATTCAGTTTTTTTCGGAACATCGGCTTGGCATCCCCATAGATGGTTCCGTAATAAATAATTTTTTCTGCTATCTCTTGAACTGCTTCTTCTCTCAGACGTTCTCCAAAAACGCCATACATTTTTCCATAAGATGGCAGATACGCATTGATCTCTTTGTCAATACCTGAAACTTCAGATTCTTCCGTAATCAGTCCTCTGTTTATCAAATATGTACAAATATTCTTTTTCGTAACTTTCTTTCCCAGTCTGGAGCCCTGGAATACTTCCCTGTAGATATCCTGTTTTAATTCCGGTACGATTCGTTTTCCATGAATGCGTAAATTATTAATTTCATTGAGAACGCAATAGCTCTCATATAATAAAGACTGCTTTGGCAAGACTTTTTCTCCGGAAAGGTACGTACATTCCCGGATAAGATTCGTGATAAAACGTTCTGAAGTCTGTTCTATATCAATCTTCTGTTCCATATTCCAAGGTAATACCTGTCCTGATTCCTGTATCTTTGCCCATCCTGTTTTTGATCCGCTGCCTACAGGTCCGACATAATATGGAATGTTACTGGAAAACAGCATCAGGATCCGTTCAGATACCGTATATCCACTTTCATCTTTTTCTTTCAGAAAATCGAGATGGTGCTCTGCGTTTTCAAGAATTTTCTTTAATTCTTTTCGATGTACCTGGTTTGGAATGATTCCATTTGCACCAGTAATCTGTTTGGGCAGAAAACGTTCTAATTCCATCTCTTTGCGAATAGCATCTGCATCTGCGTCATGAACCTCTTTCAGATCTTTCTTAATCCTGTCATAGAGATCTTTCTGGCTTCTTTTTTTCATATTTCTTCTGTACTTTTTCGCTTCTGCCAGAGAATCCACTGAATTCGTGGAATTGGAATACGCACAATAACTTCCCTCTTCTCCGGAGCGGAACATCCTATCATACATTTCCCGATCCAGATTTTTTCTATACACCTTTTTCAAAAGATGCAGATCTTCTTTATGTTTTTCGTACATCTGCACTCTGGCGTCTGAAAGATAATCGAATCCATTCAATACAGACTGCAGTTGACTGTAATCATATAGTTGTTTCATATTTTCTATGATCAGATAGCGGTCTTCTCCAATCGCAACTTCGATTTCTTCTTTCTCATCTTCAAAAGCAGCCTGCTGAAATGCGATCTTAATCTTTTCATCCGCCTCGATTTCAAACATGACTCTGGCATCTGCTTCCATACCGCACAGGCATTTGATCCGTTCCATCTGTGCTTTTTCCGATTTTTTGATATCGATTTTAGATGCTATCTGATCCTTCTTAGCAGTCCTTGAAATATTCTTATCTTCCAGAATTTCTATGATTTCCTTATAGGTAACCGAGCCATACTCTGAAACACCACAGATAGCATTCATCACCAGTTCACCTACATCTTTTATCATATCTGCATTCAGATCACTGGATTCTGTATTCAAAAGAAAGTATCCACGATGTTCGAACATGTTGATAATCGCCAGATACAGGAAGCGTGAATATCTCTCTTCGTCTTTTATTTGATCTCTTAAAAGTGCCTGCCGCAGATGAAAAATCGTAGGGTATTCTTTGTCATCGTGGTATTCTTTGTCTCCATAACCAGGATCTGCAAAAATGCTGTCTTTTGTGGTCAGTCTGACATCTTTATCTTCCTGGTAATATTTGCTGTTATCCTGTCGGATATAAAATAAAGGGTCACGCTTCAATACATCCTCTGCAAAATATGACCGGATCAATCCGATCCTCGCCTTATGACGCTGTAACCTTCTTTTTGCGATCCGGTGGGTTCTTCTGTCTAAGTGGGATTTTGCAGTTTCATATTCCCTTACAAACCAAAAATCTTTTCCTTTTACTTTCAACAGATGATACTGTGTATCTGTAACAGCACCCCCCAGTGATCCTGTACCCATATCTAATCCCACATAATAATCTTCTCTTTTATCAGAATTCATAAAAAAGCCTCCAAAATATATTGACATTTGAAATTTCTAATGCTATGGTAATCATGTATTAACAAGACGAGTTCAAATAAGGGGAAACCCGAAACCGCCCTCTGGTGCCGCAAGGTGCGGCAAAAAAAGTCGTGTGCAACGGCTTTTTTGTTTTCTATTATTCTATCATATTTTAGTCATTTCGACCATTATTTTCATGTATTTCCATTTATTTTTATCATTTTTGTATAATATTTACACTCTATGCTGATTGCACTTCTCAGGTTACTGTTCACTCCGCAATGTCATGATGCCGGGGTCAAAACATAGTGTTTTCTATGTGCTAACCCCTGCTTGAACCTTGAAAATTTAATATTTCACAGTAGATTTGATATAAGAGCCTTCATTAGCTTAGAATGATTGGTATACTTCTGATTCACATCTAAGCTAATATCGGATTTTGTGTATAGTTACCAAGACCCTTTCGGAATCCAAAGAGCTTTCGGAAATTTAATGCTGCTATTTTGCTTCCAAAGAAAAATTTACCACGTTGTTTACCTCTTGGAAGTTTATCAAGGTGATAATTCTTTCGGATGTTAGCAGGAACGGTTTCTGCACCATTTCTCAACCTTGCTAAGTTACTGAATTCTTCACTCTGCATGTATCTTTGGCTTTTCGCTCTGTTAGATGCATTTTTTGAAGTAATAAAGGTGGCAACTTTTTTATAAATCTTTGGACGGCACTGATTCTGATATGGGCAGCTCTAATTGAGCTGCATCTGTATAGGAAGTTTCATTGATTGCATTGTACAGCGACAACAGATTCCTTCTGTCTGAAAACAGCATACGGAAGACTGTATCTTTGTACTTACGGTTTGCAGTTGCTGTGTTGCCTTTCAATCGGTTTCTTTTCACAATAATTTTTTTGTTCTTTCTTTTTGCCATTGGCAATACCTCCTGTTTTCCGCAGGAGTCAAAGAACATTTTGTGCTATTCTTATCACTTCTCAGCTCCTGCTTTTCATAATTAACTGGAATTAAAAGCATGGATTTCTGAATTGAGATTAGAATAATCAGACGGCAAAAATGCCTTGAAATATAAGAGAAATATGCTTTGAGTTTATCTTAGCATTCCTATCTCTCATTTTCAAGGCATTTTATACTCTTTTTAATTTATGATGTTAGGGTCAAAAGAGATTTTACATTAGAATTCTTTCTTCTCCATAAGCCGGACACCAATCCAAAAAGATCCCATATATACAATCACTGTAAACAATACAACTCCAGCCAATACCATTCCCCAGTTAAGTCCATTCAGCCATGCATCGACTGCGTCTGCTGAAAGTCCCATTGTTTTTATCAGAGTATAAACTACGGCAATTATAATAGCCCACATGACCATTGCAATATAACGTCCTTTTTCCGCTCCAAAATGTATTACAAGCGGGAACGATACCGCCAGCACAAGAAGTGCCAGTGGAATGTATATCAGAGTGCCAATAATTTTCTCACTCAGGCACCCCTGAAGCTCTGCCACACCTTTACAGATCACTCCCGTTATTGCTTCAATTCCCCACGCTGCAGCCGTAAGCCCTGCTCCCAGCAGATATTTCTCCGCCACATATTGTTTTCTGGTAACCGGCAAGGTCATAAGAAACGCAAGACCATTATCAAACTCATCATAACTTATAGTCGTAATGGCAAAAATTGCTGTGACAATCGTAAAATATCCTATAGCAAAACTGACGCTCCCGCTTCCTGCCAGATTCAGGATGACTCCCATTACAACAACCAGGACAAAAAACTGTTTCTGCTGTTTCATCAGTTCTATATCCTTTACAAATAATCCCTTCATGCCTGTTCCTCCATCATCACTACCAGATCATCAATTTTTCCATTCTCAATTACAACATCCGGGTAATTTTCCATATAAAATTGTTTCTGGTTTGTCAGACACCTGTATCCATAAGCTTCTTTCCGGATCTTAATAAGGTATTGTTGATCCAGTTTTTCGTACTCTTCTTCTGAAACTTTAAGAACTGCATAATCTGATAGCAGTACATCTGTATCCTCATGAAGAATAATTTTTCCGGCATGGATCATATAAAAATCGTCACAAAGACTCTCCAGATCTGATGAAATATGCGAACTGATCAGAATAGAACTGCTTTCATTTTCTTCCATATATTCTCTCAGCATGTTCAGCACCTCATCCCTGGCAATCACATCCAGACCAACTGTGGGCTCATCCAGAATCAGCAGTTCTGCCTTATGACTTAATGCTGCCAGTACTTTAAACTTTGCTTTCATGCCAGTGGAAAATTCTTTGATTTTCTTGTCTGTGGGCAGATTGAATCTTCTGCACTGCTGCAGGAATTTCTCTCTGTCAAAATCTGGATATATGCTTTTCATAATGTTGGCCACGCCCGCTGCTGTCAGATACATACTGAAACCTGAATCTGCAAAAACAACTCCCAGTTTCTGCTTATACTCCGGCTTAAGCTCTTCTGCCTTTTTCCCAAAGACCTCTATCTCTCCGCCATCCGGATGAATCAAGCCGAGCAAAGCTTTAAATGTGGTGGATTTCCCGGAACCATTTCTTCCAATAAGTCCTGTAATCATCCCAGGCTGTACTTCCATAGAACAGTCCAGCGAAAAACCTCTGTAATGTTTCTGCAAATGACTGATTTTCAACATGTCTTAGTCCTCCATGATCATTTCAAAAAGATTTCTGATTTCCTCATCGTTCAGTCCACATCTTCTGCCCTTCATGATTGCCTGCTCCAGATCATGTTCTACTTCTTTGAGCTGTTCTTCCCTCATCAGGTTTTTATTTGTGGCTGCAACGTAGGTTCCTTTTCCATGAACAGTGACGGTAAATCCCTCTTCTTCCAGATTGTCGTAGGCTTTCTTCACAGTCAGGGCACTGATCTTCAGCTCCTTTGACAGACTGCGTACTGAAGGTAATACAGTGTCCGGCTGTAACTCTCCTCTGATAATCGCAGACTTAATCTGGTCTATGATCTGTTCATAAATAGGTACCATGGATGAATTATTGATTATTATATGCATATGTTTCTCCTCCATCTGCAAACAGTATATAACAGTGCATAACTGTTGTCAACTGTTTTATACTGTTATACATTATATTTTATCAAACGAGTCTGCCTACCCCTGTTCATTGATAACATCTCACTTCGATTTGCAGACTAAAAACATTTTTACAGACAAAAAGAAAGATGGATTCGGTTATAAAATTTTCCAAATCCATCTTTCTTCTTATCAGATTCTTAATCCACATTGCTACGTATCTCTACACTGAATAACTGCTCTGCAGGGAACTCACTTAATTCGGTTAAAGAATTGTTTTTAATTTGTTTTTATGTAATTGTTTTTTCTCTGTTTTTTACTCTGCCAAATACGCCTTCAGTTTCTCCATATCAGCTTTCATCACTCTCCGTCCCACCTCATAAATCTCCTTTAAATGGGCGGGATCACGCTCAACCGGTTTGGCACTAATGTCTCTGTCCGGGCGGATAACATGGATCCTGCCCTCTTTTTCCAGATATGCGATTTTATCCAGCATACGGTTATACTGAATATGACGTTCATCCAGAAGCTTTACAAGCTCCGGATACTCCCTGAACTTCAGTCTGAGCAGTGGCATCAGCTTATTATGTTCTTTTCTGTATCCCGGATGACGGGTACAGACTACCACATTTTTCTCATACCCCTGTGAAAGCATCCAGTTTACAGGTATCGGATCTGAGATACCTCCGTCCAGATACATTCTTCCATTCAGCTTTACCGGTCTGGCGGCCAGTGGCAGGGAAGCTGATGCACGCATCCATTCCACATCCAGCCTGTCTCCCATTCTGCATTCCTGATAGCAGGGTTTCCCTGTTTCAATATCTGTGCATACAACCGTAAACTTCATGGGTGATCTGGCAAATGTCTCTGTGTCAAAAACATCCAGCTTCCAGGGCACCTCCCCATATGCAAAATCTTTGCTGTAAAGATCGCCGGTAGTGATCCAGCTTTTCAATCCCATATATCGTTTATCCTTGCAGAATCTGGTATTATAACGAAGGGTTCGTCCAATCTGGCGGGACTTATAATTACATCCAAAAATTGCACCGGCGGAAACACCAACTGTAGAATCTGCATAAATCCCCTGCTCCATCAGCTCATCCAGAACTCCGGCTGTATACAGTCCCCGCATACCTCCACCTTCCAGAACCATTCCGAGACCTTTCTTTTTATTGTCTTCCATAGCTATTCTCACTTTTCACTTTCTTTCACATATTCATTTCGGATTGCAAATCCATGATCCATAGGGCCACTTCCCTTTCCCAGGTCAAGCATTGCCGCCAGTGCTCCTGAAATATACTGTTTGGAACGTTTTACAGCAGTCTGCAGGTCATATCCCTTTGCAAGATTGGAAGCAATGGCACTGCTCAACGTACAGCCTGTTCCATGTGTGTTTGGATTATCGATACGCTTTCCTTCAAACCAGCAATATTTTCCATCATAGTAAAGCAGATCATTTGCATCATTAATGCTGTGTCCGCCTTTGCAAAGTACTGCACAATGATATGTCTCAGAAATCTTTCCGGCAGCCTCTATCATTTCCTCTGCATTGGTCACTGACATTTCAACCAGAACCTCTGCCTCCGGAATATTCGGAGTAAGCACATCAGCCAGTGGAAACAGTTCCTGCTTCAATATCTCCACTGCATCATCACTGATCAGCTTGGCACCGCTTGTTGCAACCATAACAGGATCCACAACAATGTTTTCCACTTTATATTGTTTCAGTTTCTCTGCTATTACATGGATCAGATCTTTATCTGATACCATTCCGATTTTTACCGCATCCGGATAAATATCCTGAAAAACAGAATCCAGTTCCTGCCCCAGAAATTCCGGTGTTACATTTAATATTGCCTGTACACCGGTTGTATTCTGTGCAGTTAATGCGGTAATGGCACTCATTGCATATACACCATTTGTGATCATTGTCTTAATATCTGCCTGGATTCCGGCGCCTCCGCTGGAATCACTTCCTGCGATCGTCAGTGCAGTTCTCATAATTGTCTTCCTCTCATTTCTGCTATCATACAATCTTATCTACTGCCTCTTTCAGTTCTTCTGCTGCTTCTTTAATGTTATTCTGAGCATAAATGGCACTGATCACTGCCACACCGCAAATCCCTGTTCCCTTTAGCTGAGATATATTTTCTGCTGTGATCCCCCCGATTGCCACCACCGGGATAGATACCGCTTCACAGATTGCCTTCAGTGTTTCATGGGGAAGTTCTGCCGCATCTGCTTTTGAACCGGTTGCAAATACTGCACCCACCCCCAGATAATCTGCACCACGCTCCTGTGCAAGCAATGCCTGCTCTACCGTTCGTGCCGAAACTCCCAGAATTTTATCCGGTCCAAGTTTCTCACGCACAGCACCTGCTTCCATATCACTCTGCCCTACATGAACACCATCTGCATTCATCTTCAAAGCAATTTCCACATTGTCATTTATGATCAGAGGTACCTTATAATCTCTGCATAATTCCTGAAGTTCAGTTGCTTCCTGCAGGAAAGTTTCATCATCTGAATTTTTATCTCTGAGCTGCAGAAAGGTTACGCCTCCATCCAGACTCTCCTTTACCACTTCCTTAAGGCTCCGCCCATTAAGCCAGTGACGGTCCGTTATTGCGTATAAGCGCATTTTCTCTTTATCGAATTTCATGTTTCACTCCTCTTTTCTACTCTTATCTATAGCAATTTACCCCAAAAGTTCTGCTGTAATTTTCTCCAGCTCATCTCTGATCTTAATGTGCTGCGGACATACTTCTTCGCACTTACCACATTTCACACATTCATTGGCAGATTTCCTGCCATGTTTGCCTGCCAGCCATTCTTCCTGGTGAACTGTGCAGTTGCTTCTTCTCTTGTCTTGCAGTTGATCCATGCTGCATTCTTTGTAAAAAGAGTCATATATTTTTTACATACTGATAATTCCCAAAACGTTTGCAATAGAACTCAGCAAAATAATGATCAGGCAAATCGGTGCAAAGTATTTGATAAATACCCTGTACAGTTTCTTTCTGCGGAATGGAGAAGACTGTTCAATTTCTTTTACCATTCCATCAATACCAACAACACGAAGAATCAGAATACAGGTTGCAAGTGCTGCCAACGGCATCATTACTGAGTTTGTCATAAAATCGAAGAAATCAAGGAAGTTCATTCCAAAGATACGAATGAAATCCAGAAGTCCATATCCCATAGAAGATGCGGTTCCAAGTACAATCATGATCACAACCATCAGACCGCAGCATTTCTTACGGCTCCAGTGAAGTTCGTCCATGAATGTGGAAACACTGGTTTCCATCAGGGAAACGGCACTTGTCAGAGCTGCAAGTAATACAAGTATGAAGAATACGATTCCTGTTGCAGTACCAAATCCCATACTTGCAAATACTTTTGGCAATGTGATAAACATCAGAGATGGTCCTGCCTGAAGTGTTTCAGGATTTCCACCGGAGAATGAAAATACCGCCGGGATGATCATCAGACCTGCAAGGATTGCGATACCTGTATCGAAAACCTCAACCTGTGTGGTAGATCTCTCGATATCCATATCTTTACGGACATAGGAACCGTAAGTATACAGGATTCCCATTGCAATGGACAAAGAATAAAACATCTGTCCCATCGCTGCTACTACTGTCATCCAGGAGAAATTTTTCACATTCGGGATCAGGAAATATTTCACACCTTCAACAGCACCCGGACGTGTAACAGAATAGATTGTAACCACGACTGCCAGAACTACCAGAACCGGCATCATGATCTTTGACATTCTCTCTACACCGTTCTGTACACCACCGAGAATGATGATGAATACAAGCGCCGCAAATACCAGAAACCAGAGTTCCACCTGCCAGGAATCGGAAATAAAGTTTCCAAAATATCCGTCTTCCGCTACTGCCTGGACATTTCCTTTGAAATATTCCACAAGATACTTAATTACCCATCCGCCAATCGTACTGTAATAAGGAACGATCAGCATTGGAATCACTGCATTTAACCATCCGCCGATTTTGAATGATTTCGTTTTTCCAAAATGCTCAAATGCACCTACCGGACTCTTTCTGGTCATTCGTCCAAGGGCTGTTTCTGACATGATCAGTACATAACCAAATGATGCAGTCAGAAGAATATAGATCAGCAGGAAAATTCCGCCTCCATATTTCGCTGCAAGATATGGAAATCTCCAGATATTTCCCAGTCCTACTGCAGAACCTGCAACTGCCAGCACATAACCAATCCTTCCGGAAAAGCTTCCTCTGTTATGGTTATGTGCAGAATTGTTTTCTTTTTTCATTATACACCTCACCTCGTTACAAAAACCTCCCATAGGATTTCTCCCATGGGAGGTCTGCTAGTTTTTTACTGATTCTATAGTATCAAAAAGATGCGGGAATGTCAAAGACTAATATAAAGAAAACCCCGGAAATATAATATTTCCAGGGTTTGATATATTCGTTGAAATTGTCTCTCTCGAAACAGCAAATTATCGTTTGGAGAACTGTGGTGCTCTACGAGCTGCTTTGAGACCGTATTTCTTACGTTCTTTCATACGTGGGTCACGAGTTAAGAATCCAGCAGCTTTCAGAACTGGTCTGTAGTCGTTGTCTGCCTGAAGAAGGGCTCTTGCAACACCATGTCTGATGGCACCAGCCTGTCCTGTGTATCCACCGCCATGAACGTTAACTAATACGTCAAATTTGCCTTCTGTTTCTGTTGCAACTAAAGGCTGACGAACGATAACTTTCAGTGTATCTAATCCAAAATATTCATCGATATCTCTTTTATTGATTGTGATCTTACCGGTTCCAGGTACAAGATAAACTCTTGCGATTGATTTTTTTCTTCTTCCTGTTCCGTAGAATTTTGCGCTAGCCAATGTTTTCTACCTCCTAATTAAAATGTTAAAGCTTCTGGTTTCTGAGCTTCATGTTTGTGTTCCGGTCCTGCATATACGAAAAGTTTCTTGTACATGCTTCTTCCTAAAGGTCCTTTTGGAAGCATACCTTTAACTGCGAGCTCGATAACTCTCTCAGGTTTCTTTGCTAACATTTCTTTTAATGTGGTTTCTCTCATACCACCTACATAATCGGAGTGATTGTAGTAGATTTTCTGCTCTAATTTCTTACCTGTAACTTTGATCTTGTCAGCGTTTACGATGATTACATAATCACCTGTGTCTACGTGTGGTGTAAACTGTGGTTTATTTTTTCCTCTTAAAACGCTTGCTACTCCGGATGCCAGACGGCCAAGAGTACATCCATCAGCGTCAACTACATACCATTTTCTTTCGATTTTATCTGGATTAGCCATATAAGTCTGCATGGTTTTACCTCCTGTTATTTATCAACGATAGTTTAATTAACCGCGGAATTTCCCGCGAATATAAGTTATTGGAAACGCCGGTGCTAAAAAACGCGGAAATGTCCGAAACCGCTGATAAATACTTTCGCCTGGGCTATTTGGCTTAAGCATCTCGCACTACGTCACATTTGGTTATTATATTATAAGGGTTCTGTTCTGTCAATAGGTTTTGTGTCGTTTTTTCAATTTTTTTCGTTACTCCCCCGTTTTTTGTTTTCAGCAAAAAAACTGTTGATCAGTTATCCCACCGGCAATTATCGAAACGGATGATTTTCTCCTCCTGACTATCAATCAAAAAATTCAATCCCCATCAGTGTCAGTCCCTGTGCCGGAGCAGTCGGGCCTGCCATTTCGCGGTTGCAGGCTTCCAGAATTGTCTTTACTCTCTCAGGCGGATACTGTCCGTTTCCTACTTCGATCAGAGTTCCGGAGATGATTCGTACCATGTTGTAGAGGAATCCTGTTCCTGTTACACGTATGGTTACGATATCTCCGTCACGCCATACATCAATTCCTGTCACTGTACGGATAGTTGTTTTTACCTGCGCTTTTGCACCGCAGAAAGAAGCAAAATCATGCTGTCCGATCAGGTATGAGGTTGCTGCTTTCATCTTATCTACATCCAGTTTGTAGTGGTAGAAATAGGTGTATAAGCGCTCTGTCGGAACCGGGAATTTGCGATTCAGGATGCGGTATTCATATGTTTTCTCGCTGTCGCAATAACGGGGATGAAAATCCGGTTCTACTTCTTCAGAGAGCTGAATGCGGATATCTTCCGGAAGACGCTGGTTCAGTGCATAGGAAATCTTTTCTCCGGGAATGCGTGTGTTGGTGTCAAATACTGCCACATTTCCCATGGCATGAACCCCTGCGTCTGTACGGCTTGCACCGATCGTTTCTATCTTCTCGCCAAGAAGCTCGGACAGTGTTTCATTTAAAACCCCCTGCACAGTAATCCCGTTTGGCTGTGTCTGCCAGCCGCAATAGTTTGTGCCGTCATATGCAACTACAAGACCAATTCTTTTCATCTGTTTTCCTCCATAAAAATTGAAAACTTTTGTTATAACAAAATAAACAATATGCTGTAATCCTTTCCTACCGGATTACAGCATATAAAATATCTTTATAAATTATATCAGTACTTTCTCAGATTCCCACAATTCTGAAAACAATGGCGATTCCCAGATAAGCCCACATCACCACATAGGAAATGTAGTCTCTGGACTCATAACGCAATGGCTTCATCTGGGTTCTGTTATCCCCTCCATGATAGCACCTTGCTTCCATGGCCATGGCCAGATCATTTGCTCTTCTGAACGCAGAAATAAACAGCGGAACCAGAAGCGGAATCATATTTTTTGCCTTCTGAATTATATTTCCGGTTTCAAAATCTGCGCCACGTGCAATCTGTGCTTTCATGATCTTATCGGTTTCCTCCATAAGGATTGGGATAAAACGCAGCGCAATAGACATCATCATGGCAATCTCGTGGATTGGCACATGAAGTTTATTTAACGGCCTGAGAAGTCGTTCCAGACCATCTGTAAGTTGATTGGGTGTGGTAGTCAGCGTCATAAGAGAAGAACCGATCACCAGATACGTCAGGCGGATGGCCATTCTTCCGGCCAGCTTCAGGCCCTCTTCTGTCACATGCAGGATTCCCCACTGCCAGAGAACCTTTCCGGGTGTCAGAAATATATTAAATACCACTGTGATCATAAGAAGCATCACGATTGCCTTCAGTCCCTTGAACATAAATTTCACAGGAACTTTGGAAAGAATGATCATCGCTGCCAGAAATATAGTTGCCACTGCATATCCCGGAAATGTATGGAATACAAAGACAGAGATGATGAACACCAGCGTACCCACCAGCTTTGCTCTCGGATCCATTTTGTGCAGAACGGAATCTGCAGGATAATACTGTCCTATTGTAATGTCTCGGATCATACTTCCTGCCCTCCCTCATTCTCTTCTTGTTCTGCAGACTTTTTATCCATTGTTTCCTTCTGAATGCTTAAATCTTCATCAGGCGCATCTGAATGAGACTCTTTCGTCCCATCCTCAGTCAGATCAGCTTCCATCTCACTAATTAAGGTTTCTGCTTTGGCATTTTCTTTTTTCGACTGACTGTCTGAAACAGATTGTTTGTCACCGGACAATTTCCCGGGATTACATTTTCTTAAAACTGCAAGGATATTCTCTTTTGCCTCATCCACCGTTGTAGCAGTTACATCTACATCCAGGCCTTTTTCCTTCAACGCATGCATGATATAAGTAATCTGCGGTGCTGCAAGTCCCATGGCCTCCAGCTCTCTGTAATGAGCAAATACTGCTTTGGGAGCATCGTCATATGCGATTTCTCCGTCATTGACTACGATCAGTCTCTCCGCGTATTTTGCAATATCCTCCATGCTGTGGGATACAAGGATAATGGTAATCCCTCTTACTTTATGAAGCTCTGCGATCTGGTCAAGGATATCATCTCGTCCTTTCGGATCCAGACCTGCAGTTGGCTCATCCAGAATAAGAATTTTCGGATTCATTGCCAGTACACCGGCAATAGCAACTCTTTTCTTCTGTCCGCCGGAAAGCTCAAAAGGGGATTTACTAAAATTTTTCTCCTTGAAACCTACGTGCTGCAGTGCTTTCTTTGCTTCTACTTCTGCCTCTTCCCTGGATAATCCCTGATTCATGGGACCAAAGCATACATCAGAAAGCACATCATTCTCAAAGAGCTGATGCTCCGGATACTGAAATACAAGACCAACCTCGCTTCGCAGGGCACGACGATCATATTTCTCTCCCCAGATATCTTCTCCATTATAAGTGATCGTACCGGAAGTTGGACGGATCAGCGCATTGAAATGCTGGATCAGTGTAGATTTCCCACTTCCTGTATGTCCGATAATTCCGATAAACTGTCCGTCCGGAATAGAAAGATTGATATCTTTCAGCGCATGGATCTCATAGGCAGTTCCCGGACTGTAGGTATAAGTTACATTTTTTAATTCTATTGACATAAGGCATTCACCAGCTCCTCTGTAGTCAGTATTCCCTCCGGAACATCCACTCCGGCTTTATGAAGTTCGTGTGCCAGAAGTGTTACCTGCGGCACATCCAGTCTGTATTCTTTCAGAGTTTCCACCTGTGAGAAAATCTCTCTGGGTGTTCCCTGCATCACCACTTCTCCGTTGTCCATAACATATACCTTGTCCGCATGAACAACTTCTTCCATATAGTGGGTGATCAGAATAACTGTCACTCCTTCCCGTCTGTTAAGGTCACTGACTGCCTCAAGAACTTCCTTTCGTCCGTTAGGATCCAGCATTGCAGTTGGTTCATCCAGAATAATGCATTTCGGACGCATTGCCATGACACCGGCAATTGCAACTCTCTGCTTCTGTCCGCCGGAAAGTTTATTCGGAGAATGATAACGATAGGATGTCATTCCTGTTTTTTTCAGGCTCTCATCTACACGTTCCCAGATTTTCTCTGTGGGCACACCCATATTCTCCGGTCCGAACCCTACGTCTTCTTCTACTACAGTTCCTATGATCTGATTGTCAGGATTCTGAAAAACCATGCCCGCTTTCTGTCGGACTTTCCATAATTCCGGCTCTTTAGACGTGTCAATCCCATCTACCCACAAAGTTCCTTCCGTCGGAAGCAACAGCGCATTCAGGTGCTTTGCAAGAGTAGATTTTCCGGAACCATTATGTCCCAGAACAGCCACGAATTGTCCGGCTTCAATGTCCAGGTTTACATCATTGACAGCACGCTGCGTATCCTGCACGTTACCATCTTCATCATACTTGAGATAGTCAAATCCCAGCTTGAATGCCTTGATAATTCCCATAATATTTTTTGTCCTCGTATTTTGTCTGTCTGCTGCTTATTTTCACAGGAAAAGAATCCCGTCAGTAAACAGCGAATATTTATTTTTTCAGGCTTCTTCAGTAGCTGCCAGTCCGGTCAACTCGTCAATCAGAGCCCAGATCTCATCTCTTCCCTGCTTCGTCTCAGCAGAGAAAGGAATAATAATGCCATCTTTGCTCAGCTTCAGCCCTTCTTTGATTGCTTTGATATTTTTCTGAACCTGGCTTCGTTTGAGCTTGTCAAGCTTCGTTGCAATAATGATCGGCTCATAGCCATTGTTCAGAATCCAGTCATACATCATCTTGTCATTTGCAGACGGATCATGACGGATATCAATAAGAAGGAAAACCGCCTTCAGGTTTTTGGATGTATGAAGATATCTTTCGATCATCTTGCCCCATTTTTCCTTCTCAGACTGTGAAACCTTTGCGTATCCGTAACCAGGGAGGTCTACCAGATACATGGCTTCATTGATATTATAAAAGTTAATGGTCTGTGTTTTTCCCGGCTGTGCACTTGTTCTGGCAAGAGATTTCCGATTCATCAGCCCGTTGATCAGCGATGATTTTCCCACATTTGATTTTCCTGCAAATGCAACCTCCGGTCTGTTGGTGTCCGGGAGTTTGCTGGTAATACCGCATACGATATCTAATGATACATTCTTAATAACCATTGATTTCCTCTCTTTTTTCACAACAAATGGTCAATCTTTACTGACTGACCATTTATTTTATACCAGTGCCTTATTAAGCACTTCCTTCATCGAACTTACAAAGGTAATGGTAAGTCCGTCTGTGATTTCCTTATCTAATTCCTGAATATCCGGTTTGTTTTCTGCCGGCACTAACACCTCTTTGATCTTAGCATATTTTGCCGCAAGAAGTTTTTCTTTCAAACCGCCGATCGGAAGAACTCTTCCTCTCAGTGTGATCTCACCGGTCATTGCAAGGTCTGCCCTTACCGGCTTCTTAATAATTGCGGAAAGGATTGCAGTTGCCATGGTAATACCTGCGGATGGTCCGTCTTTTGGTACTGCCCCTTCCGGAATATGCACATGAATATCGTTTTCCTGGAAAAATTCCGGCTCAACTTTATAGTCAGAAGCAATGGAACGAATGTAAGTAATACCTGCCTGTGCAGACTCTTTCATAACATCTCCCAACTGTCCGGTGAGCATCAGCTCACCCTTGCCGGGCATTACATTGACTTCAATCTGCAGTGTATCGCCACCCACCTGTGTCCAGGCAAGCCCGCGGGAAATACCAATCTCATCTTTCTTATTTGCCATAAGATAGTTAAAATGCTCTTTTCCAAGAAAATCTGACAGATTCTTTAAAGTCACTGTAACTTTCTTTTTATCTTCTTCCATGATCAGACGTGCAGTTTTTCTGCATATCTGTCCGATGGTTCTCTCCAGGTTTCGAACTCCGGCTTCTTTTGTATAATTGTTGATGATCTTCTTAAGAGCCGCTGACTGGATTGTCAGTTTACCTTTCTCGATACCGTTCTCTTCCATCTGCTTCGGAATCAGATGTTCCTTTGCAATATGTTCCTTCTCATTCTCAGTATAACCTGCGATCTCGATCAGTTCCATACGGTCAAGAAGTGGTCTCGGAATGCCCTGAACATCGTTTGCAGTTGCAATAAACAGTACTTCTGAAAGATCCTGTGGAACCTCTATATAATGATCCATAAATCTGCTGTTCTGTTCCGGATCAAGCACCTCAAGAAGTGCCGCAGAAGTATCTCCTTTATAATCACTGCTGGTCTTGTCAATCTCATCCAGAAGCATCAGAGGATTGCTCACTCCTGCCTGCTGTAATGCTGCAGTGATCCTTCCCGGCATTGCTCCTACATAAGTCTTTCTGTGGCCCCGGATCTCAGCCTCATCTCTCACACCGCCCAGACAGATACGTACATATTTCTTATGCATTGCTTCTGCAATCGATCGGGCAATGGAGGTTTTACCTGTTCCGGGAGGTCCTACCAGACAAAGGATCGGACTTTTTCCCTTATGTGTCAGTTTGCGGACGGAAAGGAACTCCATCACACGCTCCTTCACATCTTTCAGACCGTAATGACCTTCCTGAAGTACTTTCCATGCTTCTTTCAGATCATCAGAATCTGTGGATTTCTTCTCCCACGGAAGTGCCAGCATGGTCTCAATATAACCACGCAGTACTGCATTCTCGGATACATTGCTGTTGGTATTCTTAAATCTCTCGATTTCTTTGCTGATCTTCTCTTTTACCTCATCGCCGGCCTGAAGTTCCTGGAGTTTCTTCTTAAACTCCTCTGCGTCATCCGCAGTATTATCCTCACCCAGTTCCTCACGTATCAGTTTCAGCTGCTCTCTGAGAATATATTCTCTCTGATTCTTATCAATTCTGGCCTTCACTTTTTTCTGGAGATCTCTGCCAATCTGCATGATCTCAATCTCATTTCCAAGAATTGCACCCAGAACTTCATAACGTTCCTCCAGTGTAAGTGCCTCCAGGATCTTCTGCTTATTCTGATAAGATAAAGGAATATTTACGGCAATCTGCTCAACCAGTTCCTCAACATTATCTATATTTAAAATCTGTGCTACCAGCTCTTTGCTGACTTTTCCATTTTCCATGCAGTATCTGTGGAATAATTCCTTAAGGCTTCTGTGCATGGCTTCCATCACTGGTTCCGGCATCTGCATTTCTTCTTCATCAACAGGTGTGATCTCACTTCTGATAAACGGAAACTCCTGCTCAAATTTCACAAGTGTGGCTCTTCCCGTTCCCTCTACAAGTACCCGCAAAAGGTTCTGCGGAAGTTTCACAACCTGTTTGATATAGGCAATGGTTCCTACATGATATACACCTGCCAGATCCGGTGATTCCACCTCAGGATCAATCTGAGTAACCAGAAAAATCTTCTGGTCATGAAGCATGGCAGCTTCAATCGCCTTGACAGAACGCTCCCTGCTCACATCAAAATGAACGATCATCCCGGGAAGGATGGTAGTCCCCCTGAGAGCGATCGCAGGCAGCACTATATTCTGATTTGTCATTTATTGTTCAGTCCCTTTCATCAGGCTGTTTCCGGTTTATCCTTCTTGTGTGTCCGGGACGTTCTTCTGCTTCCGGCTGTCTTCGCCTGTGCAGGAGCTTCTCCGCGGACGATCTCCGGCTCACCGGTGCCATCTACTACATCTTTGGTAATTGTACACTTGCGGATCGTGTCATCTGACGGAATCTTATACATCAGATCCATCAGTGAACCTTCCATGATCGCACGCAAACCTCTGGCTCCTGTCTTACGTTCCAGAGACTTCTTTGCGACCAGTTCAAGTGCATCATCTTCAAAATCAAGTTCAACACCATCCAGTTCAAATAATCTGTGATACTGTTTGGTAAGTGAGTTCTTCGGCTCTTTCAGAATACTGATCAGCGCATTCTCATCCAGCGCATCCAGAGTTACAACTACCGGCACACGACCGATAAACTCAGGAATCAGGCCGAATTTGATAAAGTCTTCCGGCATTACATCCTTCAGGATTTCACCCACATTTCTGTCTTCCTTAACAGAAACCTCTGCACCGAAACCGATGGACTTGGTATCCTGTCTGGACTCAATGATCTTCTCGATTCCGTCAAAAGCACCGCCACAGATAAACAGAATATTTGTTGTATCAATCTGAAGAAACTCCTGATGAGGATGCTTGCGGCCACCCTGAGGCGGAACACTTGCCACTGTACCTTCCAGAATCTTCAGAAGTGCCTGCTGCACGCCTTCACCGGAAACATCGCGGGTTATGGATGGATTCTCAGATTTTCTTGTGATCTTATCAATCTCATCAATATAGATAATTCCGTACTGTGCACGTTCAATATCATAATCTGCTGCCTGAATGATCTTGAGAAGAATATTCTCAACATCCTCTCCTACATATCCGGCTTCTGTCAGTGTAGTAGCATCTGCAATAGCAAACGGTACATTCAGAAGTCTGGCAAGTGTCTGAGCCAGCAGAGTTTTACCTGAACCTGTAGGTCCAAGCATCAGAATATTACTCTTCTGAAGCTCTACATCAGAATTTTTTGATGCAAGGATTCTTTTATAGTGATTATAAACAGCAACGGAAAGAGCCTTTTTTGCTGCATCCTGACCAATTACATAATCATCCAGAACTGCATGGATCTCTTCCGGTTTTAACAGATTAATATCAGAATTCAAAACCTCGTCATCATAAGGATTTAATTCTTCCTCCATGATCTCTGAGCAGATGCCAATGCACTCGTCGCATATAAATACTTTACCATCCGGACCTGCGATCAGTTTTCTTACCTGATCTTCTGTCTTCTGGCAAAAGGAGCATCTTACTTTTCCTTCTCTCATTTTTTCTGCCATGAATTTATGTCTGTCCTTTCTCTATACTAACTAATAAGACTCCTGTGACGATTCACAGGAGTCTTATCTTTCGCATTATTTATGCATGACTACACCGTCAATCAGTCCATATGCCTTTGCTTCTTCAGCAGTCATATAGTTGTCCCGGTCTGTATCACGCTCAACAACTTCTATCGGCTGACCGGTATTTGCAGCCAATAACTCATTTAAAGTTCTCTTTGTCTGTGCGATATGATCTGCCACGATCTGGATCTCTGTTGCCTGTCCCTGCGCACCGCCGGATGGCTGATGGATCATGATAGTGGAATGCGGAAGAGCAAA
>ENA-OPSQ01000500-OPSQ01000500.1-human-gut-metagenome-genome-assembly--contig:-NODE-500-length-34354-cov-4.691274_pt1 | contig 34354 bp, 22 predicted proteins | sample MGYA00241456_ERZ501904 | MGnify/ENA primary metagenome ERZ501904 (study PRJEB25962, sample SAMEA2042452) | human gut metagenome | biome: human gut; feature: human-associated habitat; material: faeces...
GCATGCTCCGGGAGTTCGTGGATTTTGCCAATGTATTTCACTAACTCTCAATTTATTTCTCTTCCACCGGAATCTGCTTCAGATTCTCCACAGGCTCCAGGATCTCATTACTGCGGATGTCAATGATAGGTCCGCCGGTACCTTCGATGTATTCTCTGGTAATGGTGACTCTTCCGATATTGTCATCCTTGGGGATCTCGTACATGATATCCAGCATGAAATCCTCAATAATGGAACGCAGGGCTCTGGCGCCGGTGTCACGTTTTATGGCCTTTTCGGCAATGGCATCGAGGGCATCGTCCGTGAACTCCAGTTTCACTTCATCCAGTTCCAGGAGCTTTTGGTACTGTTTCAAAATGGCATTCTTCGGCTCTTTCAGGATCTTCACCAGCATCTCCTTGCTCAGTCCCTGCAGAGTACAGATGATAGGCAGTCGTCCGATGAACTCCGGGATCATGCCGAACTTACGGATATCCTCTACGGTCACCTTAGATAAGATATCGGTATCTTTATCGTATTTGTCCTTTAGTTCGGAATTAAAACCGATGGATGCGGTCTTGGTCAGGCGCTCCTTGATGATCTCATCCAGATCCGGGAATGCACCGCCACAGATAAACAGGATATTGCGGGTGTTCACCGTAGCCAGGGGCACCATGGCATTTTTGCTATTGGCACCGACCGGTACTTCCACCTCGGCACCCTCCAATAATTTCAGCATGCCCTGCTGTACACTTTCACCGCTGACATCCCGGGAATTGGTATTTTTCTTCTTGGCGATCTTGTCGATCTCATCAATGAAAATAATACCTTTCTCCGCTTTCTCTACATCGTTACCGGCGGCTGCCAGCAGCTTGGATACTACACTCTCGATATCATCACCGATATATCCGGCCTCCGTCAATGACGTAGCATCGGCGATCGCCAGAGGCACATCCAGCAGTTTCGCCAGTGTTTTAACTAAATAAGTCTTACCGGAACCGGTGGGACCGATCATAAGGATATTGGACTTCTCGATCTCAATCGCATCCATGGTGTCGGTAGCTACTCTCTTATAATGGTTGTATACCGCTACCGAAATGACTTTTTTGGCTTTTTCCTGTCCCACTACATATTCATCCAGGCTTGCCTTGATCTTATGAGGTGCCGGAATATCTTTGATGTTGAATACAGGTTTGGGACCTTCGGCTTTCTTTTTCTTCTTGAGTTTCTGCTTGTTGGGGATGCCGCCGTCTCCCTGGAGGTCTGCCAGATTCACAAAGCTGATGTTGGGGAATCCGTTCTGTCCACCGAACTGGTTCAGATCGCCCGGATTATTCAACATGCCCTGGTAGTCGAACTGGCTCACAGTCTCCATGGTCTTGTGCATGCAGTCATCGCAAATGCAGATATGATTAGGCAGCTTGAACATTCTGCCGGCTTTGCTCTCCGGTCTGCGGCAAATGAAGCAGACATCCTCGTACTCGCCGCTGTCCTTTTTGTCCTCTGTCTTTTTCTCAGCGGAATTTTCACCCGCAGTATCCGCTACCTGTGTGTTCTCGCTATTTTTTTCGTTATCTTTTTTTTCGTTCAGAGTGGTCTCTGTTTTCTCTTCCTCAGGAATCACTTCTCTATAATCATCATTGTAATTATCTGTCATGTTATTCTCCTCTTTGTCTATTGCGCAGTGCTTATCTCGGTATCACTTCGTGCTACCTCGATATCCGGGCTTCGCCCTACACGTATCGTGTCTTACGTAATCCCGCCTGCAAGCAGTCGGTTTTCGTAATCCACGATCCTTGCACTGCTCATGCCTACGCTTATTATATCTAATTCGAATGACTGCTACAAGTGAAGTTTTTCTAAACAAAATCCCCGGGAGATTCAGACGATCTTCCGGGGGTTTTCTGTCTTTCCAATATTCGGTATTGGGAACCGCTATATTTATTTTTTGTCTGCAGGTCTGCTGCCCAGTGTCAGATTCAGTTCTACAGATACATATTCACCGTTCTGTGGTCTCTGTACCGTTATGGTTGCGGAATCACCGGCTGCATAGTACTGTAATGTCTTCTGAAGATCAGAGTAGGACGAGATGCTGCTACCGTCGAATTTTGTAATGATATCACCTTTCATGATACCGGCATTCGCTGCTGCACTGCCTTCCTCTACAGATACCACATAGATGCCTTCCGGCATGTTGTACATCTGAGAGATCTGGGAAGTTACTTCCTGCGGAGAGATACCGATATAACCGACTTCATCCTCAGCTACTTTGGTTCTGGTCTGACGCTCCATCAGGTCTGCAATGATGGGACTTGCAGAAGTGATAGGGATTGCATAGCCCATACCTTCTACGGCAGTACCACCGATCTTGTTGGAGTTGATACCGATGACCTCACCGTTCATGTTCAGCAGTGCACCGCCGGAGTTACCGGGGTTAATAGCTGCATTGGTCTGGATGAAAGTACCGGTAGAACCGTTCTCCAGAGTGATCTCACGATTCAGGGCACTTACAATACCGTTGGTAACGGACTGACCATATCCAAGTGCATTGCCAATGGCGATTACCGGCTCACCAAGCTTCAGGTCATCACTGCTGCCTAAAGTAGCAACGGTAATGGCATTCTTGGTATCATCACTCAGATCATTTAAAGATACTGCGATCACTGCCAGATCCATATCGGAATCCAGTCCTTTTACTTGTGCCTGTGCTTCACTGCCGTCGATAAAAGTAACGGTCAGTGTATCTGCGCTCTCTACTACGTGGTTGTTAGATACGATCAGCAGTTCATCATCGGTCTTGCCTACGATGATACCGGAACCGCTGGCTGCTTCTTCCTGTGTATACTGCTGTCCGAAGACATTGGCTGTCTCGGTAAAGTTATTCACAATAGATACCATGGCAGGCATTACTTTCTCTACCACGTCGGACACATCGGATTCTACATAAGTAACATTAGTAGCTGACTGTACACTGCTCTGTGTACTTTCTGTAGTTGCCTCGGCAGCGACCTCATCTACCACTGCGGTATCCGTACCTGTCTTAAGCATCCCGGTACCCTGCTGTACCGCATAGAAACCGATGCCGGCAAACAGTCCGAAGAAAAGTCCCAGACTGACACTTACCATAGCTTTCCGGAAATAACCTCCATGCTTTTTGGGGTTCTTAGGTTCTGTATTGCTACCGGTGCTTCCGCCCATCTGGTATGTGGTGTAACCGTTTGCACTTCCCGCAGCGCTTACTCCGCTGAATGTACCGGTTGTATTTTTATCTCCGGTTTCATAACCGGAAAAATTATCATTCTCGTACATAATGCTTCCTCCTATCCTATCTGTAAGTGAGAAATTTTTTACTATTTCCATTTCTTCCTCTCACCTTATGAACATAGTATATCCACCAAATGTGACCGAATTGTGATAACTTTCTGAAGCAATTATGAAAGATCAAAAAAAACCGAAGAAGTTTTCACCTCTCCGGAATTTTCTTGTTATTCCACCGTAACGGATTTTGCCAGGTTTCTCGGCTTATCCACATCACAGCCACGTCCCACTGCCACATAGTAAGCAAACAGCTGCAACGGAATGATTGCCAGGGAATTGGTAAAGTACGGATTCGTCTCGGGAATGTATACCACATAATCCGCTGCCTTCTCGATGGCTTTGTTGCCCTCGATGGTAACCGCCATGACAAAAGCGCCTCTTGCCTTTACCTCTACCATATTACTGATGGTCTTCTGGAACAGAGCCGGCTGGGTTGCCAAAGCCACTACCAGGGTGCCATCTTCGATCAGGGAAATGGTGCCATGCTTCAGTTCTCCGGCTGCATAAGCCTCGGAATGAATATAGGAGATCTCTTTTAACTTCAGGGATCCCTCCAGGGAAATCGCATAGTCGATACCACGTCCGATGAAGAAGATGTCTCTCGCTCCCACATAACGGTTGGCGAAATGCTGGATCTTCTGCTTCTGGCCCAGAAGCAGCTCGATCTGATCCGGCAGACATCTTAAATCTGTCAGCATACTCTGGAACTTCTCCTGGTCAATGGTTCCACGCACCTTGGCGAACTTCATAGCCAGCATGTAAAGTGCTGTCAGCTGTGCACTGTAAGCCTTGGTCGTTGCAACGGCGATCTCGGGACCTGCCCAGGTGTACATAACACTGTCCGCTTCTCTGGCGATGGAGCTGCCGACGACATTGACAATACCCAGTACCTTGAAGCCCTTTTCCTTGGATTCCCGCAGAGCTGCCAGCGTATCCGCAGTCTCACCGGACTGGCTGATGACGATGACCATATTGCCCTTCTGCAGGATGGGATCACGATAACGGAATTCGCTGGCCACATCCACCTCTACCGGGATTCTTGCCAGACCTTCAATGACATATTTTGCGGTAACACCGGTGTGATATGCGGAACCGCAGGCCACGATATGGATCTTTGTGATCTCCTGAATCTCCTCATCGCTCATATTCAGTTCTTCGATGACGATATCATTATCCTTGATACGGGGAGAAATGGTATCGTTGATCGTCTTCGGCTGTTCGTAGATCTCTTTCAGCATGAAATGCTCATAGCCGCCCTTTTCCGCAGCATTGGCATCCCAGTCGATGGTCACGGGGGTTTTCGTGATCTCTTCTTCGTCCACTGAGAAGAATCTAAGACCGTCTTCCTTCAGTTCCACCACTTCCTGATTATCTACATAATATACGGTTCTGGTATATTTGAGAATTGCGGGAACATCAGATGCGATAAAGCTGCCGCTCTCACTCTTGCCTACGATCAGAGGACTGTCTTTGCGGGCAGCGAAGATCTTATCAGGCTGATCGGCAAACATGATACCCAGCGCATAGGAGCCCTCTACACGATGCAATACCTTAGTGATCGCTTCCAGGGGATTTCCCTTATAATAGTAGTCTAACAGATGCGCCAGTACCTCGGTATCGGTCTCAGAGATGAACTGATACCCCTTATCCTGCATCTTTTTCTTCAGTGGAATATAGTTCTCAATGATTCCGTTATGTACTACAGCAATGGTACCGGCGTTATTCATATGGGGATGGGAATTGATATCACTGGGAGCACCGTGGGTTGCCCAACGGGTATGCCCGATACCGGAGGTTCCCTTCATAGACTCGCCTCCGTGTGTCAGGTTTTCCAGAACCTTAAGTCTCCCGACAGCCTTTTTGGTGTTGATCTTCTCCCCATCAAAAATAGCCATACCCGCGGAATCATATCCACGGTATTCCAGTTTGGACAGACCGTCTAAAATGATCGGTGCTGCCTGTTCTGTTCCAATATATCCTACGATACCACACATAGTCATACATCCTTTCTGTTCTGTTTCCAGTATTCTTTGTTGGAAGTAAAAGCAAGGACCCATTTTCCGGGGAGCCTGCGATAGTTCTTACCTAATAGATAACCTGCATATTTACAGGCACATTGTATATAAAAATGGAGCAACTTGCCGGACATATGATTTTTCCGCAAATATGCTGTCACATCTTTCACCATTCGTTTTCCCTCGGACTCCGAAGGATATGCTGCGAAGACTTCCGGATGTTCTGCCTGGGATACCCCCAGGTCAAAATTCCTTTGGAACTGCTGTACATTGGTATAATTATGGGAATGAATCACCCGGGCATCCGCCGCATAAGCGATCGCATACCCCGCTTCCACCGCTTTCGCCGCATAGATCATATCTTCATTAAATATGGTATGTTTTACGAATCCACCCAGTTCCTCATAGATCTCCCGTCGGTATGCCGCACACACATTGGAGCAGAAAAATGTCTTGATCCCCAATGTCTTAAGATCTTCTGCGGATTTGATCCGTGACTGTGCCGGATAATTAAATTCCCTGGTATAACATTCCACCGGTGCACAATCTTCTCTCGGCAGCTGTCTTGCATAGGATACCGCCACCTGATCCCGCAGCGGTTCCGTCAGTTGTTCGATCAGATTGTCATCTGCCGGCATGGCATCCTGGGTCATCATGACAAAAATATCTGCGGAAGATTTTTTCACACCCATGCGTCTGGTGCCGCCATGATCAAATTCTCTTTTGGAGACATGATATACCTTAATGTTCTGATATTTCTCCAGAAATCTGGTTCCATAGATCAGCTGCTCAAAATATTTTTCTCCGGTGTTCAGCAGGATCACTTCATGTACCGGCACGCTCTGGCTGTCAAGCTTATCTAATAATGTAAATAGTTCTTTCCCCGGTTTATACAGGGGAATGATCACATCGATCTCCATTGCAGAGCGCTCCTTACTTTCTCAATCTCTGGTCTATTATACTTTATCCCCGTCTGTTACACAAGACTTTTTCATATGACACGAGGGAGCTCCGGTGCTCTCCGGAAGACTCCCTCGTCAATTCGTTTTCTTATTTATTCAGATAAGGTGCCGTATCGGACGCAATCTTTCTACTGTATTCCTTTACACTGTCGGTTACGGTGTAGTTCGCATCATCAAACAGGAACTGATGCAGCCATACAACATTGCTCTCCAGATCCAAAGGTACTACACTGCTTCCCTTTGCACCGATGTTACCGGTGGCACGCATGGTCTCTTCAGGGAAACCTCCCTCGTCCACAATACGATATTTTGTGATGTTAGCCAGCAGATCCAGAATATCCTTGGAATCCAGGCTGGTGTAAACATCATCGATGGCACTGTTAAATACCTTGGACAGAGTATCGTAATCGGCCTTCTTCGCCTGATCTTCAATCGCCTGGATCACTTCACGCTGACGTGCGGCACGCTTGAAATCATTACCTGCGGTATAACGGATACGGCAGTAAGCCGTCGCCTGCAGACCGTTTAGCAGCTGTACTCCGGTCTCTGTTACCGGTGTGTAGTCACATTTTAAGACCTCTGCAATACCGATCTGGTAGTTATTGATATGCTTGATCTCCTCGGAGTCCACATCGATATAGACACCGCCCAGACCGTCAATCACTTCACTCAGTCCCTTATAGCCTACGGTTACAAAGTTCGTAATATCCATATCCAGATTCATGTTTAACATCTTAACTGCCTGCTCCGCTCCGCCATAGGAATAAGCCGCGTTACACTTCTGATAGGAGTCCGTGCCGATGTTCAGATACGTATCACGATATACACTGACCAGTTTGATATCGCCGGTATCCATATTGATGCTGGCGATCATAATACTGTCGCTTCGGCTGCCCTTGTACAGCTGGCTGTCCTTCGTTGCATCCACACCGAACAGTGCAATGTTCATATACCCCTTCATTGCTTCGTCCTGTTGTACTTCTTCCGGAATCCGAAGCTCTTCCGTCTCTAATACCGTTACCTTGGGGCCTTCATTATTTGTGTGGGTCATTACCAGATACAATACTGCTACCATGATCAGGATAACCGCAATCTCTACACCGAAGATGATAACCTTTCTTCTCTTCTTGGCAGCACGCTGCTTGGCAGATACTCTCCTCTGTCCGTTACTGTTGCCGGCAGGTCTCGATCCGGCAGGTCGCTGTCCCGCAGGTCTCTGTCCATTTCCGGAAGGTCTTCTTCCGCTTCCGGCTGGTCTCTGACCATTGCCGCCATTGTAGTTAGAATTTGTTGCCATCTTGTCTTCTCCTTGTGTTAATAAGCATTTTTATTGATAAATCCTGTAAAAAATGTCATAAGAATGATCTTAATGTCAAACCCGAGGGTCCAGTTCTCAATGTAATAAATATCATACTCGATCCGCTTCTTGATGGAAGAATCACCACGCAGGCCGTTGACCTGTGCCCATCCCGTGAGGCCCGGCCTCACCTGATGTTTTACCATATATCTCGGGATCTCTTCCTTGAACTTTTCCACGAACTGAGGGCGCTCCGGTCTCGGTCCCACCAGGCTCATATCTCCTTTCAGGATGTTGAACAGCTGCGGAAGTTCATCAATGCTGGTTCGTCTTAAGATCTTGCCGATTCCGGTGACTCTGGGATCGTTTCGCACCGTCCAGCCCTTTTTCTCCTCCGCTGCAGTCTGCATTGCCATACTGCGGAATTTGTACATATAAAATGATTTATTATGAAGTCCTACCCGTTCCTGCTTGAAGATCACAGGTCCCGGACTGGAACATTTTACCAGAATTGCCGACAACAGCATGATCGGTGACGTAATGATGATGCCGAACAGGGAGCCGACAATATCCATGGCTCTCTTGATCATCATATTTCCGGTGTTGGTCAGCGGCACATACCGAATATTGATCACCGGAAGTCCCATGAGATCCTCCGTGTAAGGTCTGCTGGGGATCAGACTGCTGTAGTCGGGGATGAATTTCGTATGCACGCCGGATTTCTCACAGATATCCACAACACCTTCCAGATAATCATAATCTTTCAGAGAAAGCGTGATCGCGATCTCGTCCAGCTTGTTCTCCGGAAGAATATACTCCAGATTCCCCAACGTTCCCAGGACTTTCACTCCCTTATAGGTAGTCCCTCCCGGAATGTGTTCATCCAGAATACCGCATACAACATATCCCCACTGGGGATTGCTTAAGATTCTGTCAATATACTCTTCTGCCGCTCTGGAATATCCCACCAGCAAAATATGCTTCAGATTGTATCCCCTTTTCCGGAGTGTCCGCAACGCTTTTCTCATTATGATGCGGGATACCGAAGTCAGAAATACATTCAGCACATAAAAAATTGCCATGACGGATCGCGAAAAGTTGATCTCACGGATGATCATATACAGTATAATGATCAATGCCGCCAGGCCGATGGTATTTGCCTGCAGAATGCTGTAAATCTCATGTCTGCGGCGGACGGTTCGCTTCGGGGAATACACGCTGCACCGGTAATATAGGAACATATAACCGGGCACAATAAAAGGAAGCAGCTTATAATACTCCTGCACAGGCAGGACACCGATTCCGGGACCGTCGTTCAATATATAAAATTTGATATAATAGGCAAGGACAAAGGATATGGCTGTGATCAGCGCATCCATTATCACAAGAAGCCTGTTAAAGACTTTCTGGTTGTCTTTTATCATATGGGTCACCCAATCTGTAAGTCTGAAAAGCTTCTTTTTAACGATTTCATTCTACAATAACGATGTTTTTTTCTCAACTTAAGAATTTATGAAGCCATTTCTTAAGATTTCATAAGAATTCGAAACACATTGAAATACAGCTGCCACTGGATCTTCACATAATTCCCCAGATGATGCCACCGGAAGGGAACTTTGTGCTGTCTTCCCGTGGTTCCTACAGATCTTTTCAGGCCAGCTGCCAGTCCTTTCAGATATAGTTTTCCCATTCTTTTCTTACAAAAAAACAAAAACTTTATGCCAAATCCAAGCCAAAAAAACGGCAGGTTCAGAATACACTGCAAAAGCGGCATATTCTTGCCGATCACATAAATACTGTTGGCAGACGCAAGTAACGTTTTCCGGGGATTGTATCTGGATCCCGTGGAAGCACTGCCATAATGCAGCACAGCCGCCTTCGGTTCATACCGGTTCTCATAGCCGTAGATCCGGGCACGGTAGCCGATATCCAGATCTTCCAGATAGGCAAAATGTTCTTCATCAAAATAACCGATCTCTTCAAATACGGATCGTCTGTAGATTGCGGCACCGCCACAGGCGGAAAACACCGGGACAGACTTATCATAATCCGCCGCCGGTCGTCCCTTCCCCCGGGAATAGGCCCAGCCCAGCACGCAGTAACGGTCTCCGGCATCATCGATGAGCTCCGGTCTGTCCCACATCAGCATCTTCGCACTGACGGAAAATATCTTTTCATTTTCGCGGATAGCATCATATAAGCCTCTTACAAAACCGGCTTCTGCCTTTGTATCATTGTTCAGAAGGATCACATATGGTGTCTTCGCTTCCCGTATCCCCAGATTCACTGCATGACAGAATCCGGTGTTTTCCGGTAAAGATATCAGGCGCACACCTTCCCCACACCATTCCTTTTGCAGATATTCCACGCTGCCGTCCACGGAAGCATTATCGATGATCAGCACTTCATATCCGGGGGCATTTTGCTGCTCTCTGCACAGAGAAGTCATGCACTCTGCCAGATATTTCATTCCGTTGTAATTTGGTATAACAACCGTTATTTCACTCATAATGGTTTAAACTCCTCCGGATATTCCGGCAGATAGAGTAATCTTCCTCTTTGCCGTAACGCTTCGGACAATCGCAGACTTAAGGTTCGGATGTCCACTCCTGACGGCAGTACAGTTACATCAAATACCGGTTGTTCTTCCGGGCGTCTTCGTATCTCGGTATACGGAACTCCCACAATGTTCTCGAATACTTCCCGGCAGGAAGGCTGAATACGAATACAGCGAAGATCCAGCGCCTGCGCATCCTGGGACAACTCCGCTCTGTGAAGATATCCTCCGAATCCCTGCCACAGCCCCTCGTAGAACACCTTTCCCTCCGCAGTCATTCTGCCGCCGATGATCTTGCCAGTCTTCCCGGACAATACTCTGCCCCCCACGGCTGCCACATCCGGGCGGTTCTGTAATACATCTGTATACTGTAAACGATAAAATCCCACATGCCTGGTCTCACAGGCAGTCGCAGGGATCCCCCGCAGTGCGGCATGATCCCGCAGAGCCCGAAGTCCCGCCTCGTAAGCGTATTTTTTGCTGTGGGGATTGGCTGCCGTGGATGCCTCGTGACATCTCCAGTGATACAGCACCTTGGGAATATGAAGAATGCTCTTCTCCCCGGCCTGCCCGTCCGTCGCTAGCACTTCTGCCACAGCCCGTAATACCAGGTCATAGTCCTGGGCGCCGTCACATTCCGGTCGGAATTGCAGTCTCTTCATCAGTTCCGCATCCATTACCAGAAAATGACAGATATAGTTATTGCTGAGAATTAAATCGTAATTAAATTCTTCTTTATAATTGGGCTCATAGTATCTGGTCTCTTCTCCATCGCACTTATCCTCATCCGAATAGGCGAAGGCGACTTTGACACCTCTGTCATATGCTTTGATGATCGCATCAGCCATTTCGTACAACGCATCCGGTGTCAATACATCATCATGATCCAGCAGACCGATATACTCTCCCTTCGCATAGGGAAGCGCCTGATTGGTATTAGCAGCGATTCCCGCATTTTCTTTCAGATGCACATAGTGGAGCCTGGGATCTGCTGCGACAGGTTCTGTCTCGCCATCCGTCGGCTGCTCCTTCAGGAATCCCTGCTGCTTCAGTACCTCCTCCACACTGTGATCCTCCGTGGCATCTGCCAGGATCAGTTCCCAGTGGGGATAACTCTGTACCATAACGCTTGTTACCATTCGTTTCAGATAGGTCTCCGGAGTCCGGTACAGGGGTACCACAATGCTGAAGGTAATGGGATTGTCCCATTTTCTGTCACTCTGCTTTTCCAGTTCCGCTTCCGAACAGGGCACAAAAAAATAGCGGTCTGTCTCTGTCAGGCGCTCCCTCACAGAGATCCAGGTTTCCCTCAGGCCGTTACGTTGCAGATAATATAGAGTTTTCTTAAGGTTTGCCTTGTTTAGCTTTGCCACAGATACCTCCAGCTTTTCATAAAAGAGCAAACCGCCCTGCTCGGGCGATTCGCTCTTTTGAAAACTAATATGATTTATGGAGCACTGCCTTACAGTACTGCCTTTACATCCTCGGTCAGCTTCTCTACCTTAGCCTGTGCATCCTCTAAGCTGGTTCCCTTGACACCCATGTAGAACTTGATCTTGGGCTCGGTTCCGGAAGGACGTGCACAGCACCATGCATTGTCAGGAAGCTCGAAGTACAGAACATTGGACTTGGGAAGTCCTGTGGTGGTCTTCTCTCCGGTCTCCATGTCGATGATAACATCGTTCTGGTAATCACGGAACTTCTCTACCTTCAGATCTCCGAATGCCTTAGGAGGATTCTTACGAAGCTTCTCCATGATCTCGGCGATCTGTCTTGCGCCATCGATACCCTTCATGGTGATGGTATACTGGGTCTCCTTGAAGTAACCGTACTTCTCATACATGGATACCATCATATCCCACAGAGTCATGTTGTGCTTCTTGCAGTAAGCTGCCACCTCGCACAGACACATTACCGCTACGATCGCATCCTTGTCTCTTGCATGGGTACCTGCCAGACAGCCGTAGCTCTCTTCCAGGCCAAATACATAGTTGTTGCTGCCGGTCTGCTCGAAGAACTTGATCTGCTCGCCAATGAACTTGAAGCCGGTCAGTACCTCGATCAGCTTTACGCCGTAAGCCTGCGTAATAGGCTTGGTCATGTTGGTGGTAACGATGGTGGTTACCAGAGCGGGATTCTCGGGCATGGTACCGGTCGCAGTCTTCTCTCTTAAGATATATTCTGCGATCAGCATGCCGGACATATTACCGGTAAATGCCACATACTCGCCGGTCTTGGTATCTTTTGCATACACACCCAGACGGTCTGCATCAGGATCGGTTGCCAGAACGATGTCCGCATCCTTCTCCTTCGCCAGACGTAAAGCATAGGTAAATGCCTTGGGATCCTCGGGGTTCGGGTAATCCAATGTGGTAAAGTCCGGATCCGGATTCTCCTGTTCGGGAACTACATAGACATGCTTGAAGCCCAGCTCGGACAGGATACGTCTTACCGGCTTGTTACCGGTACCGCATAACGGAGTATATACGATCTTGATGTCATCTGCCATTTCCTTGATCACATCGGGATGAATGATCTGCTTCTTCAGCTCTGCCATGTACTTGTCATCGATCTCTTTGCCGATCACTTCATAGAGTCCTGCTGCCACAGCATCCTCTCTGCTCATGGTCTTCACGGTATGATAATCCTTGATGGACTGTACTTCGGTAATGATGTCCTTATCGATAGGAGCGGTTACCTGTGCGCCGTCCTCCCAGTATACCTTATAGCCGTTGTACTCAGGAGGGTTGTGACTGGCGGTCACTACAATACCTGCAGTACATCCTAACGTCCGAAGGGCAAAGGACAACTCCGGGGTAGGTCTTAAAGATTCAAAAATGTACGCCTTGATGCCGTTGGCTGCCAGACATCTCGCTGCCTCATCGGAAAACTCGGGAGACATACGGCGGGAGTCAAATGCGATTGCCACACCCTTACTTTGTGTGCCGCGCTTGATAATATAATTGGCAAGACCCTGAGTTGCCTTACGAACGGTATATACGTTCATACGGTTGGTTCCAGCACCGATCACACCACGTAAGCCACCGGTACCGAATTCCAGTTCCTTGTAAAAACGATCTTCCACTTCTGCTTCATTATTGCGGATTGCCAGAAGTTCCTCTTTGGTCTTCTGGTCAAAATAATCATCATTTAACCAGAAATTCAGTTCGTCCATATAACTCATTTTCCTATCCTCCTGTTTTATCGCTATCTTTCAATATCTTTCCATATCTTCAGTAAACGCTCTCCGGTGATATTTTACCATAGATTCCCTCTACTGAAAAGAATTATTTAACGTCCGCTAACTGCCGGATCCTTCAGTGCGTAATCGCTGCGATCCAGAGAGAAATTCGGATTGTAATAGGGATCTCCCGCCTCCAGTTCAGCCTTCCATTTTTCACGGAAATGCTCGGATTCTCTGTTGTAGCGCTCTGCCTTCTCTCCCTGATCGTCCAGTCCTCTGGAGATGGATTCGTAATGATACAGCTCCGCAAAAGGAGTCCACACATTCAGGAGTCCCAGTTTACGTAATTTCAGGCAGAAATCCACATCATTTAAGGAGATCACAAAGCTCTCATCCAGACCGCCCACCTGCTCATACAGGCTCTTTTTCACCAACAGACAGGCACCGGTCACCGCTGTAACGTTCTGGGTATAACACAGACGTCCCATGTAGCCTAAGTTCTGTACCGGGATGCGATAATGGGTATGTCCTGCCGTGCGGTGTGCTCCCAATCCGATGACCACGCCGGCATGCTGGATCGTCTTGTCCGCATAATACAGTTTGGCGCCTACAGCACCCACATCCTCTCTCTGGGCATACATCAGCATCTCTTCCATCCAGTTGGCTGTGATAACCTCCGTATCATTGTTCAGCAGTAAAATATACTCACCGGAAGCATAAGACGCTCCCAGATCATTGACCGCAGAATAATTAAAGTCACCATGATATGTCACAATGGAAATCCGTCCGTCCCCGCTGTGCAGGATACCGCCGTCATGGCCGCAGACGGTATGCAGCTTGCATCTTTCTTCATAAGAATCATCGCCGGACAATCCCAACAGTTGGGAATAATAGTCCTTGATCTCCGGTGTGGTACTGTTATTTTCCACAACAATGATCTCGTAATTGCTCCAGGTGCTGTTCTTTTGGATCGAGGTAATACAACGCTTCAGATCCTCAACGTGATCCTTATTGGCGATCACAATGGAGATCTTCGGATCTCCCAGGATCTGATACCGGATCCGGAAGATCGTGGCGCAGGCTCTGGTACTGGTGATCTGAAAATGCTTAAAACCATGCTTTTTCAGATGATCTGCCACAGCTCCCTTTGCCGCCTCAATGGCATAAGGCTTCGCGTCAATGCTGGCTGCGGTACTGCCCTCATGGCTTCTCCAGTAGTACATCAGTCTGGGAACATGAACGATCTTTTCCGCTCTGTCGGTCAGACGCAGAATCATATCGTGATCCTGGGCACCGTCAAATGCGGTGCGGAACAGTTCCTCTCCCTCTAACAGTTTTCGGGAAAAAACGCTGAAATGGCAGATATAATTATTCGCCCGCAGATTGTCCGGTGCATAGTCCGGCTTAAAATGCATGGTCAGCATTTTATTAATATCATTTTCCTTGAAAGTGGTCTCATCACAATAAAGATAATCCGCACCCTGCTCATTGATCTCCTTCACATACGCATACAGTACGGAAGGATGTAAAATATCATCCTGGTCAAACAGACCGATATAATCTCCGGTAGCCAGCTTGTAGCATTCGTTGGTGTTATAGGAGATACCGCCGTTATGATCCAGGTGCTTATAGACGATACGACCATTCGCCTTCGCCGCGTACTCCCTGCAGAGTTCCTCGATATAGGAGTGCTCCGCGTCGGAACCGTCCGCCAGACACAGTTCCCAGTTGGGATACGTCTGATTCATGACGCAGTCCAGCATCTGGATCTGGAATTCTCTTTTATTGTTCCACAGCGGAACCAAAATGCTGATCTTCGGCATATAAGGGAATATCGTCTCTTCTTCCTTTTTCCGCTGCTCCGCATCAGGAAAGCTTCCGGTTCCGTAGGACTCCATCAGGCTCTTCTGGCGACTCTTGTTGCGGATCTTACGCAGGATATCCTTCGGTCCGCCGCAATGGGACAAGCGATCCCTCTGTCTCTGTGCGAAATGGATCAGACTTCTCGCCGGACCCGTGGCTTTCCAGAATTTATTCTTTTTGATCCGGTCCAGTTTGAACTGCAGGTCCTCTTTTTCCGATTCCAGCACTACGATCTTGTCTGCCAGATCCGCACATTTTTCGTGCTCCCTCTCGTAGGCTTCTTGATAATTGATCTCAGACATGTTTTTCCTCCGTCAAATATTTTCCCGTTGTATTCCACAGTTTCAGCTTACTGATCCGATGGACCGCAAGAACGGCGATTCCATAATTCCCCGGAGGCAGCTGCCCTGTTTTCCGTTTCACACAGAAACCTCCCAGCGCCACATTTTTCTGGTCCGGAAGATTCTCCTCCAGTTCCTGCCGATATGCAGGTAAAATCTTCATGGACCATACCTTCCGGTCCGCCTCCCGCTGTCCCTGCGTATCTTCGGGAAGCAATACTAAAAGTTTATCATAACATGCGTTATCATCTCCCAGGATCACACTGTATCCCTGGATCCGCTCCGGCCCTGCAGTCTCCACCCGTGCCATCAGGCAGTCATCCTGTCTTGCATTTTCCAGAAGCTCCTGCCAGCTCTCACATCTCCATGCCGGCTCCTGTAAAATATTCCGGTCCGTAAGATATGCCGGAACCACACGGCTGTCCAGTCCTTCCCGGTTCAGTCCCATAGGGTAAAAAGAATCCACTCCGCGGAACTGAGGATGCATCTGGTAAAGAAGTTCTCTCTCTTCCGTCAGGCGTCGCATTTTCTCGGGACTTTCGTCACTTCCGCGGCTCAGGGATTCATGATGATATGCAAAACAGTCATTCAGCACCACATTGTAATATCCCATTTCCACCAGACAAAATCCCAGATCCACATCATTATAGGCCACCCGCAGTGCCTCCCGGAATCCACCCGTCTCCCGGAATACCTCTGTCCTTATCAGCAGACAGGCACCCGTCACTGCCACGCAATTCAGATCAAAGCGATTTCTGCCAAAATAATAAGACTTATCGTCTTCCATGAACTGGAGCTTATGCACCGGTCCCACCGGCAGATTGACAATACCGTCGTGTTGTATTTTCACGGAATCCGGATAATACAGCTTTAGGCCCACGCTTCCCACATAAGGCTGCATAGCGCGGATCACCATTTTGTCCAGCCAGTCATTGCCGCACACTTCTATATCATCATTTAAAAACAGCAAAAACTTTCCTTCCGCCAGTTCAGCTCCCCGGTTGCACATCGCTGAAAAATTAAATTCCGCCGGTTCATAAATATAACGGACAGGGACACCGCTTTCCCGGATCCGTCCGATCAGTTCTTCCGTTTTTTGCTTATTTTCCGCACTGCTTCCGTTATCCACCAGCAAAATTTCAACAGGGATCCTGCCCTCAGACCTTCTCGTCAGGGAACGCAGGCACTTCTCCAGTACCTCCGGATTATCTTTGGAGGGAATGATCACCGAGACTTTAAGCTCTCCTGCGAATAACTCTTTGGCACCTTCCGCCGCCCTGGAGGCCAGTTCCACCGCCAGCTGCGGTGACTCCTTCGTCAGCTGGTAATTTTCCCAGGGAGTGCACTCCCGGCTGTCCCGGTCTGCACGTGCATCCGGTCCCTGGATTCCTATTCCGTCTGCAGAAAAAGTTCCATGGAACAACACGGTTTCCATATGACCGATGGAATGACAATCTCTCTCGAACCCTCCGGCTCCCAAAAACAGGCGATCCATCAGCGGACGGATCTCTCCGGCATCTGTAAAAATAATTTCTTTTCCGGTGCTCTCGTTCTCTGTCACGACCGGATTTTCTCCCATTCTCTGCAGCAGACTGCTCCGTACCGCAACGACACTTCCCACATAGAAAAAGGCTCTGTACAGATCCGGTGACCAACAGGGTTTGTACCAGGGAATGCAACGCTCTCCCTTCTCATTCATCAGGTCTTCATCACCGTAGACGATTTCTGCTTCCGGATGCTTTGTAAAATAAGCGTTGATCCGCTCTGTCGCATTATCTGCCAGTCGTCCCACCGCCTGTCGGAAAATGACGAATTCCACAAGTCCCGCAATTTCCCGGGGTTCCGCGCTTTCCCGGTCCTGCTCCGCTGCCCACTGTTCATAGGTGACCTTAAGCTGCGCCAGTTCTTTTTCGTATTTTTTATCCTGCTGTGCGATCAGCACCTGCTTCACCGCTGTCCGAATACCCAAGCTGCCGCTCCCTTCTTCTCCACTCCCATCATATCTTTTGCCATTGCCTGAGGGATCTGTACGATCTCCATTTTCACAGACAACGTATTCTCCGCCTGCCGGTTCAGCACATCTGCCCGGATCGTCATATTGGGATCCTCCGTGGCAAATATCACGCTGGGATGGTCCGCTCCCTCTTCGGATTTCAGGATTTTTCCGTTGGTAATGAACACTTTCTTATCCTGCAGAGGAACCGGCTGTCCGTTCATGGACAGTTCCCGAATCTTACAGATGCAGGAACACATTGCCGGGTCCAGCCGCAGATAATGTACGTTACCGTCGAATTTCACGATAAACTCTGCCTCTTTTTCCGCAACATAGACATTTTCCGGAAAATAAGAATTTTCTTCGGAAAATCCCTGTCCCTTGTCTTCATAGATCTGTACCCGCAGTTCTCCTTCCGACTGACGAAAACGCCCGATCCATTCGGTGGGTTTATAGATTTCGCCGCCTAAGAGATTCCGGATCTCACCCATGGACAATTTCTGTCCGGTGACATATTTCTGGAATTCCCGCTCCTGCTCTCTGTACTGTCTTGCCTCATTTTCCGTGATGTCCAGACGATCTAAGATCCGGTCCAGTTCCAACGCATTGCGTCTTTCATTCTCCAGAACATAACAGTAAATTGCCCGGAACGCCAGTGCTTTCGTATCTATGACACGGTCAAAGGTCCACTCGTAATCGATCAGTGTCCAGTGATCCCCGTCCACCAGAATATTGGCAAAGATCAGGTCAAAATCCGCTACCGGAACTTCTTCCCCGAATCCTACCCTCTCCAGATACTCCGCAAACAGGCTGTGGAATCCTTCGATATCCTGTCTGTCCAGACATTCATCCATCAGTTCCGACAACGGTCTGCCCGATACGAATTCAAATTCCGCATAAGGGATGCCGTCCTCTTCTCCCGGATGACAGACATTAACGTCCAGCCGGCTTCCGGCATAACGTCCTTTTAATTTTTCATACGCTTCCATCATATGGCGCACATGCGCCTCGGCTTCTTTGGTCAGCGGATATTTCCGCACGATCCGATTCCCCCGGTCATCCCGCAGGATCTCCGTACGGATGCGGAAGCTTTCCGCACGGTCGTTGGAATATCTGACATATTTCAGGTCCAGAGGCTTGCCGATCACTGCCAGATAAGAATTGGAAAATACAGAAAAAAGCCCTTCTTCCACGATTCCGTCAAAAGCACTTTTTTCATCGAATAACAACATTCTGTCACGGTCGAAATTCCGCAGATTATTGGACAGTTCTCCCCGGCCCGGCAGATATGCATCCGAATAGACCGTGGTCATGAATTTATAATCGGGATACGGATAATAAAAACTGCGTTCTCCCACACCGCAGGCATCGAAGATCTTCTCCAGTTTTTTCCGGGAAAAAGTACGCACGACGCCGCCGTTCGGATAATTTTCAATTCCGGAAAACCAGTCTCCCAGGTGATCTTCCTTGCAGCCCGCAAAATATTTCAGTCCGTATTTGTTCTCAATAGCGATAACGATTCGTCCACCCGGTGCCAGATGCTTTTGCAGAATTTTCAAGAAATCTTCATAAGGTGTGCTGCCGCCTATGTAAGCCTGGCCGTACTCGAAGACACCAATGAGGCAGATATAGTCATAATCTGCGGGCAGATCCGGTTCCACATCCGTAAAATTGCCTATATGGATCGTCACATTTTCACTTTCACTGTGCCGGTACGCATTGATCAGACTGCGCTTTTTTGAGAGATCTACGCAGGTCACCGATCCGGCTTTCCGGGACAGGGCTCCTGTAATGGCTCCGCAGCCGCTGCCTACTTCCAGCACTTTGTCCGTCTTTTTGATCGGAAGAAAATCCACGATATTCTCCCGCAGAGCCGACAGATGATACAGGATCGGCCAGCTTTTTCTCTCTGCGATGATCCGGTCATATTCCACGGTACTGTATTTTTTTACAATCTCCAGAATCTCGTCTTCCACACTGCCGTCACAATAATAATCCTCTCCGGGATACTTATCCAGATTCAGTGTTACTTTGCCGATGGTCTCTGTCATTCTTTATTTCTCCTCCGCATCCCACACTTTCGTGTTGGAATCCATATCATAATAGCCTACGGTGTTTTTATCGGATACTACTGTAATATTCAGGGCATCATACAGTCTGTGATAGACCTCAAAGGTATCCTGATTGTATCCCGTCACTCCCAGAGACAGCAGATATTCTCCGCCCTGCAGATTCATCTTCTGTGTAAAAGTCACATTTTTCACATCACCTGGTTCCACACTGTCTAAGAACGCCTTCTCGATCATGGTATTGGTACCGGTGATCTCCACACCGATAACATTTTTCACGGAAAATGCAAAAATCGGTGCCGGTATAGGATCCATAAACCGGACCTTCATATGGATGGTAAACATTGTCCCCTTCAGAATGGCATTGGTAGGCACACCCCTGTCATCCGTAATGTAAAATTCTTCGATCTGTGCCTGCTTTGTACCGTATTCCAGGGCATTGGGATTCTGTCCCTTCGCCTCCGCGGAAGCCTCAGCAGCATCTTTGGCTACGCCATCCGCCTTTTTCGCAGCGGCTCTCTGCAGATCTTCATCATCTAAGAGATTCTCCGATTCCTCACCGGCATTTTCGGATTCATCGTACTGTCCCACCAGTACCCGTTTATAAGTATCGATCATGGCCTTGGGGCTGCCTTCTCCCAGAATATTTCCCTGGTTCAGCAGATAGACGCGGTCGCAATATTTACTGATACTGCTCAGATCGTGACTGACGAAGACGATCGTCTTGCCCATTTTCTTGAATTCTTCGAATTTATGATAACATTTTGCCTGGAAAAATACATCACCGACGCTCAGAGCCTCATCTACGATCAGGATCTCCGGCTCGATATTGATCGCCACTGCAAACGCCAGGCGGACGAACATACCGCTGGAATAGGTCTTTACCGGCTGATAGACATAATCTCCGATATCCGCAAAGCTTAAGATCTCCGGCAGCTTTGCCTCGATCTCTTTTTCGGAAAATCCCATCATGGTACCATTCAGATAGACATTCTCGATACCGTTGTATTCCATATTGAAGCCGGCACCCAGCTCCAACAGAGCGGAGATACGCCCGTTGACCAGCACCCGTCCGGAAGTCGGATTCAATACTCCGGTGATGATCTTCAGGATGGTGGACTTACCGGAACCGTTGGTACCGATGATTCCCACGGTTTCCCCCTGATAGATCTTCATACTCACGCCTTTCAGGGCATAGTGGAGCTTATGTTTGGTCTTTTTACCGAATCCGAAAGCTTCCTTCAGACGGTCCGAAGGTTTATCATATAATTTATAGATTTTCTGGACATTATCAACTTCAATTGCCAGTTTTCTCTTATCCTGCATAATGTCTTAATCCTTTTCTTTCAGTGTTACACTGTCTTTATGGTACCACATGGCCAGAGAACGGTTGGCCTCATTGTCCGCATCCTCGGAGATTTCTCCCATGCACAAAAACCACGGGCGGAACTGATAGGCCGGCAGCTGCACATCTTTTTCCGGTCCGGACAGAATTGCCACCCGCTCCAGATATTCCTGATGGAAATTATAAGCCTCCCCGGTGTGCACATAATAATAGGCTCCGTAGGACGAATAATGTCCCGCCTGATTGGATGATGCCCGGAAGATCACAAGACATGCCACACCGATCAGCACATAAAACCACCAGGCTGCTGCGCCGTTTCGTATGGCCCACTTCTGTATCGTCAATTGCCCGGTTGTCTGCTCCGCTCTTTTCTCCAGTAACTGTCGCAGCCACCCGATCCAGTAGATCTCATTCAGAAATAAAAGCAGCAGATAGGTGATTTTTACTGCATTCAACGTTCTGGACAGTCCCGCATGTCCCAGGGAATACAGGCTCGGTGTATAGCCGGTCGCATACAGACAGAAGGACAAGGCGAGTACGATCCCCGGATAACGAAAACGGTAATCCGTGCTTTTCACTGCCTGCCAGATCATAGGTACCAACAATAACATCACCATCAGAACCACCGGTCCGGTATATTCCGGAATGTGTTTCACGGCTTCCAAAAATGATCTGCCGATGGACTCCAGCGGTCCGTAACCCCAGCCCACATAGCTGCGGGCACGTACGGAATTTCCAGGAGCCGCCACATTCAGGCCGAAGCCTATGATATACACCAGTGTAGACGGCAGCAGCCACAGCCCCGTCCTGCGCCGTTCCACTACCACGCTGACCAGAAGGATGGTCAGAAGACACAATAATCCCTGCAATGCCGTGACGAAATTGCTTCCCGCCGTAATCATGGCAAGCAGAACCGATGCAGTGAATAACAGACCTTTCGCGGTTCTGCCCTCTGCTCTCTCCAGGCAGATGGCCACAGACAAAAACAAAAGTCCGAAACCATGCATTCCCACATAGTGGATCCCGCCGTTATACCAGTAGAAGCCGCTCTGCGCGGAATAGATAAACATAAATTCCGCTATAGTGATCACTGCCTGAATTGCCAGGCTGCTCCATTTCTCCATTCGGAAGACTTTCCGCAGGATCACGTGGGTAAACACCATGCTTCCCGCCAAAAGCAGTAACAGAATGAACACCGGTCCTAAGAAATAATACTGCTCTCCCCAGACAGCCGGCATCAGTGTCATGAAAAAAATAGAAGAATACGTTCCCTGCCATGCATACCACTGGGTTCTGGAACAATCCAGTGCACCGGAGATTGCCGCCCATTTCGACTGCTCCTGCTCTATGGCAGCTCTGGCAAATCTTCCAAAGTTATAGTCGTCATAATAAGGAACCGCATAAATCGTCAGTCGAAACAGTGGGATCAGTGCTAACAACAGCAGTCCGCAACAGCCCACTGCCAGCAGTACCCTGCCAGGCTTCCATAACAATATTTTTCTTAACTTTTCAAGAGCACCCTTCAATTACTTTCACCCTTTCTGTTTCCCCCACAACAGTTCCGTAATGCAGTACCCCGTTCCTTGAGCTCTCGGAATTGCAACAATCCATCGTACTATAGCACATCTGCGAAATGCACTTTCAGTCTCTTAAAGATCACAGCACCCAGTCCGAACAATACCACCGTCACGATCCAGAAATACATCGTGGAGAAGAAATCCCGGAAAAACCATTCTTTCTCGTAGATCGCACTGCGGTAGCCATTCACGATATAGACCAGCGGATTCAGCTTCAGGATCATGATCCACTCCGGAGACAGCGCGTCCAGATTCCATAAGATCGGAGTGGCCCACATGCCGATCTGCAATCCGATGCTGATGATCTGGGACAGATCCCGGAAAAACACCACTACCGCACACGTGGTGTAGCTGAGTGCCAGCACAAATATAAACAGGCAAAAACTGTAATAAATTATTTGTATAGTGTAGATTGTGGGGTAATAGCCGTAAATAGCCGCTACGATCAACAGGAGACACACGAAAAATACATGGATAAAAGTAGCCGCAATAATCTTGATGATCGGCAGGATGCTGATCTTAAATACTACTTTTTTCACCAGATAGTTGTACTCTAAGAGTGCATTGGTGCCGTTGTTCAGTGCCTCACTGAAGTAGAACCAGGGCACCAGTCCCGCTGTCAGGAAAAGTACAAAAGGCACTTCCACGCCCTCCCGCAGGGGTGTGCTGGTATTTCCCATGATCTTGTCGAAGACGATGTAATACATCGCCACGGTTACCACCGGCTGTGCCATCGCCCAGACCGCGCCCAGGTAAGAACCCGCATATCTCTTTTTAAAATCGTTTTTCGCCAGCTTCCAGATCAGATGTCTATTCTGGAATAACTCTACCGGCAGTCCGGTAAATTTATCGTACCAGTGGATAAACGCAAAACATGCCGCCGCAATGACAACGCAGGAGATGATCTTTTTCGCCAGCTCCTGGCTTTGATCCACAGCAGGTCCCGGATTCTTATGGAACACGATGAGCAGAGCCATGATCACTGCCGCTGTCACGAACAGGGCAATACCTGTTTTCTTACTGATTTTCACACTTTTTTTCATGCTCTTTTTCCTTCATGTACTGTTCCAGAGTGCCCCACTTGGTATCCTTCTCGGATAATATCAGTTCCATACCTTCGGGGATGGGCCATTCCACACCGATATCCGGCGTGTTATATGCAATACCGCCCTCATCATCCGGATGATAAAAATCGGTACATTTGTAGCAGAACTCTGCGTAATCGGACAGTACCAGAAATCCATGCGCGAAATTTTTCGGAATAAAGAACTGCTTCTTGTTCTCCTCAGACAAAAGTACACCATACCACTGCCCGAAAGTTTTGGAGCCTTCCCGCAGATCCACAGCCACATCATAGACTTCTCCGCGGATCACACGTACCAGCTTGTCCTGCGGAAAATGCTTCTGAAAATGAAGTCCTCTGAGAACTCCTTTTTTAGAAGCAGACTGATTATCCTGTACAAACACTTCCGGGATTCCCGCTGCTTTAAGATCATTGTAATTATAAGTCTCCATGAAATACCCTCTGGCATCACCGAATACCGTGGGGGTAATGATCTTCAATCCTTCGATTTCACATGTTTCTACTGTTATCTTGCCCATTTATTTCATCCTCACTCTTTATTATTTTCATTCATAGGTGATATTCATATCGACTCTGCCTTCGATACCGTCCACTTTTCCCTTGGAGGTATACTGCCAGGTCTTGTAATATCCCTGATATAACGGCACACTGCGGTACTCCGCAAGCCAGATATGATAGTTCTCCAGTCTGGCGGTCTGCAGATTATTGTTGTACCAGTTGCGGCTGGCATAGACGCCTGCTGTATATCCGGCATTTTCTACCGTCCGGCAAAAAGCCTCACATACCAGGGTTCTGGTCTCCGCATCCAGTCCGTCCGCCCGGCCGTTTCCTCCGGCACCCTCCGTATCAATAAATACAGGATAGCTCAGTTGGAAATCACGGATCAGCTCCAGCACGGCAGAAGCCTCTTCCACCGCCTCTTTCTCATCTGTAGCCTGGGTAAAAAAGTACACGCCCACCGGAATCCCAGCGGCTGTTGCACCTTTCATGTTGGCGACAAACTGTGGATCCTCCACCAGACTTCCCGTAACCGAACCGCGGTAGCCCGCACGAACGATGGCAAACTGCACTCCGGCATTTTTCACCTTATCCCAGTCGATAGTGCCGTTCCACTTGGACACATCGATGCCGACCTTCGCATTGCCGGATGTAGTCTGCAGCTTTTGGATCTCGGTCTTGTCCGCATCTGCCAAAGCTCCTGCCACAGCACTGTCCTCGGCATCCGCATCGACTTCATCCTCTGTCTTGATCAACAGAGAAATATCATCAATGGCCAGATATTCCACTTTTTCTTTTACATGCACTTTGGTCTCGGTGATGGGAACTTTATATCCTTCGATGGGTAACAGTTCCATATAATAATCGCCGGAATCCAGATCAGCAATGTAGATCACGCCGTCCTGATCCAGATCCTTGTAATCTCCCAGACCGTCCACCCGGACATAGAAACTCTCTCCGGTCACCGGTACACCTTCATTGTCCACGATCTGGATACGCAGATCCTTTTCCACGGAAGTCGCCACCAGTGACAGGCGGTGGCTGTTATCTTTCGCCGCCTCCAGGATCGGATTCACATCCGGATCAAAAAACGTATTATCTTTTAAAAAGGCTTTCAGGTCGTTGCCGATCCTGCCATCCGCTTCCGCGGTGTCCGTCTCCCCGGTGCCTTCCGGCACGGGATCCACTGCTTCGCCGTCACCTGCATTCTGCGCTCCGGACACCTCCGTGTTCTGGCCGGATGTGGGGGACAGTTGTTCCCTGTTCACATACATTACCGCCAGTGCCACCAGCAGGATCACCGCCATGGAGGCCAGGATCCCCATTTTCCGCAGCTTAGAGTCCATTTGCTACCTCTACCAGATATTTACCGTAATTCGTCTTCAGCAGCGGCTCTGCCAGTGCCAGCAGCTGCTCTTTATCAATAAATCCACGTTTGAAAGCGATCTCCTCGATACAGGAAATATACAATCCCTGTCTCTTCTGGAACGCTGCCACGAAATCTGCCGCATCCAGAAGTGCATCGTGATTGCCGGTATCCAGCCATGCGAATCCACGACCCAGAGTCTCTACCTGCAGGGTTCCTCTGTTCAGGTACTCGTTATTAATACTGGTGATCTCGATCTCACCTCTTGCGGAGGGCTTTACGTTCTTCGCAATCTCCACTACATCGTTATCATAGAAATACAGTCCGGGAACTGCATAATTGCTCTTGGGATGCTCCGGCTTCTCCTCGATAGAAAGTGCCTTGCCGTTCTCATCGAACTCCACTACGCCGTATTCTCTGGGATCGCGCACATAATAACCGAAGATGGTCGCGCCTTTTTCTCTGGCGGCTACTTTACGAAGCACTGCCGAAAAGCTCTGCCCGTAGAAAATATTATCTCCCAGTACCAGTGCCACTCTGTCGTTACCGATGAATTCCGCTCCGATGATAAAAGCATCCGCCAGTCCGCGGGGTTTGTCCTGCACCGCATACTCGAGACGCATGCCCAACTGACTGCCGTCTCCCAATAACTCTTTGAATACCGGAAGATCTCTCGGGGTGGAAATGATCAGCACCTCTCTGATATCTGCCAGCATCAGGGTTGACAGGGGATAATAGATCATCGGTTTATCGTACACCGGCATGATCTGCTTGGATATTGCTTTTGTCAGGGGATAAAGTCTGGTTCCGGAACCTCCCGCCAGTATAATTCCTTTCATAAAAACCTCCTTAAAATACTTGTTTTTTAACACACCGAATGGGAACGACGTTCATCGTTCCCATTTAGCAGATATTCTTTACTTTTCCTCATACATTTCATTGTAGTATTTCTGGTAATCGCCACTGGTCACATTGTTCATCCAGTCTTCATGCTCGAAGTACCAGGCGATGGTCTTGCGGATGCCTTCCTTGAACATGGTCTCGGGATACCAGCCGATCTCTGCCTTGATCTTGTCCGGCGCGATCGCATATCTTCTGTCATGTCCCTTACGGTCTTCCACGTAAGTGATCAGATCGTTGTTGATATGTGCCTTGCGGGGATCGGAATCGGGAAGCATCTCCTGTAAGGTCTCGATGATAATATGGATGATCTCGATGTTCTGCTTCTCGTTGTGTCCGCCAATATTGTAAGTCTGGAACAGTCTTCCCTGCTCCTGTACCATGTCGATGGCCTTCGCATGATCCTCTACATACAGCCAGTCGCGGACATTTTTGCCGTCTCCGTATACCGGAAGCTTCTTGCCGTGAAGGGCATTGTTGATGATCAGAGGGATCAGCTTCTCGGGGAACTGGAAAGGACCGTAATTGTTGGAGCAGTTGGTGATATTGGCAGGGAAATGATAGGTATCCATGTATGCCTTCACCAGCATGTCCGAGCTTGCCTTACTTGCAGAGTAAGGACTGTGGGGATCGTAAGGCGTGGTCTCATAGAAGAAAGCATTGTCATCATCGGGAAGAGATCCGTAGACCTCATCCGTAGATACATGCAGGAACTTTTTGCCCTCCTTGAAGCTGCCGTCTGGAAGCTCCCAGGCTGCCTTGGCACAGTTTAACATCACTGCGGTACCCAGCACGTTGGTCTGTACGAAGATCTCCGGGTTACGGATACTTCTGTCTACATGGCTTTCGGCTGCGAAATGTACCACGCGGTCAATATCGTTCTCCGCGAAAATTTTGCCGATGGCTTCCTTGTCGCAGATATTTGCCTTCACGAAAGTGTAATTATCACGCTTCTCCACATCCTTGAGATTCTCCAGGTTTCCCGCATAGGTCAGGGCATCCACATTAATGATACGGATCTCGTTATCGTATTTTTTGAACATGTAATGAATGTAGTTGGAACCGATAAAACCGGCACCGCCTGTTACCAGATAAGTTCTCATTTTCTCTCCGTTCTGCGCAGGTGTACGCATTTTGCTATAGATAGTGATAGTCTACCATAAAATAGGGTGGATAGCAACACGGGCTATCGTCCTGCCTGCGAGCAGTCTCACCGACTGTTCATTGTAAATATTAACACGGCTTCTCCGCACTTCGTGCTCTCGAATCCGTAACACCCATTCGCATTCCGGACTATCGTCCTACTTGCTCATGTGTGTTTGATTTGCTAATAAAGCACCAGACCTGCCTGCAAGCAGTCAGTCTGGGCTTTATTGCAAATCTTAATATCCCAGGTAGCTGATATTTAAATCGACTTTGCCGCTGATACCGCTGACTTTTCCGTCGGATCTGTACTGCCACAGATCATATCTGCCGGTATAGGTCGGAGTCTTGGCATACTGTGCCAGCCAGATCTTGTAACCGCTCAGAGCACCTGCATCCATCTTGGATGTCAGCCATGTCTTGTTGGCATAGACACCGGGAGTATATCCCGCATTCTTGATCGTGTTGCAGAATGCCTTGCAGACTGCGGTTCTGGTAGCAGAATCGATGGCATCGCCTCTTCCGCCGCTGCCTTCCACATCCAGGAATACCGGATAAGAAATCTTATATCCGCTGATGCGGTCCAGTACCATAGATGCTTCCTGTACTGCTTCTACCTCATCCACTGCCTGTGTGAAGAAGTATACACCTACCTTAAGACCAGCTGCCGTAGCTCCCTTGATATTGGTCTTGAACTTGGGATCCTCGATCAATGCTCCCTGAGATGATCCACGGTATCCCACACGAATGATCACATAATTCACTCCGGAATTCTTAACCGCATTCCAGTCAATGCTGCCGTTCCACTTGGACACATCAATGCCCATAGTACCTGATCCCACTACCAGGGAACCGTCACTTGCGAAGTTATATTTTGCACCCTGGATGACCTGCTCACCGGTCACCTTGCTGCCGTCTGCCTTGAAGAAATATACCTTACCGTCTAACGTCTGCCAGCCGGTATATCTGGCCTCCTCCATGAGGAAAAACTTTGTGGCAGTGTAATAATCCGCATACGCTGCCGCCCGGTATTGGTTGTCACCGATGGATACATACAGCTGTCTGCCGCTGGTATCCTTTAACGGTGTTTTTGTATCCTCTCTGGGATTCACATCGCCCGCTACCGTAACTGTAAAGGTGGCTTTTGCTTCCGCGCTGCCCTCCTTATATGTGACAGTGATGGTTGCGGTTCCTTTTTTCACACCGGTAACGGTGATCGTTTTGCCACTTACAGCTACCGTGGCAATATTCTTATCTCCGGAATCTGCCGTTATGGTTCCGCTTCCGCTGACAGAGGCTGTTACAGCAGCCGTAGATTTCGGATAAACGGTTACAGCTGTCTTATCCAAAGTAATCTTGATTCCATTAGTGACCTTCACTGCCAGATCCAGTGTCTTAGTCTCAGTTCCCATCGTTACGGTGACTGTGATCTTCGCATCACCGGCTGCTACACCTTTCACTGTGATCTTACCGTTTGCATCTACCGCCGCAGTGGCTGCTTTATCATTGGAGTTTGCAGTAATCGTATAAGTTGCACCTGTGAAATTTGTAACTTTAACCTGTGCTGTTGCTTCTTTTCCTGCTTCTACGTTCAGGGATGCCGGTTCCAAAACAGCGGTCGGCTTTTGGACTTCCGTAACAGTAACTTCCCAGGTACAGGTCTTCTGTGTGCTTCCTACCTGTGCATATGCTGTAGGAAGGCTGCCGCCTCCCACGGACTGCGACTCACCTGAGGAGCTACCATCCTCCCCTGTTCCTCCTGAAGATGTACCCGAATCCGGTGTTGTGGGAGTCGGCGTCGGTGTCGGAGTAGGTGTAGGTGTCGACGTAGGTGTAGGAGTCGGCGTAGGTGTAGGAGTCGGCGTAGCACTGCCAGCCTCCGTATACGTACAAGTGATCGTTACAGGTCCACCTGCCTTCACGCCGGTAACCACACCATTATTTACACTGGCCACCGCCGCATTATCGCTGCTCCAGCCAACAACTGTTGCCCCTGTCGGCGGAGTCAGCTGTTTGGTCTCTCCTACCTTGATACTTATCTTTTCATTTGCTATGCGCAGGAATCTTCCACTATAAGCCGTCTGTTTTTCCGGATTTACCACGGTATCCTTTGTTACCTCTCTATAAGTAGGAGGTAATTTCTTACTTTCTACCCACTGCACGGTATCTTCCAGAATAGACTCCACCACAGTATCATTTTTCATGGTGTCCTCTTTTGCCGCATTGACCTCGGATTCCTTCTTGATCTCGTTTGCCACATCGACCTTTTTATAAGCGATATCCTTTCTGACTTCTACCTTCTGGGTACCGGTAGGCAGTGTGTAATCCTTATATTTTTCATCGGTCAGGGTATTTACCGCTACCGTATAGTTGCCGGGAGTAATGCCCTTCTTGTAGATAATACCGTCCATATCATCATCGGTCCAGGTATCAGATTTACCGTTGGGATCCGTGATCGTCACGCTGAAAGGTACATTGGAGATCAGTTTACCGCTCTTTTTATTGGTAAATTTGATCTTTAGATCCTTCTGCACGGAGACCAGTTCCAGTTCAACGGTACCACCGTTGGTATACTCGGCCTCATCATATTCTTTTTGTTCCTCATTCTCATCGTCGACTGCATTGGCTGCTGCGATCTTCGCAAGCTTTGCATCTGCCACTGCCAGCATACCCTGCTCACCGATCATCTGGATGCCGTCCAGCTGGCTGCCCACACTGACGAACTCCGATACCTGATGATCCACCATACGTGCGCTGGCATATACACTGCCTGTCACAATGGCCAAGATCAGCACTGCCACACCGGTTGCCGTCATAATGCGGTCCATGGTGCTCATGTTCAGGAATTTGGTCCAGATAGCAGCTATTTTATTGCCACCCTGCTTTTTACTCTTTTTCCCTTTACCGCCGCGAGCAGGTGCCATATTATCGTCGGCATAGTACTCCTCATCGTCGGCGTAATATTCTTCGCCGTCCTCGTCTCCGATATACTCCTCGTCGTCGGCATAATACTCTCCGCCGTCCTCTTCTCCGATGTACTCCTCATCGTCGGCATAGTACTCTCCGCCGTCCTCGTCTCCGGTGTACTCCTCGTCGGTGTACTCCTCATCGTCGGCGTAGTACTCTCCGCCGTCCTCTTCTCCGGTGTACTCCTCGTCGTCGGCATAGTACTCTCCACCGTCCTCGTCGTCGGCGTAGTACTCTTCACCGTCCTCTTCTCCGGTGTACTCCTCGTCGTCGGCGTAGTACTCTTCACCGTCCTCTTCTCCGGTGTACTCCTCATCGTCGGCATAGTACTCTTCGCCGTCCTGCTCTTCATCCCAATCGTAACCATCCTGTACGTCTTCTTCCCAGTTACGGTCCGGACGTTTTGTATGGTTAAATAATTTTTTCATTTTATCTATCCCTTCTGCTCATAATTCTTCAATGTACTTCAGTGTAACAATTCCGTAACATTATAACATTCTATTTCCGCCGCTTCAAGCTGTTCGTCCATTTCTTCAGAATTTCTTAAATCTTTCTAATATTGTGGACTTTCTTTCCGTATAATAGTAAAATCAGAATAACTCTTTTTACCACTTAAAAACAGATACTTGAAACGGAGAGATGGAATGAAACGAGACGAACACGTGAATGACATGCCTGATATTGAGATTATAGACCTGGAAAATGAAACTGTGCAAGACACAGATTTTGGGAAATCCGATATTTCCGATGATTTCGAGGGGAATCCGGATGATGAATATGAAGAAAATGACCGGGAAGAGGAGGAAGAGGAACATCCCGCTCCTAAGGGTATCCGGCGTTTTCTGAATCTTCATGTCCTTTTTGCCCTGGTATTGCTTGTAGTGGTAGGTCTGCTGGGTTATCGCATTACGCATTGGGGACAGCGGGTAAGCCAGTCGGATATTTTCAAGGACGGACAGGGATCCTATGATGACAGCTGGGATTCTATTCTCCCTCTGACCGATGAAAATGGTAAAATGATAGTAAATGATGCTTCTAATATTGTCGTGTTCGGAAATGCACCCTTTGCCGATGACCGCGGTTCTTCCGACAATCTGGCCAGCCTGATTGCCAAGGAGACCGGTGCTACCGTATACAACTGTTCCATCAGCGGAAGTTATCTGGCCGCGCAACACACCAATTTTGATTCCACCCTTGCCCCTATGGATGCTTACTGTCTGTATTGGCTGGTGAATCTGGCCGCCGGAGTTCCCCTGGACGGCTATTACAATGATGCTGCAGAAGCTTTGGGTGACAAGACTCCACCCGAAGCGGAAGAAGTCGTAAACACTCTGAAAACCCTGGATTTCAACACCATTGATACCGTGGCGATCATGTATGATGCCACCGATTATCTGATGGGAAATGCTATGTATAATGATGACAATCCTACGGATCCTACGCAGTTCACCGGCAATCTGGAGGCAAGCCTCGAAGTCCTGCAGCGTCTGTATCCGCAGATCCGTATTATTGTAATGTCCCCTACTTACGCATATGCAATAGATGAGGATGGCAATTATGTAAGTTCCGATATCTATATTTATAATGGTCGCGATGTTTTATCCACTTATGTGATCAAAGAATGTTATTCCTCCAACCTTCACAGTGTTTCCTTTATGGATAACCTGTACGGAAGCATCACAGAAGATAATGCCAAGGAATACCTGACCGATAACCTGCATCTGAACGTAAAAGGACGAAAGCTCATCGCCAAACGTTTTGAGTACTTCCTGAACTACTATTCCAAGGGTTACGCTTCACAGGAATAATAAATAGAATCGTTGATCGCATACTTCTGCCACCCGGATGCCAATGATATGCTCCTGTCAAATAGACAGCGGGCATATCAATTCCCGGGTGGTATTTTTTGTTTTTGGTATTTTGGGCTTTTTTGGCTTTTGGTATTTTTGCTTTGATGTTCCGGTCTTTACCGTCTGAAATTCATTTTGTGCTGTAGAAGCAGTAAATTTGAAGTGATTTTCTTTTGCAGTGACTGATAATTACTGCCGGAATGGAAGCATCCTATGTCGAAGCAGTAATTTTAACAACTATCTCAGGCATTTTTCGATATAAATACTGCCTGGATTTCTAAAATCACTTTCCTGACGGTAATATACTTGTCTTACTAACTTGAGAATTACGAAAGCAGAGCAGAGCACAGGCATAGTGAGGACAGCGATGGGAGATTGCGCACAAATCGCTGTCTTATTCGTTATGCGGGGCTTAATCATCAATTATGGTCAATAAAGCCCCGATAGTTTTCGTTACGCGGGGCGTGATCATCAATTTTAGTCAATAAAGCCCCGATAGTTTTCGTTACGCGGGGCGTAATGGTCAAGTCCTTTTTTGTGTGTAAATTCACTTTCAGTCTATTAGGCTACTGTATTTTATGCGGCGTTCTTGCGGAACTTTGCAAGGATGCTGCTTTGTTTTTCATAGTATTCTGTCATATCGAATAACCGATTACAATTGCTCCAATCATTGTGGTCATCGTACAATATCGCACCTATTAACCTTATGATTGATTCTGTGTTAGGAAAGATTCCGATTACTTTTTCTCGTCTTCTTATTTCGCGATTTTCTCTTTCGATTATGTTACTTGTGCGTAATGCTATTCGATATTTTGATGGAAGATTCATGATTACTATTGCATCTTCAAACCCCGAATCTAAGATTTCCATTGCTTCTCCTGCGATTTCCTGATATTCTTCAATAATTGAATTTTTCAATCTCCGTGCTTCACTAATAGTAGACGTATTAAACATATCTTTTAATTCAGATGCCAGCCCTGAACTATATTTCTTGGGGCATTTGTCAATAATGTTTCTTGTAAAATGTGCCTGACAACGTTGCCATGTTGAGCCTGGAAAACTTTCCTTTATTGCATCCACAAGACCTGTGTGGGCATCCGAAATAACAAAGTCAACACCTCTAAGGCCCCGGCTTTTTAAATTTTCAAAGAATTCCTTCCACGTATCTTTTCTTTCTGAATCGTAAACTTCAAAGCCTATGACTTCTTTATGACCAGAGTTATTGATTCCAATAGCAATATATAAGGCTTTTGAGCGGACACGATGATCCTCCCTCACTTTTAAGTAAATGGCATCGGTAATAATAAAGGAATATCGTTCCGGTAGGAGTCTCTCCTTAAATTGCTTAATGGGAACATCTAATTCCTTACATATTTCAGAGACCGCAGATTTTGAAAAAGTTTCCCCGCAGAGTTCTGTCGTAACCTTTTGAACATTTCTTGTTGAAACGCCCTGAACAACCATTTCCATCATTGTTGCAATCAACGCCTGTTCATTTCTCTGATAATTTTCAAAAAGCATTGTCCTAAATGGGATGTTGCGATGCCTGGGAACCTTTAGTTCTATTTTTCCAATCCTTGTTGTTAGAGAGCGTGTTCTTGTTCCATTTCGGTAATCAGATCTTGCGCTTGAACGTTCATAGTTCTCAGCTCCTAATTGTTCTGCTGATTCAGCTTGTAATACTTGATTAAGAATGGCCTCCATGAGTTTACCAAATGCTTCATCTTTAGATTCCGAAAATAAACCTACAAAAAAATCATAATCTAATGTAAAATGTAATTGAGCCATAGTTCTTATCCTTTCGTAAATTTTGTGTGGTAACTTAATTTTAACTGAAAGTAGAGCTATTGGCTCTTTTTATTTTATTTTTTTAATTTACACCATTATATGGACTTTATCGGCGTAATCATCAATTTTAGTCAATAAAGCCCCGGCAGCTTTCGCTATACGGGGCGTGATCATCAAATTTAGTCAATAAAGCCCCGATAGTTTTCGTTATGCGGGGCTTAATCATCAATTATGGTCAATAAAGCCCCGATAGTTTTC
>ENA-OPSQ01000532-OPSQ01000532.1-human-gut-metagenome-genome-assembly--contig:-NODE-532-length-33284-cov-4.222848_pt1 | contig 33284 bp, 24 predicted proteins | sample MGYA00241456_ERZ501904 | MGnify/ENA primary metagenome ERZ501904 (study PRJEB25962, sample SAMEA2042452) | human gut metagenome | biome: human gut; feature: human-associated habitat; material: faeces...
GCGCCCAAGTTCTGCGGCTGCGACGGCATGGACGGCATCCTGACCGTGGAAGGCTTCGACACCTCTCTGGCCGAGGGTCTGGCTCTGATGACCCCCTTCGATGCCAACGCTTCCGATGAGGCGACCCAGTCCTTCGTTGCCAAGTTCAAGGAGAAGATGGATGGTCTGGTTCCCAACCAGTTCGCCGCTGACGGCTATGACGTCATCTACGCCCTGTACAACGCCATGACCGCCGCCGGTATCACTGGCAGCGAATCCGCTTCCGAAATCTGCACCGCTCTGGAGGCTCAGTTCGCCACCATGACCATTGACGGCCTGACCGGCACCGGCATGCACTGGGACGAGAACGGCATGATCTCCAAGGCGCCCGCCGCCGTGGTGATCGAGAACGGTGTTTACGTTCCCATGGGCTAAAGATAGTCAGGAAAAATGATTCCCTCAAAGGGGATGGGGCGGTTTGCGCCCCATCCCCTAACGAGGTATCATCCATCAGCAGTCTATGAAAACCTCGTTGGCGGACGGGGCTTTCATAGACTGTTGAGTAAAAAAGGAAACTCTGATTAAATCGCCTTCGGCTGTGAGCGGATCTTTTCCGTCCACTCTTCGGTATCGAAAACGGGAAATACATACAGTATTCCTCCGTTTCCGATACCTCGATTGGACGAAAAATCTCTCACTCACAGCTCTCGTCGATTTAATCAGAGCTTCCCAAATTTTATTTGGAGGAAGACACATGAAAAAGTTACTGGCCCTGCTGCTGGCTCTGGTAATGGTACTCGGTCTGGCCGCCTGCGGTTCCGGCAATACCACTCCCACCGCCGCTGCCGACGACAAACCCACCACTGCTACTCCTGCTGAGGAGAAGCCTGTCACCCTGAAGATCTGGTTCCACGGCAGCACCGTCACTCCCGACGCTTCCGAGAAGGTCATGGAGTCCGTCAATGCTTATCTGAAGGACAAGATCAACGTCGTCATCGAGCCGATCTGGGGCACCTGGGGCGACTTCGATCAGGCCACCGTTACCGCTCTGGCCGGCGGCGACAAGGTCGATATGTACTTCACCTGCAACTGGTCTGCCGACGAGTATAACAAGTACGCCAAGGACGGCTACTGGGTCAAGCTGGACGACATGCTGGACACTTACGCGCCCGAGCTGAAGGCCACCATTCCCCAGGACATCTGGGACTGCGCCAAGACCTACGGCTACGACGGCCTGGGCATCTATGCCGTTCCCGGCCTGAAGGACACCGCTACTCAGAACTGCTGGGATGTCAACGGCACCCTGTTGGCGGAACTGGGCTACAATGTTGACGACGTCTGCAACGCCGGTCTGGACTACTACTCCGACGAGTTCGCCGAAATGCTGCAGAAGGCTAAGGATCTGAAGGGCAAGGATTTCTACCCCCTGCTGGTCGAGCCTGTCGTTCTTGAGAGAATGGTCACTCATTCCTCCATCATCACTGGCGACCTGCCCACTGGCGCTGTTCTGTCCTACTACTACGACGCCGAGCATCCCTCCAAGGACATCGGCAGCACCATCGTGAACAAGTTCTCCACCGATGCGTTTGCCAAGTTCGCCGCGAAGACCTACGAGTATGCCCAGAAGGGCTACATCTCCCCCAGCTGCCAGTCCACCGCTACCGCCAACGACTACCGTACCGCTACCCAGTCCACCGGCGAGTACCTGTTCGGCACCCAGTCCTACGCCTTCGGCTGCGAACTGGACTTCTCCAAGGCCCGTGGTATCGACGTCCGTATGGTTCCCGAGACTGCTGCCTACATGGACTGCACCTCCGGCCAGGGCGCTATGATCGCCATCTCCGCCACCTCCGAGAACCCTGAGAAGGCTCTGATGTTCCTGAACCTGCTGAACACCGATCCTGAGCTGATGACCATGATGAACTATGGTACCGAGGGCTTCACCTACAATAAGAACAGCGACGGCACCATCACCTTTATCCCCGAGAACCGTGCCAACTACTCCCCCTGGACCAACGGTATGGGCAACGTCCGTATCCTGCCCCCCACCGACGCACAGGGCGTTGACTTCTGGGATCGCTTCGCCGCTTACTATGACGCGGCTGAGCCTCTGCCTCTGGGCGGCTTCGTCTTCGATTCCTCTGAGCTGAGCACCGAGATCGCCGCTCTGTCCAACGTCTTTGCCGAGTACGGCTTCAACCTGATGTCCGGTGCTGTCAACCCCGACGATGTCCTGCCCGAATTCCTGTCCAAGCTGGAAGAGGCCGGTATCAACGAGTTCGTCGGCGCGGCTCAGGAGCAGCTGGCCGCTTACATGGGCTAATCCCCCTGTATAGGCTGATTAAGGAATAATCCCCTTGCCCCGCGCCATTCAGGCGCGGGGCGTTTCCTTTTCCGACAGAAATTCCCATCCTCCCTTAATGAATCCTTAATGGCAAGATAGTTGATTTCCGCAGGCATTTTCGCTATAATATGGTTTACAAAATGAAACATTTACATGTGGAGGACAGAATTATGAAAGTTCGAGCATGGCTGGCTCTGGCACTGATCCTGTGCCTGACCGTTTCTCTGGCGGCCTGCGGCAGCAACGATACGGCGGTGTATGTGCAGTCGGTTTCCAATCTGACGGGAATGGGCGGCATTGCGGCCGGCGATCGGTTCCCCGGCATGGTCGTTTCCGAAAACGTGACGGAGATCAAGAAGGATTCGGAAAAGACCGTCAAGGAAGTGCTGGTCAAGGAAGGCGACGACGTCAACAAGGGCGACAAGCTGTTCGAGTACGACACCGATGAGCTGCAGCTGAGTCTGGAAAAGAAGCAGCTGGAGCTGGAGCAGCTGAACGCTTCCATCGAAAATTACCAGCAGCAGATCAAGGAGCTGGAAAAGGAGCGCGGCTGGGCGTCCGGTTCGGACAAGCTGCAATATACCATCCAGATCCAGACCGCTCAGGTGGACATGAAGGAAGCGGAGCTGAACGCCAAGGCGAAGCAGACCGAGGTCACCCAGGCGGAGAATCTGCTGAAAAACGCCACCGTGGTGTCGCCTATCAAGGGTCGCATTCAGTCTATCAACGAAAGCGGCACCGACAGCAACGGCAACCCTGCGCCCTACATCACCATTCAGGAGGTCGGCTCCTACCGCGTCAAGGGTACCATCGGCGAATTGCAGCGGGGCAGCATTATTGAAGGCACCCGCATCAAGATCACCTCCCGGACGGATCCGTCCGCTGCCTGGACGGGCACGGTCAAGCTGGTGGATTATGAAAGCCCCTCTCAGGGAAGCGACTCCGACCGGTATTACGGTATGTCGACCGATTCCATGTCCGCGTCCAGCAAGTACCCGTTCTATGTGGAGCTGGACAGCACCGACGGCCTGATTCTGGGACAGCATGTTTACCTGGAAATGCTGACGGAAGGCGACGGCACGTCCTCCGGTCTGCCCCTCAGCAGCGCCTTCATCTGCTTTGAAGACGACGGCTCTGCCTACGTGTGGGCGGAGAAGAAGGGCAAGCTGGAAAAACGCAGCATCACGTTGGGCGAGCACGATGAGGCGACGGACACCTACGACGTGCTGGACGGCCTGACGCTGGAGGATTACATTGCCTTCCCCGACGAGCAGCTGTGCCACAACGGCGCGCCGACCACCCATGAAATGACGGTGTCGGAGAATGCGGACATGCCCATGGACAACATGGGCGAGGGCGGCATGGATATGCCCAGGGAGGACATGCCCATGGAGGATATGCCCGCTGAGGGCATGGATATGATGCCCGAGGAAAGCATCTCCGGGGAAACCGGGGAGATGCCCGGTGAGGATGCGGCGGCAGCCGAGACCGTATCCACGGAAGGCGGGGTGGGCTAAGTGGCCATCCTGAAACTGACGGACATCTGCAAGGACTATGTGCAGGGCAAGGAGCCTGTGCGGGTGCTGAAAAATGTCAACCTGACCATGGAGCGGGGCGACTACCTCGCCATCATGGGGCCTTCCGGTTCCGGCAAGACCACCCTGATGAACATCATCGGCTGTCTGGACGTTCCCACCTCCGGTACCTATGAGCTGGACGGCCAGAACCTGAAGGACATGGACGACGATGAACTGGCGGATATCCGGAACAAGCACCTGGGCTTCGTGTTCCAGAGCTTTTACCTGATGCCCAAGCTCACCGCGCTGGACAACGTGGCGCTGCCCCTGCTGTACGCCGGGGTGAGCCTGAAGGAACGGCGGGAGCGGGCTGCGGAAGCGCTGAAGGCCGTGGGACTGGAAGAGCGGATGGACTTTTTCCCCAACCAGCTGTCCGGCGGCCAGTGTCAGCGTGTTGCCATCGCCCGGGCGATGGTGGGAAAGCCGGATCTTTTGCTGGCGGACGAGCCGACCGGCGCGTTGGATACCAAGGCGGGCAACCAGATCATGGATATCTTCCGGCGGCTCAGTGACGAGGGCATGACCATCCTCATGATCACCCACGAGCTTGCCATTGCCCAGTGTGCCGACAAGATTTACCACATTCTGGACGGGCAGCTCCGTACTTACGACGAGCAGCAGGAGGGAGGTGCCGGGAATGAAGAAGCAGAATAAGAAAAAGATCATCATAACGGTGACCGCCGTGGTGCTGGTCGTGGCCATCGGCCTTGGCGTGTGGTTCGGCGTGAGCCGGGGCAGATCGGAGCCGGTGAAGGTGTTTGCCTTTAACAGCGTAGGCATGACGGAATATTGGGGCGATTCTCAGGAGAGCTACGGCCCCGTCTCCACGGATAAAATCCAGACCGTGTTTCTTTCCTCCACCCAGACGGTGACGGAAATGAAAGTCGCTCAGGGTGACGAGGTGAAAAAGGGCGACGTGCTGATGACCTTCGACACCACCCTGTCCGACCTCCAGCTGGAACGCAAGCGGCTGGAAGTGGAAAAGCTGAAGCTGGACTTGGAAACTGCCCAGAAGAAGCTGAAGGACATTCAGAACATGAAACCCATGTCCATCGTGAGTTCTGACGATTTTGATAACAGCGATGAGGATTCGGATGACGAAGGTGATCTGAAAAAAGACTATGAATTATCCTACGACCATGCCTATGACGGTAGCGAGTCGGGTAAAGCGCTGATCTGTTGGCTCCGTCTGACGACTAACGCCAATGGTGACCGCGTGACGCCCACCGTCGATGATGCCCTCTTGGAAGAGGCACGGCAACAGGCGGAGAAATTCCAAAATGAGAACCAACCCGACCCAACGGAACCGTCTACGGAACCAACCACTGAGCCAACTACAGAATCGACTACGGAACCGGCTACGGAGCCTCCTACGCAGCCGGGTACAGAGCCGCCTACGCAGCCGAGTACGGAACCGCCTACACAACCAAGTACGGAAGCGTCTACACCTTCCACGGAGGAAACCTCCGAGGGCGAAGGCGGTGAGCATTCCAGCGCATCGGCTGCGGAAAACCCTGACGAGAAGCCTACCATTACCGTGAATTCCTACTACATGGTCATCAAGGCCACGGAGGGCAACAAGCGCATGGGTGCCCGGGTGGTCTGGCAGGGAATGTACATTAGGAAAGTGGGCAGTGGTTTCACCTTCCAGTTCTTTGACGCTACGGGCGTCCCTGACCACATGGCTACCGACCCGGACGACCCGGACAATACCGATCCCACTGACCCGGATATGCCTGACCCCGGCAGCGGCTATACCGCCGCGCAGCTGGCACAGATGCGCGCCGAGCAGGAGAAGACCATCAAGGAAACGAAATTCAAGATCAAGATGGCCGAGGCGGACTACAAGATCATGCAGACCGAAATGAGCGACGGCAACGTCTATGCCGAATTTGACGGCAAGGTGGTCTCCGTCCTGTCGGAGGACGAGGCCAAAACCCAGAATCAGCCTGTCATCAAGGTCTCCGGCGGCGGCGGATTCTACATCCAGGGCAGCGTCAGCGAGCTGGAAAAGGACAAGATGCAGATCGGCCAGGAGGTCACGGTCAACGACTGGAACACCGGCATGACCTATACCGGCAAGATCGTCTCCATGGGCGATTTCCCCACCAACAGCGATGGCTGGAACGGTTCTGGCAACCCCAATGTATCCTACTATCCCTTCACGGTCTTCGTGGACGAAACTGCGGACTTGCAGGCGGGAATGTACGTCAATATCCAGTATTCCTCCGCGGAAAGCGAGAACGGCATTTACCTGGAGAACCCCTTCATCCGTACCGAGAACGGGCAGTCCTATGTCTATGTCCAGGGTGCCGGCGGTAAGCTGGAGAAGCGGTTCGTGACCACGGGCAAGGCGCTTTGGGGCAGCTATACCGAAATCCGCAGCGGCCTGACGGTGGACGATCTCATCGCATTCCCCTACGGCAAGAACCTGAAAGAGGGCGCGCCCACGGTGGAGAGCGACGTGAGCGACCTGTACAGTTACTAAGGAGGGCAAATTTATGATAGAAAATATCCGACTTGCCTTTCAGGGTATCTGGGGACACAAGATGCGGAGCGTGCTGACCATGCTGGGCATTATCATCGGCATCGCGGCCATCATCACCATCGTTTCCACCATTCAGGGTACCAACGAGCAGATCAAGGAAAACCTCATCGGCGCGGGCAACAACGTGGTCACCGTCAATCTGAATCAGTCGGGGTATTCCTATGATATGGGCTGGAATTCCATCCCTGACGGCGTGCGGGTCATCACCGAGGAGACCCGGCAGGAGTTAAAGAACATCTCCGGCGTGGAGGAAGTATCGCTGTACAACTCCCGGAACAATTCCGATTTTGTGTACTACCAGAACACGAGCTTCAACGGCGAGACCTACGGCATTGATATGCACTATCTGTCGGTTTACGGCTATCAGGTCAAGTCCGGCAGGGGCTTCACGCAGGCGGATTACGACAATTTCCGCAAGGTGGCGCTGGTGGACGCCAACACGGTTTCCACCCTGTTCGGCGGAGAAAATCCCGTGGGAAAGTCGTTGGAGGTCAAGGGCGACGTATTCACCGTGGTGGGCGTGGTTGCCCTTTCCAAGGAGTTCACCCCCACCATTGAGACATTGCAGGACTACCTCCTCTATGCGGACACCTCCTCCGGCTGCCTGTACATCCCCAGCACGGTCTGGCCGACGGCGTTCCAGTTTGACGAACCTCAGAACGTGGCCATCAAGGTGAAAAACACCGACACCATGGCCACAGCAGGCAAGGAAGCGGCTGACCTGCTGACCCAGAAGCAGATCGTGGATTCGGAAAACTCCGACTTCGATTACCGCAGTCAGGACATGCTGGAACAGGCGCAGCAGCTGCAGAAAATGTCCCAGTCCACCAACACCCAGCTGATCTGGATCGCCAGCATCTCCCTGCTGGTAGGCGGCATCGGCGTTATGAACATCATGCTGGTGTCCGTGACGGAGCGGACGGCGGAGATCGGCCTGAAGAAGGCCATCGGCGCGAGAAAGAAGCGCATTCTGCTCCAGTTCCTGACGGAGTCGGCGGTGCTGACCAGTCTGGGCGGCATCATCGGCGTCATCAGCGGAGTGATCCTCGCGGAGCTGATCTCCAACATGATGCAGATCCCGGTGTCCATCAGCGCGCCGGCCATCATCGTGGCGGTGGTGTTCTCCACCTTCATCGGCGTGGTGTTCGGTATGCTCCCGGCCTACAAGGCGGCAAACCTGAACCCCATCGAGGCACTGCGCAGAGATTAAAAAACGAACGCCGCCGGTTTCCGTTTCGGAAACCGGCGGCGTAATTTTTGCCTTTGTTAAGGATTACACCGCACCCAGATATTCTTCCAGGCACAGCCCGGAGTCCTTCATGTCCATGGAAATTTCCCTGCCTACGTACCGGAAGTGCCACGGCTCGTTGGTGATGCCGGTGATCTCCGCTTTTTCCTCGGTGTAGCGGAGGATGAAGCCGTATTCCCAGCAGTGCTCCGCCAGCCAGGCGTTGGCTTCCTCTCCCGAGATGTCCACGGCCAGACCCATCTGATGCTCACTGGTGCCGGGGACGGCTACAGTTTCCAGCGCCTTTTTCCGGGCTTCATCGAAGTCGAGGTCAAATTCCTTCATGTGTTCCTGCGTCCGCTTTTCCAGAATGTCCGTCTGCTCCTGCATGGTGCGGTAGCCGCAGTTGAAGATGTACTCGATCCCCGCGCCTGAGCAATCGGAGAGCATCTGCATCAGCGGCTCGTAGCAACGTTGATCGACCCGGTGCCAGTCCACCACGATCACGGGGTTGACGGTATAGTAGCTTGGAATCGGGTGGGCGGCGTTGACGAGGATGACCTCCATGCCCTTGGGGGTAAAAAAGTGGGTCTCCCCATCGATCTCCGTGGGGCCGACGGCGGCAGAGCCGTCGGACAGGAAGTAATAGTTGTACTCGCCCTCCTGATACCAGCCGATGGTGGCTGCACCGTTTTCGCCGAAATAATACCGCTTTCCGCCGATCTCCTGCCACGCCGTCACCATGGTGCCGTCGGCCTGATAGTAGCGCAGTCCGTCCTCGGAGGTGAGCCAGCCGGTGTGCATGACGCCCTCATCGGAAAAATGGTAGCGGTTTTCACCGATGAATGCGTCGCCGGTCAGAGGCTGACCGCCTTCGTCAAGGTAGTAAATGTCCCCGCCGATGTTTGTGAAGCCGGTCCGCATTTTGCCGTCGTCGCCGAAATAGTACCGCTTTCCATCGATCTCCTGCCAGCCCGTGGCGAGAACGCCATCGGGGAGGTAGCAGGGCACGCCGTCCAGCTGCTGCCAGCCGGTGAGCATCCCGCCGTCATCGCCAAAGCAGTAGGTTTTTCCGCCGATGGTCTGCCAGCCGGTCAGCATGACGCCGTCGCTGCCAAAGTACCGGGTAACGCCGTCCTGTTCCAGCCAGCCGGTGGCGGGAATGCCGCCCTCAAGGAAAAAATACCGCTGCCCGTCTATATCCAGCCAGCCGGTAACGGGTTTGGCGTGAAAGTCCCGATAAAAGCGCACGCCGTCCTTTTCCGCCCAGCCGCTGCGATCGACCTTGGCGTCGTATATCAGCCATCCGGCGCAGGCCGAAAAGGCGAGCAGCTGAAAAATCAGCACAACCGCTAAAATACGGCTGGTTTTCGTCTTCATATTGCTTCCTCCGCGAAAAGTAACCGAAGGGGAATGCGCGCCTTTTCGGCGTAATTCCCCCGTACGCCTCAGTATATCATCGGACAGGACAAAATGCAACCCGCTTAATAGAACCTTCATAATCTTCCAGCCATATTTCGGCCTGTAAGTGTTGCTTTTTTGGGCGAAATATGGTATTATGAATTGCAATTTGAAGACAGGGGGCCGCTTTGGTCGCAGACCCCGAACAGGAGGTAAGAAGCTTGGCAAAAAAAGTACTGTGGATTCTGTTTGCCGTGGTTTTGGTTCTGGCACTGGCGGTGGCCGGTGTCACGGGGTATTTCTGGTATCAGAACAACCACATTTTCGTCGAGGACGCGGTCTACCCCATCAACGCGAAGACCTTGGATCTGCGGGGGCAGGACATTTCCTTTGAGCATTATGACGCCGTCCATTCCCAGCTGCCGAACTGCGAAATTTACTGGGACGTACCCTTCCAGGTCGGCAAATATCCCAATGATACCACGAAGCTGACGGTTGCGGATTTGACCGAGAAGGATATCCGGATTCTTCTAAACTATTTCCCCAAGCTGAAAACCCTGGACGCCACCGCTTGCAGCGATTACGCGGTTCTGGAATCTGCCAAGCAGCAGCTGCCCGGGTGCGAGATTCTTTACGAAGTCAATCTGGGAGGCAAGTCCTTCGCGCCGGAGGTCACCGAGCTGACGCTGGAGGTCGGGGACTATGACTACGATACGCTGATGGAGAATCTCCAATATCTGCCCGACGTGCAGCAAATCACGCTGAAAAAGCCGGAGCTGACCCTGGAGCAGATCGACGAGCTGAAAACGACCTTTGGGAACATCACCATCGACTGCACGGTGGACATCGGCGGCACGGAGTACACCATGGACACCACCGAGCTGAACCTGTCCGGAATCAGTTCCGGGGATGTGGCGGGCGTGAGCGAAAAGCTGGGTATGCTTTCCGGGCTGACCAGCGTGGAGCTGATGAAATCCGACGGCACCACGGGCCTGACAAAAGAGGACGTCAAGACCCTGAAAGAAGCAGCTCCGGCGGCATCCTTCCACTATGTCTTCGACTTCTACGGCGAGACCCTCTCCACCACCGAGACCACGGAAGTCCACATCAAGAATGTGAACATCGGCGAGGAGGGACTGCCGGAAGCCCGGCTGGCGCTGGATCTGATGGAGAACTGCAGCCGCTTCGTGCTGGAAAACTGCAAGATCTCCAATGAAAGCATGGCGCAGCTCCGTGAGGACTACCGGGACAAGACCAAGGTGGTCTGGCGCGTGCCTTACGGCGGCGGCAGCTGCATGACCGATTGCGAGGTCATCCGCTGCACCTACGAGCTGACGGACAAGAATGCCCAGAATCTGGTCTACTGCGAGGACGTGCGGTTCATGGACGTAGGACACAACGATGTGACCTTCCTTTCGGACTTCTCCTTCCTGAAGGGAATGCCCAAGCTGGAAGCCATTATCATTTCCAGCGCCTATGTCTCCGACCTGACGCCCTTCGCCAACTGCAAAGAGCTGAAATTCTTCGAGGCGGCCTTCTGCGGCAATATCGAGGACCTCACCCCCCTGGCGCAGTGCGAGAAGCTGGAAATGGTGAACATCAGCTTTACCAAGGTCAAGGATCTGTCCCCCCTGGACAATCTTCCCATCAAGACCCTGTTCGCCCAGAACTACAGCGCCAAGCGGATCTCGGCGGAGGAACAGAGCCGTTTCGCCTCGGTTCACCCCGACTGCCTGACCCAGTACACCGGCGATCAGCCCTATGGCCGCGGCTGGCGGTACGACGAACACGACAAATACCTGCCCTATTACGGGATGCTCCGGAAGGTCTTCCGTCTGGACGACAACATCATCCCCAACAGCGTCGGCTGGTATTTAAGAGAGGGCGACACCGATCTGCCCACGGCGGAGTCCTGAATCTGAATAAGCAAAGCTCTCCCGGATTCCGGGGGAGCTTTCCTGTACAAAGCGCATGATGGTTATATGGGTGCGAGAGTACCCCCTTTACAAAATGAAAACGATATGATACAATCGATAAAAAAGGAGCGATTGCAATGAACCTGGAAGAACTGAAAAAGAAAATGGACGAGGAGCACTATATTTATGACGATACGCTGGCGACGGTGCTGTATGTGGCCTTGCAGCTGGGCAGGCCCCTGCTGATCGAGGGCGCAGCCGGTGTGGGCAAGACCGAGGTGGCGAAGGTCATGGCCGCCGCCCTTGACCGGGAACTGGTGCGGCTGCAATGCTACGAGGGGCTGGACGAAAGCAAGGCGCTCTACGAGTGGAACTACCAGAAGCAGCTGCTGTCCATTCAGGTGAATATGAACGCCCAGGACAGGGAAGCGCTGACCCGCTCGCTGTTCAGCGACGAATACCTGCTGGAACGGCCGCTGCTCAAGTCCATCCGCTCGGAGAAGCCCGTGGTGCTGCTGATCGACGAGATCGACAAAGCCGACGAGGAATTCGAGGCGTTTCTCTTAGAGCTGCTGTCGGAAATGCAGGTGACGATCCCGGAGGTGGGGACGATCCGGGCAAACTCCGTTCCCTTCGTGGTGCTGACCTCCAACCGAGCAAGGCCCCTGTCCGAAGCCCTGCGGCGGCGGTGCGCCTATCTGTATATCGAGTACCCGGATATGGAAAAGGAACTGGCCATTCTCCGGGCGAAGCTGCCCCATGTGGACGACCGCCTCTGCGCGCAGGTGGCGCTGGCGGTGCAGAAGCTCCGCTCCAACGAGGTCATTCTGAAAAAGCCCTCCATTGCGGAGACGCTGGACTGGGCGGCGGCGCTGGACGCTCTCGGCATCCGGGAGCTGACCCCCGACGCCCTGCGGAAGACCGCCGGATTCGTGCTGAAAAACAACGAGGACATGGCGGCATGGGAGGCAGAAGAAAGGGGCGGCTGCCACTGCGGCGGCTGCGAGGGGCATCACCATGGCTGAGCCGGACGTTTATCTGGAAAAACTGTCCGCCTTCTCCCGGATGCTCCATCTGGAAAATCTAAGCGTCAGCCCCAAGGAGACGGAGGACGCCGCCCGACTGCTGATCGCTCTGGGCATGGACGACCGGGAGCGGGTAAAAACTGCCCTTCGAACTGTCTACGCCAAATCCCGGGAGGAGCAGATCACATTTGACCGGGTGTTCGACGGCTTTTTCCTCTCGGAGGAACAGATCCGCCGTCAGGCAAAGGAGCAGATGGAACGGGAGCAGGAGCTTGCGCAGCACCGCAAGGAAGCGGAGGAGGAGCTTCAGCTGAACGGACAGCCCATGGATTTGAGCGAAAAGCAGCGGGAGACCTACGCCGCCATGCCGGAGGAAGCCCGGCAGCGCCTGCGGGGGTTCATGGAAAAGTACCGCGGCACCGCCGAGCGCAACCCCAAGCTCTATGGCGATTTCATCCATTCCGTATTCACACGGGCGATTATGGAGCAGCAGATGCTCATGGAAAACGCCGGGGTGGGCGGGCAGGAGATGGACCCGGAGATCGGCATTCTCTACCGGGACATTTCCCAGTTCAAGGACACGGAAATTCCCAAAGCGATCGAGCTGATTCAGGCCGTAGCAAGAGAGATCAACGGGGAGCTGGCGGCCAGGGGTCACTCCGGCGGTCACATGGGAAAGCTGGATTTTCGCCGCACCATCCGCAAGGGACTGGAAACCGGCGGCAGCTTTTACCGCCTGCGCTACCGGAAGAAGCGCGCCAAACGGAAGCGTCTGGTGCTGCTGTGCGATGTGTCCGGATCCATGGTGCAGTTTTCGGAATTTGCCCTGCGGTTCATCCAGAGCCTGAACCAGGTCTCGGAAAGCTCCCGGGTATTTCTGTTCTCCGAAACGGCGGTGGAAGCGGACGCCTTCCGGCTGCAAAATATGGATTTGTTCCGCAGCTACGTAAAGGATTCCGGGATTTACGGCCGGGGTACGGACTTGGGCGAAGCACTGGAGACCCTGTGTGCCATGCATCCAAGCGTGTTGGGGGCGTCTGCGACGCTGCTCATCCTCTCCGACACCAAAACCATCGACCAGCCCCGGGCGGTCGCGGCGGTGCGGGAGGCAAAGCGTCAGGCGGGACGGGTGATCTTCCTGAACCCTATCCCGGAGGGGAAGTGGCAGTATATCAGAAGCGTTCAGACCATGGCGTCCATCTGCCCCATGGTATCGTGCAGCACCCTGCGGGAGCTGGCCTCGGCCTGCCGCAGACTGGCAAAGGAAATGTAAACGAGTTGACAGCCCTCCGCGCCGTAGGCGCTTCCGGAAGGAAATTGCCCGACGGATTTGATGGGTGGTCGTAAAGTGAATGGGGCGTATCCGTGCAGGTACGCTCCATTTTTCAATCCAACATGCGGGTACAACCCCTTGGCTCTCCCTCTGGGAGTCAGTATGAATATGTGGTGTTTTACAAAAGATGTGAACAAATATGAACAAATATGGGGAATTTAGCTTATGGAAAAATTGTGGATTTATGATATACTAAACCTTAGTAAGCCATACTCCCAAATTCGCGCGTAAACGCGCAAGGAGGTAAAGAAACATGCTGGATGTATCCTATTACCGCAAAACGGACGAGATCATTTCCCGTTACGTCCGGGATGCACGGTCCCTGATCCCCATTATGCAGGATATTCAGGCGGAGTACCGCTATCTTCCTGCGGAGCTGCTGAGCTATGTTGCCAAGCAGATCGGGATCACCGAAGCCAAGGCGTACTCGGTCGCCACCTTCTATGAGAACTTCTCCTTTGAGGCAAAGGGTAAGTACGTCATCAAGGTCTGCGATGGCACTGCCTGCCACGTTCGCCACTCTACCCCGGTTCTGGAGGCACTCTGGAAGGAGCTGGGGCTGAGCAAGAAAAAACACACCACCGACGATATGCTCTTTACCGTGGAAACGGTGTCCTGTCTGGGCGCCTGCGGTCTGGCGCCTACCCTGATGGTCAATGAGCAGGTGCATCCCTCCATGACACCGGAGAAAGCGTTGGCGTTGATTGCGGAATTGAGGGGGAAAGGCTGATGATCAAAACTTGTGAAGAACTGAATCAGGCCCGCGTTCAGGCGCAGCTGGAGATTCAGAGCTATGCCTGCCGGATTCTGGTCTGCTCCGGCACCGGCTGTATCGCGACCGGCTCCCATAAGATCCATGAGCGGTTTGAAGATCTGGTAAAAGAGACCCCCGGCATCGAGCTGGTGTTCTCTCCCTGCGGCGGCCACGACGGCGAGACGGTCGTCGGCGTCAAGAAGACGGGCTGCCAGGGATTCTGCGAGCTTGGCCCGCTGGTGCGTATCCAGAAGGGCGACAAGGTCATTCAGTACGTAAAGGTTCAGCCCGAGGACTGCGCCGAGATCGTGGAAAAGAGCGTTCTGGGTGACGAGGTCATCGAGCGCCTGCTCTACAAGAAGGGCGAAAAGGTCTACGTTCAGCCCGATGAAATTCCCTTCATCGCGAAGCAGACCCGGATCGTTCTGGAAAACTGCGGCAAGTTCGACGCCGAATCTCTGGACGAGTATCTGGCCTCCGGCGGCTTTGACGCGCTGAAGAAGGCCATGTTCGCCATGACCCGGGACGAGGTCATCGACGAAGTGGACCGCTCCGGCCTGCGCGGCCGCGGCGGCGGCGGCTTCCCCACCGGACGGAAGTGGAAGCAGGTCGCCCGTCAGAAGGAGACCGTGCGCTATGTGGTCTGCAACGGCGACGAGGGCGACCCCGGCGCGTTTATGGACGGCTCCGTTATGGAAGGCGACCCCTTCAAGCTCATCGAGGGCATGATGATTGCCGCTTACGCCGTCCGTGCGGAAAACGGCTACATCTACGTCCGCGCGGAATACCCCATGTCCGTGGCACGGCTGCGCAACGCCATTGCCCAGCTGGAGGAACGGGGACTGCTGGGTGACAACATCCTCGGCTCCGACTTTTCCTTCCATATGCACATCAACCGGGGCGCGGGCGCGTTCGTCTGCGGCGAAGGCTCCGCACTGACCGCTTCCATCGAGGGCAGCCGCGGCATGCCCAGAACGAAGCCCCCCAGAACCGTAGAAAAGGGTCTGTGGGAGAAGCCCACGGTGCTGAACAACGTGGAAACCTACGCCAACGTCCCCAAGATCATTCTGCAGGGCGCGGACTGGTTTAAGTCCATCGGCACCCCCGGCAGCCCCGGCTGCAAGACCTTCTCCCTCACCGGCGCCATTGAAAACACCGGCCTGATCGAAGTCCCCATGGGTTCGACCCTGCGTCAGATCATCTTCGACGTGGGCGGCGGATTGAAGGACGGCGCGGAATTCAAGGCCGTGCAGATCGGCGGCCCCTCCGGCGGCTGCCTGACGGAAGAACATCTGGACGTTCCTCTGGACTTTGACTCCGTGAAGAAATACAACGCCATCATCGGCTCCGGCGGCATGGTGGTCATGGGGCAGGACACCTGCATGGTGGAAGTCGCCCGGTTCTTCATGAGCTTCACCCAGCGGGAATCCTGCGGCAAGTGCACCCCCTGCCGGGAAGGCACCAAGCGGATGCTGGAGATTCTGGAGCGGATCGTCAACGGTCAGGGCAAGTTGGAGGACATCGATACGCTGGAAGAACTGGCGAAGATGATCCAGAGCATGGCGCTGTGCGGCCTGGGCAAGTCCGCCCCGCTGCCGGTTCTGTCCACTCTGGCCACCTTCCGGGACGAGTACGTCGAGCACATTGTGGATAAGCGGTGCCGGGCCAAGCAGTGTACCGCTCTGCGCCGGTACGTCATCAATCCCGCGTTCTGCAAGGGCTGCTCCAAGTGCGCCCGGAACTGCCCGGCGTCGGCCATTCACGGCACGCTGAAGTCGCCGTACACCATTGATCAGGACGCCTGCATCCGCTGCGGAAGCTGCGTGGAGCAGTGTGCCTTCGGCGCGATCACCGTAGAGAAGTAAGGAGGATGCTGCTATGGGATTTATGACCATTGACGGTCAGCGGGTGGAATTTACCAACGAACCCAATGTTCTGACCGTGATCCGCAATGCGGAGATCGATATACCGACCCTTTGTTACCATTCCGAACTGTCCATTTACGGTGCCTGCCGTCTGTGCACCGTAGAGGATGACCGGGGCAAGACCTTTGCCTCCTGTGCGGAGCCGCCCCGGGACGGCATGGTGATCTACACCCATACCGAGCGTCTGCGCAAGAACCGCAAGCTCATCGTGGAGCTGCTGCTAGCCGCCCACTGCCGGGACTGCACCACCTGTGACAAGCACGGCAGGTGCAAGCTGCAGAAGCTGGCCTACCAGCTGGGCATCAACAATGTCCGCTTTGAAAATCACCGGGAGATCCAGCCCGTAGACTTTTCCTCTCCCGCCATCGTCCGCGACCCCAACAAGTGTATCTTGTGCGGCTGCTGTGTCCGGGCGTGCTCGGAGCTTCAGGGGATCGGCGTTCTGGCCTTTGCCCACCGCGGCACGGACGCTACCGTGACCACCGCCTTCGACCGCAAGATGGCCATGACCAACTGCGTCAGCTGCGGACAGTGCCGCGTGGTCTGCCCCACCGGCGCCCTGACCATTCACCACAACATGACCGACGTCTGGCAGGCGCTGGGTGACAAGAACACCCGCGTGGTCGCCCAGATCGCTCCCGCCGTCCGCGTGGCCATCGGTGAAGCCTTCGGTCTGCCCAAGGGCGAGAACTCCATGGGCAAGGTCGTAGCGGCGCTGCACCGGATGGGCTTCGACGAGGTCTTCGACACCGCCTACACCGCCGACCTGACCATTATGGAAGAGTCCGCGGAATTTCTGGAGCGGGTCAAGGCTGGCGCCAACCTGCCGCTGATGACCTCCTGCTGCCCCGCGTGGGTCAAGTTCGTGGAGAACGAGTATCCGGAATTCAAGGAAAATATCTCCACCTGCCGTTCTCCCCAAGCCATGTTCTCCGCCATCCTGAAGGACTACTACCGGGACGAGGCCAACGCCAAGGGAAAAAAGACCGTCGTAGTCTCCGTCATGCCCTGTACCGCCAAGAAAATGGAGGCGGAGCGCAAGGAGAGCTACACCCACGAGGAGAAGGACACCGATTACGTGCTCACCACCACCGAGCTGATCCGGATGATCGACGCCCACGGCATCAACTTTGAGGCGCTTCCTTCCGAATCCTGCGATATGCCCTTCGGCATCGGCTCCGGCGGCGGCGTGATCTTCGGCGCTACCGGCGGCGTGACGGAAGCGGTTCTGCGCCGTCGGATCGAGGGCCACGACCCGGCAACCCTGCGTGCGATCGCGGAGTGCGGCGCACGGGGCGATGAGGGCATCAAGGAATTCAGCGTTCCCTACAACGGTCTGGATGTGAAGATCTGCGTGGCTTCCGGTCTGGCAAACGCCCGGAAGGTGCTGGAATCCGTGAAATCCGGCGAGAAGGAGTACCACTTCATTGAGGTCATGGCCTGCCCCGGCGGATGCGTCATGGGCGGCGGCCAGCCAGTCTACGGCACCAAGGTGCGCCGGGCAGAGACCCGCACTAAGGGCCTGTACGAAGCGGACGGCGGCATGGCCATCAAGAAGTCCAACGAGAACCCCCTGATGGACGTGTTCTACAACGGTTACTTCAAGGGCAAAGCCCACGAGCTTCTGCATAATCCCCACGAATAAATTTATAATTTCCGGGGCGCACCCATTTGGGTCAATATTGCTGACTTAGTGACATTGGGCACGCGGCTGTCCCTCTATTTTATGCCCTTTTATCTCCGCCTCGCGTCCATCTTTATTCTTGTGCTATTGGATTTCATTTGTGCCAGCGGGGAGAAGTTGTCGTAATTCTTGGTAAAGTCCGCGTCGAAGATCGCACAATAATGTTTCGTCATGGCAAGGGTGCTATGCCCCAAGAGTTTTTGCAGAGTAAAGGCATCTCCGCCACAATCAATCAAATACTTTCGGGCAATGGTGTGGCGGAACAGATGGATGCTTGTCTTTTGGACTCCCCGCTGCGTGTTATACCTTGCTATGGATTGCCGCAGACCATTCTCCGTCAGTTGAGAGCCGGTTTCTGTGCAAAAGAGGAAATCAGCCGCCTCCCCGCCTCTGTGCCGCAGATACTCCCGCAGAATGGACACCATGGCACTACAAAGGGGAATGACCTGGGTTTTCCTGTTCTTTGTGTGGCGGTAGAACACCACGCCGCCGTCCAAATCCACATCTCGGATTTGAATTGCGCTAACTGTCGCGGCTCGGCTGCCGCAGTTCAATAAAAAGTTGATAATCACCCAATCCCGATATTCGGCAAAGGTTGCTTTCCGAATGTCGGGCTTTTTTAGTAATGCGGACAGTTCTAAATCCGAATAGGTTTCTTTCACAGTTTCCTCCGCCTTGTAGAGCGGGATATTGAGGCGGGTAATGCCTTGTCATTGCACCAAGAGAAAAAGGATTTGAGGGCACGTGTATAACTGTTGATGCTGTTGGGGGAAAGGTGCGCGGTGCGCATACTGATAATCATTGCATCCAAATCCGCCTTTTGGAGCATGGCAATGTCCATCTTTACATCCAAGTGCCGCGCCACGGCTTGAAACTGGGCTTGATAACTTTGCAAAGTCTTTTCGGCAAGTCCCTTTGTCTTTTTGGAAATGATGAAGTCGGAAAAGGTTTCCCCGATGGTTGCACTCACTACTAACTTGATTTTAGCCATAATATCTGTCCTCTTGATTTCATAATTTTTAGCCTAAAATCAAGAGCACAGGTCAACGCTTGCCTTTTGGCGAAAACCGAAGAAAATCACACATCACAAGCAATAAAAGTAATAAAAAGCCTTGATTTCCGAAGGAATCAAGGCTTTTGACGGAGATAAGCGGGATCGAACCGCTGACCTCTTGAATGCCATCGAGCCGTTGCCACGGCTCAGGGAAACTTCGGTGCAGCGAATCGAAAAAGTGTTGTCCCACAGTGGTTTTTCAATTCCATTACTATCCAACTGCTTGTATAAAAGGGTAATTAACTTCTTGAATGCTCTATAATGATGTTAGCACAGCATCCCGAAAAAATCAACTTTTATTCATCTTCTCTTTCAGAACAAAACAACTCCTGTTTGTGTTTTACATTCCTTCCCAACATCTTTCTAACAACTGTGGAAGTCCCGCTTTGTGGTACACAGGAACGCCGCCACCATGCTCTTTTTTACGAGGCGTTTGCCTCGTTTTTTCTTTGCTCTTCTCAGATAACCAGTCATCTTAATACGACATGTCTGAGATAAAGTGTTATATAATAAAGGCACAAAGAGAGAGGAACACAAAACCTAAAACCTCTCAGTCAGAAGTCAAGGATATGCCGAAACCAAGGCAGCCAATCAGGATTGCAAATGGTAGCTTTGCATGTCTAACATTTGGGGTTCAGTTCATTGCTTGGCAGTGCTGATTATTTGTGATAACGAGTGCGCTCTATTGCAGCCAGCGTTACCAAATAAGGCGCCGGGATGTACTAGGGTCTATCTGAAAACCGTCAACATGCCCAAACAGCGGGTCTTTTCCGCCTGCTGTGCACCATTTTCCCTTGTAATACACAAAGTATTCCTGCGGAAAAATGGCTTCAGCAGGCGAAAAATCCCTCGCTGTTGGTCATATTCCCGGTTTTCGGATAGACCCTAGCTATACGGGAGATTTTTGGAAGGCTTTATTTTCGCAAGTCATATACGGTGTCCCGCAATACCAGCATTGTGCCAATTCGCATACAAATCGTCGCAGGCTGCGAGTCACTGGACGCAATCTGCTTAAGCAAAAGGGAAACAGCGCTTCCACCCAAAAGCTCTTTTGGAACATGGATAGTCGTAAGCTTTGGAGAAGTGACATAGGACATCGGCATGTCATCAAATCCAACGATAGAAACATCTTCAGGGATCCTGTAACCGTGTTCTTTGAGGGCGCGCATGCAGGAAATTGCAATGATATCGTTATCTGCAAACAGTGCGGAAGGAATGCGGTCAGCGCTGCGCAAATACCGAGTCATATCATTGTATGCGCTATCCTGTGTGGGTCCAACATGGATATGGGTAACTGAACAGCGGTTGGTAATATCGAAATCAGCGATTGCTTTTGTAAAACCGTTGTATCGCTCGACAAAATTATTGATATGAACATTGGAGTGGATGTAACCAAGATCGGTATGACCAAATTCAATCAGGTGTTTGGTGGCGAGATATGCGCCTTGGCTGTTGTTGATTACAACACAGTCAAGCAGTGTTCCTTCAAAATAGCAGTCCAGTACGACAATGGGTTTGCCGATCGTCAGAAATTGCTGGATATCTTCTGGTTCCATTTCTGTTGCCAACAGAATAATACCGGCACAGTCGGACATCGAGAGCGACTTGAGCTGTTCTGCGTTGTCTTGATTACCATAAAAATAACTAATTTGAAGATTATAACCGGAATTTGCGACCTCCGCACTGATTCCTTCGGTCACGGCAGCGAAGAAAGGCGTGTCGCCATAGACCATGCCGTGCTTTTTGAAGATAACAAGATTGATAAAAGTAGAGGAAAAGGATTTGCGCAACGGACGCTTTAAACCATATTCCTTTGCGGCGCGGAGAATGAAATCACGTTTTTCGTCACTGATCCCTTTTCTCCCGTTTAAAGCAATCGATACAGCGGAAGCGGAAATACCGAGCTTTTCTGCAAGCTCTTTAGCTGTAATAGACATAGAATCAACCTCCGACCCGTTTGTTGGTTATATAATAACATGTAAAGTGGCTTTTTGTCAACTAAAAAGCAAAATATTTTGAAAACTATTTAGAAAAAATTTAGCTAAATAGTGTCGGCTTCAGACGAAAAACAGGCAAACTGACTGAAATAAACATGGAATATTTGTATAATTTAGAGATATTGCAATGTAAGCATTGACAATCGCACTAAATTCTGATATAAAGTTAAGCATAAATTAAACTAAATTTTATGGAGGGTTCAGCGTGAATGAGGTATTACTCAAGGCGGAAGGAATATATAAGTCCTTTGGCGCTACAAAGGCAGTCGTGGATTTCCACATTGAAGTTTGCCGCGGAACGATCCATGGACTAATCGGAGAAAACGGTTCTGGAAAAAGCACCTTCTCCTCGATTGTGGCGGGTATCCAACAGCGGGACAGCGGTCGGTTGCTGCTTCGAGGAGAGGACTATGCACCGACTTCTTCGGTAGATGCCGCAAAACAAGGCGTATCTCTCATTGTTCAGGAAATTGGCACGATCGGTTCAATCCCTGTTTCGGCGAATATCTTTCTTAATGAAGAGAGGCGCTTTGTTAAGCACGGCTGCATCGACTACAATACGATGAATGCTGAAGCTAAAAAGATTCTTTCTCAAATTGGCGGTGAGCACATCGACCCGCAGGCTATAACAGGCACACTGAACCTGGAAGATCGAAAACTGGTTGAAATCGCAAGGGGAATGTACTCTGAGCCGGAGCTGCTGATTATTGACGAGACATCCAATGCACTTGCAAAACATGGACGCGATATTCTGTATCAGAATATGCGTGCGGTGCGAGATCGCGGTGGTGCCGTAATCTTCATCACCCATGACCTTGCGGAGCTGATTGATATCTGCGACTGTGTCACTGTTATGCGTGACGGTCATTATATCGAAACCCTTTTCAAAGAGCAGATGGAAGAGAGCCGCCTCAAGAGCCTGATGGTTGGACGTGAGGTAGCGGACAACCTCTACCGTGCTGACGATGCACCGGATTATCAGCCTGAGGTCGTTCTACGTGCAGAGGGACTCAATGCGATTAATGTTTATAGCGTTACAATCGAGCTGCACAAGGGAGAGATCCTCGGAATCGGCGGTCTTGCTGAGTGCGGAATGCACGAGTTGGGCAAGGTCCTCTTCGGAATTGAAAAGCCGGATAGTGGAACAGTGACGGTAGGCGGAAAGACAATCACATCTCCTCGTGAAGCAATCCGGCTGGGTGTTGGATATCTCTCGAAAAACCGGGACACTGAGGCGATTATACTAAATGCCAGCATTCAGGACAACATTTGTTTACCAAGTTTACCCAAGCTGACAAAACACGGATTTATCAACCCCAAAAGGGAAAAAGCACTCGCTGCAAAATGGACGGACGCGCTGGCAATCAAGATGCGCAGCAGCGACCAGCATTGCCGGGAACTGTCGGGCGGTAACAAACAGAAGGTCGTTCTTGCAAAGTGGATGGGTAACGATTCACAAATTCTCATCATGGACTGCCCAACCCGCGGTATTGATATTGGTGTTAAGGAAGCAATCTACAAGCTGATGCAGCAATTCAAAAAAGAGGGCAGATCTATGATCATGATTTCAGAAGAACTGCCGGAACTGATTGGAATGAGTGACAGAATCCTGATTATGAAGAATCATGAGATTGTGCAGGAAATTCCTCGCAGCGCCCAAATCGATGAAAATCAGCTCGTCAGCAGCATGATCTGAGGGAGGGACGAAGATGAAGATCCAATCAAAGCTCAATACGAAGCTACTGGTCAATGTTTTCCCTTGGGTGAGCTTGATCCTTGTGGTCGCGGTGTTCGGGGTCGCATCTAAAGGACTGCTGTTCAGTGCATATAACCTGAAAACAATTTTCTCACAGTCGGTGCTATTTATCATTGGAGGGCTTGGACTTTCTTTTTTGTTCGCACAAGGTGCTTTTGATCTTTCCTTCGGCAGTGTCGTTTGCTTTGCGAGTCTCCTTGCGGCAAAGGCAGTGGAAGTCACAGGGGTGGATCTGCTGATTTTTGTGATCCCGTTTGTTGTCTGTATTGGAATCGGCATACTGAACGGACTGCTTTATTCAAGAGTTGGCCTCGTTGTCTTTATCCAGACCCTCGGTGTTTCCTTCCTGTTGAAGGGAACCTTTACGACACTGCTCGGACCAACAGGTCATATTAAAGTGCCGAAAGTGCTTAACTTTTTTGATAGCCTTCCGTTTACTCTGGCATTTACCATTGTTGCGACGGTTTTTGTTGGATGGCTGTTCAGTTATACCGCATTTGGCAAGCACTGTCGGATGGTTGGTTCTGGACAGGAGGCGACCGTGCAATCCGGCGTGGATATCCGCAAGACAAAACTTCTGGCTTTTGTTGCGGCGGGAGTCACTGGCGGTGTGATCTCTCTGCTTTCAATGGCAAGAGGCGGCCAAGTTAGTACCAGCACGGCTTCCAACTTTGAGTTTAACGTTATGATTGCACTTACCCTTGGCGGAATGCCTTCCGAGGGTGGAACAGGAGCAAAGCTGCGCAGTGTTTTTATTGGCTGCTTTATCGTCTCGGTGCTGACCAATGGGATGGTGCTTCTTGGCATTGACGGACGTATGCAGGAGGTTATTAAGGGATTGATCTTTGTCTTAGTCCTGATTATGACCTCCCGACTCAAGGAAAAGACTGCGACTATGTAAACTATGTTTTCAATGTCTGGATAGACATTTAATAAAAATTATTGGAGGAAAAAAGAATGAAAAAATTTGTAGCATTATTGTTGACGCTCGTTTTGACCTTTTCCCTCGCTGCTTGCGGTGCTGAGGGAGGTGTCAAAGACGATGAAGCAGCAGGTCCCGGCAGCTTTAAGATTGGTACTCTCGATACAGGCTCGGCGGATGCAACAACTGCCCCACTGCTGAATCAGCTTAAGCTGACCGTTGAGGCTCTCGGTTGCGAACTGGTTACTGCGACCTCAACTGGTATGTCTGCAGAAGAAACCCTTGTTGCATTGCAGAACTTGATTGCAGCAGGTTGTGATGCCATTCTGGTGCCTGCCGCGATGATCTCTCCTGCAAAGGTAGCAGAAATCTGTGATCCAGAAGGTGTATACTGGGGCACTTATTTTTACAAGTTTGAAGAGGGCACCGAGGATTACGAAGTTGCCATGAATTCTGAGTATTTCGTCGGTACTACCTATGAGGACGATGTCGACTCTGCCTACTGGGCAACCAGTGTGCTTGGTAAACTGGGGTGCAAGAATCTGTGCATGATTGGCTTGCCTACTGGTGGTACTACAGCAAACATGCGCGACGAAGGTATTGCAAAGGCTTGTGAGGAATACGGAATGACCGTCCTTGCCGAAGAACGCGATTTCACTTTGACCTTCACTGCTGCAGGCGGTGCAACCATCGCAGAGCGATTCCTCACTGCCTATCCCGAGTGTGACGGCATTATTATTGCAGGTATGACTCAGTACTGCCTGCCCGGCATTGTCCAGACTCTGGAACAGACTGGTAACATTAATAAGATTAAGGTTGCAGGTATCGACTTTAACGAATTCCAATTTGACTATATGGAGCAGGGTGCTCTGCACGGCATCGTTGGCGGCCACTTTGCTGGCCCCACCTACACTGCAATTCAGATGATTAACATCCTCAACGGCACACCTCTTACTGAAGAAAAGGTGCAGCTACAGGACATGTTCATTAAGCTGGGAAGCAACGAAGAGGCTCAGACCTATGCAAACTATATTAACGAAGTTGGTTACCTCTATAGCGAGGAAGAAATCAAGAACTGCCTCGTACTCAACAACCCCGACTTCACCTTCGAGGATCTGAAGGCGATTGCTGACAGCTATAGTCTGCAGGATTTGCTTGACCGTAACGGCAAGTAACCGGCTGAATGAGTGACGGCCGGCTGGCAGAAACCGCCGGCCGTCGGATTTGACCCACAGGGGGATATTTATGAACACGAAACGATTTGCACAGGGGGTTTTTGCCGCCCTGATTATACCGGGCGCGGTTTATCTGATTTTTGCGCTGCTACGGCCGGATGTGTTCTGGCGTGCTGATGTGGTCTATCTGCTCTTTATCCAGTCTATCGAATCTATCATTCTGGGCTGGGGCATGAGTTTTGGTATGATTTCGGGTAATATGGATCTGTCCGTCGCAGCAGAGACAATTCTCGGCACGATTGTTGCGGCAATCGCCGCAAAATCCTTCGGCATCCCCGGTCTTGTCGTGGGAGCTCTTGCAACAACAATGGTAGTAGGCTGGCTCAAATCTCTGGTCCTGAGGGTTATTCGTACCAACTCACTGGTCATCAGTATTGCCTATTGCCTGCTGCTCGGCGCACTGGGTGCGGTTGTTGCACAGAATAAGTCACTGGTCGTTACGAGTGCGCAAACAATCCTTGGCAAGGCACCGTGGAATATCCTTATTGCGGTTGGATTGGGTGCATTGATGTTCTATCTGCACAAATACAGCGTGTTTGGCTCGAACTGCCGTGCTGTTGGCGGTGACGCCCAGCTCGCAAAAAATGCAGGTATTGACAAATATAAGGTGTACGGAAAGGGATTCCTTGTCGCCTCGTTTTACGCCGGTTTTTCCGCAATTATCTCGCTGAGCCGAGGCGCAGGTACCGCTGCAGCCACCGGTCTGCAGTCGATGACACCAATCTTTAGTGCAATGATTGGTGTGTTCCTTGGCCTGATGCTTACCCGTTGGGTCAACATCGTATTCGGCGTTATATCCGGCATCCTGACCATGAATATCATCGGCTATGGACTGCTGGCGCTTAGCGTAGAACCGGACATTAAAAATACGATAACCGGTGCATTCCTGCTGACAATCATGACAATTATGGCGGTACGGGAACGTAAAGCGATGGAAAAAGTAAAACGCGACCTGTTTAATATGCAGCGAGTTGCGAAACAGGTACAATATGTAAAACAGGAGGAGTGAACCATGTTAAAAAAGAGGCCGTTTGAATTCCCGGGTGAAAAGGCGATTCGCGTTATCTGTGACACAGATGCTTACAATGAATGTGATGACCAGTTTTGTGTTGCACATCTTTGGATGACGCCTCGTTTTGACGTTAAGGCAATGATCGCTGCCCAGTACGGTCACGTTATGAATGTGCAGGGAACAGAGCAGAAGAGCTATGACGAGCTGGTTAATCTGGCAACCTTAATGGATATTCGCGACGAAGTGAATATTCTCCACGGCGGTGTGACCGCATTGCCCGATGAGAACACTCCTGTGGACAGTGAGGGTGCCCGCTTTATCATCGAAGAGGCTATGAAGGATGATCCTCGTCCTCTGTTTGTATGTTTCCTGGGACCGACGACAGAAATTGCATCTGCTTACCTGATGGAGCCGCGTATTGCGGACAAGCTGACAGTGGTCTGGATTGGTGGCGGCGCCTATCCGGAAGGTAATTTTGAATTCAACCAGGGAAACGATATCAACGCGGCTCGGGTACTTTACAAGAGCAATATTGAACTATGGCAGGTGCCGATGAACGTCTACACTACCATGAAAATCAGCTATTTCGAGATGATGAACAAGATCTACCCCTGTGGCAAGATTGGCAAATATCTCGTTGAACATGCGATGGATTTTGGCAAGCAGTTCGACCAAATAATTGCATCAATGGCAGACAATCCTGCCGCAGCATCGATGATGGGTGGTGCCAGTGTGTCTAAAGCAGCGGCAGCGACTTCCTTTGGCGGCGAGCTTTGGAGCCTTGGCGATTCCCCGGTAGTTGGTATTATGCTCAATAACACAATGGGCCGTTACGAGATGCATGATGCTCCGGGCGATGTGGGTCTGGACGGCAAGTATGATTGGTCCAAGCCAAGCAGCCGGAAGGTTCGTGTCTATAAGGACATTGATAGCCACTTCATCCTCAATGATATGATTGAAAAACTACAATTCTATTTCGGATAAAAACTTTTGCCAATGGGGCGGGCTGAAACGTCCGTCCCGTTAGTGCATTATGAACCCGAAGGGGACGAAAAATATGTTAAGGAATCTAAAACAAACCGCATATGAGCTTCGGCTCGATGTGCTTGAAATGGTATATGAACACAAATCGGGCCATATTGGCGGGAGTATGTCCTGCATGGATATCCTAACGACCCTATATGGTAGCGTTATGGACATCGATAAGATTAAAGCCGGTGCTGATTGTAGGGACCGTTTTGTTCTCAGCAAAGGTCACTGTGCTGAGGCACTGTATGCTGTGCTTGCCCAATTTGGATTAATAGATAAATCGGAGTTGGATACCTTCACGATGTTCGGGACTCGTCTTGCGGAGCATCCAACCAGCAAAATCCCTGGCGTCGAAGCAGCGACCGGCGCACTGGGACACGGGCTATCTCTCGGCGTTGGGATGGCAATCGGTCTGAGAGCAGACAGCAGCCCGGCACATGTCTATGTTTTAACCGGTGATGGTGAGCTCGCCGAAGGTTCTGTCTGGGAGGCAATGATGTCCGCAGCAAAGTATAAACTGGACAATCTTACCTTGATCGTGGATCGTAATCGCTTGCAAATTTCCGGTGGAACTGAAGACGTAATGCCCCTTGACGATCTTTGCGATAAAATCAGTGCGTTCGGTTTTTCTGTGCTTGTATGTGACGGACACGATTACGTTGCTCTGGAGCAGGCGCTGCGGCATAGAACGGCGGAAAAACCGGTAGCAATTATTGCCCAGACTGTCAAAGGAAAGGGCTCACCGATAATGGAGAACAAGGCTGACTGGCACCATCTGATTCCAAATAAGGAACAGTATGAACAGATCAAAGCTGACATCCAGACGGTACTCAGGGAGGTATGACAGATGGCGATGGTTTCTTGCAGAAAGGCGTTTACTGCAAAACTGCTTCAGAATGCAAAGAAAAATGCTGATATTTTTGCAGTCGCGACCGATTCCCGCGGCAGTGTGACCCTTGGAGAGTTTGGCAAACAACTGCCTGACCGTCTGATTGAATTTGGAATTGCGGAACAAAACGCTGTTGCAGCAGCTGCCGGACTTGCAAAGACAGGGAAGAAAGTCTTTGTGACGGGACCAGCCTGTTTCCTTGCGGCGCGGGCGTATGAACAGGTTAAGGTGGATGTTGCGTACAACCGGACGGATGTCCGAATTATTGGAGTCAGCGCTGGTGTTAGCTATGGACCTTTAGGCTGCACACATACGACGATGCACGATTTTGCGAGTATGCGTGCGTTGCCGAATTTGACGATTCTTGCACCTTGTGATGCTGTGCAGACGGAGTATCTAACCGATCTGCTTTGCCAATTCACTGGCCCGGTTTACATGCGTATGGGCCGCGGGGACGTGCCGCCTGTTTATGAGGCTGGGGAAAAATTTGAAATTGGAAAGATAAAGACAGTGTGCGAGGGAACGGATGCGACGATTATCGCATGCGGCGAAATGGTTGCACCGGCAAAAAAAGCAGCGGAACTATTGCAAGCCGAAGGTATTTCTGTGCGGGTGCTCGACTGCTTTACGATACAGCCCATGGACACAAAGACAGTAGAGAAAGCTCTGCGCGAGACCCGTGCCGTTGTTACTGTTGAGGAACACAGTACACGAGGCGGCCTTGGAGAAGCTGTTTCGCATATTGCGGCAGAGTTACGCGGTAGCGCACCGATGCGGCTCTTAGGCCTTCCGGAGGAGGTTGTAATCGGAAAATCTCAGGAGTTGTTCGCCTACTATGGTCTGACCCCCGAAGGGATTAGTGCCGCGATCAAAGAACGGCTGGAGTGTGAATAGGATGAGCTACATACTGGCGATTGACCAGAGCACTGCGGGAACAAAAGCAGTGCTGTTCAATAAATATGGAGCGGTTATTTCCCGAAGTGATCTGCCCCATCGACAGATTGTCGATGAACGGGGGTGGGTCGAGCACGATCCAGTCGAGATTATTACAAATGTCAACACGGCAGCAAAACAGGTTGTCGAGCAGGCTGATATCCTGCCGGAAGAAATTAAGGCAATTGGTTTAAGCAACCAGCGGGAAACGGTTGTTTGCTGGGATCGTGAGACCGGACAGCCGGTTTATAATGCAATTGTCTGGCAATGCGGCCGTGCCGCACCTATTGCGGACGCACTTGCGCCGTATGCCCGGTTGATCCGCGAGAAAACCGGACTTAATAACTCTCCGTTTTTCTCAGCACCCAAGATGGCATGGGTGGTGCAGAATGTTCCAAGGGCAAAAGAATTGCTCGAACAGGATAGACTGTGCTGCGGTACAATTGATACTTGGCTGGTCTACACATTGACAGATGGCCAGAGCTATAAGACAGACTTTTCTAATGCATCGCGCACAGAATTGATGAATCTCGACACGCTGGACTGGGATGATTCCTTAATCGAGATGTTTGGACTTCGTAGGAGCTGCCTCCCGGAAATCGTTCCAAGTGACCACTTGTTTGGAATGACTGATTTTGATGGTTTATTCCCCCAAAAGATTCCAATTGCTGCCGTGCTGGGAGATAGTCATGCGGCATTGTTTGCAAATGGCTGCTTTGCGGAAGGAATGACCAAAGCAACTTTTGGAACGGGAACTTCGGTGATGATGAATGCAGGAGCCTCCAGACCGAAGCAGGTGCCGGATGGGTTGGTGGAAAGTGTTTCCTGGGGACGTGGCGGAGAGGTTTTCTATGCGCTCGAGGGAAACATTAACTATAGTGGTGCACTGATCAAATGGTTGGTCAATGATCTCGAACTGATCCGAACCAGTCGCGAATCCGGACAGTTTGCTATGCAAGTGAAAGATACAGGCGGCGTCTATTTCGTACCGGCGTTTTCCGGCCTCGGTGCGCCCTATTGGGATAACGACGCTCGTGCGATGATATGCGGAATAACGGCAGCAACAAAAAAAGCGCATCTTGTACGTGCGGCGGAGGAAGCGATAGCCTATCAGATTCGGGATATCACCGAACAGCTTGCACTTTGCGGAAAAACTGTTGGGCTTTTGTGCGTGGATGGCGGTGCGACGAATGACCAATTCCTCATGCAGTTCGTATCAGATATGACTGGTGCACCGCTCAAGCGATCAAGCATTGAAGAACTGTCTGCAGCCGGCGCTGCATATCTGGCAGCGTTGTCTGCCGGCATAGCAACGCAGACAGAGATTTTTAGCAGTATAGAATACACGCAGGTAGAACCCTCCATGCAGCAGACGCAGCGGGAACGGTTGTATAAAGGCTGGAAAAAAGCAGTGGCGATGGTCACGGAAAAGAAGAGGTAACGTATGAATCAAAAGAACAAATTTGGAATCATTGTTTCCACAAGATCGTTTTTTCCATCTAAGCTTGTCAAAACTGCGCGAGATGCAGTAATGCGGGTAATGGATAAGTTGGGATACGAGTACATTATGGTGGGGGAAACGGATACGCAATATGGTGCGGTCCTCACGTTTGATGAGGCGAAGACCTGTGCGGAGTTGTTTAAAGCGCACCGTGAGGAGATTTGCGGCATCGTCGTCATCATGCCCAACTTCTGCGAAGAGTTGGGCATTGCGGAAGCGATTCAGCTTGCGGATTTGAATGTTCCGGTATTGATTCAGGCTTGTGACGATGATTTTGACAAGCTGGATATGGCAAATCGCCGAGATGCGTTCTGCGGAAAGATTTCGGTATGCAATAATCTGTATCAGAGAAACATTCCGTTTTCACTGACCCGGTTGCACACTTGCCCGATTGAATCTCCGCAATTTGAGGACGATCTTCGGTGGTTTAAGGGTGTTTGCGCTGTAGTCAATGGCCTTAAGGGTGCGCGGATTGCGATGCTTGGTGCCCGACCCATCGCCTTCAATACAGTCCGTTATTCTGAAAAGCTGCTGCAAAAGCATGGAATTAGTGTCCAAACAATTGATTTTTCTGAGATTATTTTCAAGGCAATGCACTACAACGATGCTGAAAAGGTTGCGGCGAAAATCAAAGAAATTCGTGAATACGGCAGCGTTCCTGCTTGGATCAGCGATGAGGTGATGGAAAAGCAGGCGAAGTTGTGCCTTGTGACTGATGAGGCGATAGAGGATCTCCAGTGCGATGCGTCCACTGTCCAATGCTGGGATAGTGTGGAAAACAACTACGGCTGTGCGACCTGCCTTGCGATGAGCATGATGGGTGACAACGGTAAGCCTTCTGCGTGTGAAAGCGATGTGACTGGTGCATTGTCTATGCTGGCTGCTTGGCTTGCGGCCGGAACGGCACCTGCGCTGATGGACTGGAACAATAACATCCGAGAAGAGCGCAATGCTTGTGTTTCACTGCACTGTTCCAACTTCCCGAAGTCCTTTTTCCAAAACGATGTGGAGATTGAATGTCTGGACGTTCTTGGTTCTACGCTTGGTAAGGAGAATTGCTTTGGCGCATGCAAGGGCCATGTGGCTGCCGGAGATATGACATTCATTCGGCTAACCACGGATGACCAGCGGGGAACGGTCAAGGCTTATCTTGGCGAAGGGGTGTTCCGGGATGAGGTGATTCCTACCAAAGGCGGTGTAGCAAACTGTTATATTGAGAACCTGCAGAATCTGTTGCGCTATGTTTGCGAAAATGGATATGAACATCATGTTTGCTTTGTCCGCGGCCATGTAGCTGACATCCTCGAGGAGGCACTGACAAAGTATATGGGAATTCCAGTTTACCGTCATCGTTAAAAGCTGTGTACTGATGTGGTAAAGGATGTATCCGAACCTGTAGGTATAACAAAACCGCAAGGCTTTCGGCCTTGCGGTTTGTTGTTTTTGGTGGAGTATCCCCATCAAAATCCGAACTCAACGCCGACTCGATCTCTTCAAGCGAGATCGTCTGCGTCCCGTGCTGATAGTTGTAGGTCAAGACCAGTTTATCATCGAACACATACACAGCGTTCACAAATGTATCAATCAGGCGTTTCTGAAACTCACGGTTTGTCGGATCACCATGACGGAACTGCTCAAACCATGCTGTAATCTGTTCACGGGTCAGCTTTGGCTTTTGCAGTTCGGCGGTCTGGATATTCACAAGGATTTCTTCTTTCCGTGCTTCCAGCTCATCAAGCCGCTGTTTGGTTGACGGCGTGAAAATGCCCTGCTCGATTGCTTTCAGAATGTTCCCGATGGCAGACTCGGTTTCCGCAAGCTGTGAGCGAAGCGCAGGGGTTGTTGTGTCTTCCTGCTCCTGCATAACAAGAATTGCATCGATGAGCCTGTTAATCTTCTCTTCATCCATGACGCGCTGCATGGTCAGGCGGACAACAACACGTTCAATCCAGTCTTTGCGAACAGCCTTCTTGTCGCAATCCTTCAGGCGCTTCGCACCGCTGCATTTGTAATAATAGTGCATAGCGCCGGTATGGCTCTTGCCGCTTTCACCAACCATCATGCGCTCACACTTGCCGCAGAACAGCTTTGTTGTCAGCAGATAGTCCTCTTTTGCTTTTGCCATTGCGGGAGCATGGCGGTTCTTCTCCATGCGTTCCTGCACACGGTTGAAGAGGTTTTCCGGAATGATGGCGGGAACACCGCCCTCAATTACAACATCCTGATAACGATACTCGCCAATGTATTTGCGGTTTTTCAGCAGAGCGCTGAAACTATTGATATTGAACGGTTGTCCCTTCTTCGTTCTGAGCCCACGGGCATTGAAATCCTCAACAATGGAACGAACCGTTTTGCCGTCAGCATACTTTTCAAATATCTCAACCACTAATGGTGCGGTCACGGGATTAATCACAAGCTTCTGTGCTTTCTTGTCCAACAGATAGCCGAGAGGAACGCCACCGCCGTTGTTTTTCCCTTTCAGCGCGTTCTCTTTCTGTCCACGATGGATCTTTTCTGATAACTCGGCAGAATAGAACTCGGCATAGCCTTCCAGCATTGCTTCCAGAATGATTCCTTCCGGACCCTCGGAGATATGCTCTTTCGCAGAAACAACCTTCACACCATTCTTTTTCAGAATGTGCTTGTAGTGTGCGCTGTCGTAACGGTCGCGGGAAAAGCGGTCGAGTTTCCATACAAGTACGATCTCAAACAGCTCTTTTGCGCTGTCCTTGATCATGCGCTGGAACTCCGGCCGATCTGCCGTTTTTGCAGATAATGCCCGGTCGATATACGTTCCAACGACGGTCATATCATTGCGCTCGGCATATTCCCGGCACTCGCGGAGCTGACCTTCAATGGATTCTTCACGCTGACTATCTGAGGAATAGCGGGCATAGATAACAGCATTCACGCTTCATCACCCTCATCGCTTTCGCCACTTTCCAACGCAAGTTCTGTCAATTCACGCAGCTTATTTTGCAGGAGCGTCTTGTCAGGAAGACAAAGCCTATAATCTGCAACGAGTGTGGGCGACATACTGCGGCTTAGAGCATATTCGACAACTGCGTCATCCTTGCTGGCGCAAAGAATAACGCCTACACTTGGATTTTCGTTTGGCTTCTTCACATCGCGGTCAAGCGCTTCGAGATAAAAATTGATCTGCCCGATGTGTTCTGGCTTGAATTTCCCGATTTTCAGTTCAATCGGGACAAGGCAGGAAAGCGCACGGTTATAAAACAGCA
>ENA-OPSQ01000539-OPSQ01000539.1-human-gut-metagenome-genome-assembly--contig:-NODE-539-length-33101-cov-4.414906_pt1 | contig 33101 bp, 24 predicted proteins | sample MGYA00241456_ERZ501904 | MGnify/ENA primary metagenome ERZ501904 (study PRJEB25962, sample SAMEA2042452) | human gut metagenome | biome: human gut; feature: human-associated habitat; material: faeces...
GATCCAGACCGATGGCAATGACCATCTGACTCTTCCACAGAGGGATCGTATTCACTAACGTCGACTGGATCTTCTCGGACATGGCGATGTCATTAGACTGGATCAGACGAATCTGGGGTGCCATCTGCAGGGAAATGGCTCTGGTCAGCTCCAGATCATAGATCTTCTTCTCAAACCGCTCACACATTGCCGCGAAATCTTTCGCTGCCTGGGTGTCCTCCGGAAGTCCACTCTTCTGTGCCTTCTCTAAAAGCTCCGGAAGCTCCACACTTTTTGCCTGCGCCAGCTTCTTTTTACCTGCCAGGATGTACATGGACAGTTCCTTGAAGTAATTCAGGTTCAGCTGGTACAGCTTGTCCAACACAGCCACATCCTTTAACAGCACTACCTGATGACTCTCCATGGCATCACAGATCTTTGTGATATTGACTTCCGCCTTATCGTACTTTGCTTTCAAATTGCTCAGCTTGTCTCCGCTTTTTTTGAACAGTCCGAAAAATCCCTTATCTTCCTCGGTGTCGAAATCCTTTAACTGTGCCACCACGTCGGTTAACAGATTTCCAACTTCTCCCATATCCTTGGTCCGGACATTACTAAGCGCCGTCTCTGAGAAATCAGCGATCTTCTTCTGGCTTCCGGCTCCGTACTGTAACACCGCCTGGGTATTGGTCAGGTCGATCTGTGCTGCAAAATCATCCACCTGTTTCTGCTCTTCCGGTGTCAGTTCCATCTCGGGAACCGCCTGCTCTTCCACCAACTCCTCCGGCTTCTTCTCCACGATCTCTGCCTTTGCCTCCGCAAAAGGATCCAGTGTAAGAGTCGGTGCTTCTTTTGTTGCTGCGTCTAAATCCATATTCATATTGATACCCCCATTTTTTACTATTACATCATTTAAATTTTACTGTTTTCCCATTACAAAATCGGATTCCGTCAGACCTTCCTTTGCCAGCATGGCCTGTAATACCTGCGCATCCGCCGATGCGTCAAAGGCGGCATCCTGAAACAGATTGTTTAACAATGTCACAAATGCCTGATTGATCATGTCCAGTGTCTTCCCGATCTCTTTCTTGGCCTCGAGAATTTCCTCTCCCGGACTGCTGACCTCGTCAAATTCCGCATACTGCTCCACCAGTTTTAAAGTAGTGGGCAGATAATAATCCATTAATTTATGCATTCTGTGCATCTGCTCCGGGTGCTCCTGCACTCTGTCGAAGATCTCCTTCAACAGATTCTCCAGGCGGTACAGTTTCTCGGAGATTGCCTCCTCTTCGATCCGGTCGTTCAGATCCCGCAGATGTCTGATGCATTCCATCCCCTCTGCCACCATACTGTGGAGTTCCTGCTCTCTCTCCGTCTGTGCAGCGTCCTGTGTTGTTCCTTTGTCCGGCATCTGTTTTGCCTGCTCCTCTGATTTTTTCTGTTCCAGATAAGCCTTTTCTGTCTCCAGATATTGATGATAGATCACATCATTTAACATAAAACAGGTCTCTTTGTCATCCAGATGCCCCTCAGGGAACATTCCGGCTTTTAACATTTTGCGCAGATCCTTTTTTACATAGCGGACGCTTTCGCCGGTATAACGCGCCATCTCCGTGATCACACCGTACATCTTGGTACCGCACAGTTCCAGATATTTCTCCGCACGCTGTAATCTCCTGCGCTGTCCGTTGCCATAGAAGATCATCTCCAAAAACACCAAAGAAAGTACTCCCGGAAGGATCGCCGCACTTAAACTTGCTACACTAAGAGTGGCCAGAAGAAGCTGTACCAAAAGTCCCAGCCCGGAAAAGCCTAGTCCGATGCCACCGAACACGGTACACAGCGTTCCGGACACGCTTCCTTTTTTCTCCATTTTTACCAAAGAAGTCATCTCCAAAGCCGTAGTCTTTCTGGGTGTCCAGACACCGGCCTGATTTCCAGAACGGTTCTGCGCCTGTGCCTTACGCTGTTCTTCCCATTGTTTTTCCCGTTCTTTTCGCTGTCTGTGCCACTCCTCGTTTAGTCTGCGGTGTTCCTCCCGCTGTCTTTCCCGTTCTTCGCGCTCCGCCTGGATCTGCTCTTCGGACTTCTCTTCTTCCCGCTTTTTATCCTGCCAGCTGCGCTGGGAATTCCAGACCCTTTTCTCCGCGGCTTCCCTGGACAGATTCGCCTGAAAATCCGCTTCCCGCAGAGCATCGTTGACTGTATCGCTCACTAACGTATTCAGTGCCCGGAAATCTCCGGTCTTCATGGCTTCGGCGATGGTTTCTTTAAATTTTTCCCCAAGATGATTCTGCACTTCACTCATAATTAATATTTTCTCTGACTTTTCAGTTCCTCATAGAGCAGACAATAATTCTCGTAACGTGTCCGCGAGATCTCCCCTTCCGCCACGGCATCTTTCACGCCGCAGACCGGTTCTGAGATATGAGAACATCCTCCGAATCTGCAATATTTTTCAAACGGAACAAATTCGGGATAATATCCCGCCAGCTGCTCTTTTTCCAGTCCAAACAGTCCCAGGGAGCTGAAACCGGGAGTATCCAGAATGTAAGTATCCGGTGCAATGGAGATCAGTTCGGAATGCCTGGTGGTATGTTTTCCACGTTCGATCTTCTCACTGATGGAACCGGTCTCCATCACGATCCCCGACTGTAAACAGTTGACCAGCGAAGACTTGCCGACACCGCTGGGTCCCGCCACCGTGGTGGTCTTGCCCCGAAGCAGGTCTTTTAATCTGTCGATGCCTTCCTTTTCCCTGGCACTGACAGTAATGGTCTGAAATCCCGCCTGTTCATAGATGGAACGATAATCCTCTTTTTTCCCCTCTGCATCAATGTCCTGCTTGTTAAAACAGATGATGCAGGGAATGTCCTGTTGCTGCATCATGATCAGAAAACGATCCAGCAGATTAAAATTGGGCTGTGGCTTACAAATGGCGAAAATCACCAACGCCTGATCCACATTGGCTACCGCCGGGCGGATCAGTTCGCTGTGTCTGGGAAGCAGCCCTGTGATATTTCCCTTTTTCTGCGCTTCGTCTATGATATCCATTTCCACATCATCCCCTACGAGGGGTTTTCTGTGGTCCTTACGGAAGACACCTTTTGCCTTGCATTCATAGATTCCGTCCGTACTATGCAGTGCATCCCCCGCATGGACGTAATAGAAGCCGGCAATTCCTTTTATAATCTTGCCCTTCATAGTTCCTGCCTTTGCATTATTCCTTCACGAATTCCACTCTTCGGGTAAAGGACTGGTTCTCCGTGGTGCCGGGAACAATAATGGTATTGCTGCCATCTGTATCCGTTGTAGGGGTTCCCTCCGTTGTCACCTGATAGGTCATGGTAAGCGTACCGCCGGAGGAGGCGATGCCGTTGATATTGGTTGCTACTGGGAAGGTGGTAACCTTCGTATCCATCAGCACAGTGCCGTCATCCGCCACCAGGGTGATACCGACTTCCATTCCCGATACATACTTGGGTGCCTCGGAAGTCGTCGGTGCCGCAATGCTGACATTGCACTTATAAGTCACTTTCTGTGCGCCCTGGCTCACCTTAATATCAATGGAGGTTCCCTGATCCACATAGGAACCATGGGAATAGCTCTGATAGCAGATCATGCCCTCTCCCTCTTCATCGCTGTAAATATGGGTCACACTGCCTACTGTCAGTCCGGCCTCGATTGCTTCCACCGTACCATCCTGCTCTGACAGTCCGATCAGGTTCGGCACGCGGATCTTCGTATCTTCCTTTCCCAGGCTTACGGTAACGGTGATCACACTGCCTTTCGGCGCCTTATTTCCATCTGCGGGAGTCTGGGCGATCACGCGTCCTGCTTCTATGGTGTCGGAATAATCCTCTGTCTTATTGACCAAAAAGCCCTTGCTTACCAGCTGTGTATTCGCCTCGTCAAAAGTAAGTCCCACCACATTCGGAACTTCTACGCCCTGGGTTCCGGCGCTTGCCGTAAGTGTTACCTTGCTGCCCTTGTCAATCTGGGCACCCACGCTGACGTCGGTACTGATCACCACACCTTCTGCCACGGAATCAGATTCCTCATATACAACTTCCGTCAGAATTCCCAGTCCGGTCAGTGTATTTCTCGCATCATCCACATTCATGCCCTTCACATCCGGCATGGTGACTTTCTCTGCCCCTTCTTTGGTTTCCTCCGTAGTGATGATCGGACCGGAAGGATTATTGCCTTCGTTCTTTTTCCCGCCGAAGATCTTCACCGCCAGTACGATCAGGATAATACAGATCACCACTCCTGCAACGATTGCCAGAACCGTTGTCACGCGTTCCATCTTGGGATCGTAATCATAATCATCCTCTCCCTCTGCCTCTTCATCATTCTCATACATGGCTTCTGTATCGGAACGTAGGCGCATCGTCTCATCATGATCCTGTTCTTCATACTCCCGGCCACTCTGATACGGAACTTTTCTCTTGATCTGTGCCATATCTTCATCGGAGATCATCCGGGTGCCGCCTTCCATATCCGGATCCTTGTTCACGACAAAGTCCTCCTCCGGATTGATCAGGGACTGCTTCAGGTCTGCAATCAGTTCTGCCATGTTCTGATATCTGCGGTCCGGTGATTTCTGACAACACTTTAATACAATACTTGCAACGCTGGAAGGGATCTCCGGCACGAATTCCTTGGGAGAAGGCATTTCTTCCTGAATATGCTTGATGGCGATCGCTACCGTCGTCTCCCCATTGAAGGGGACTCTTCCCGTAAGCATTTCGAACATAGTGATACCCAGTGAATAGATATCACTCTTCTCATCACTGTAACCGCCTCTGGCCTGTTCCGGAGACGTATAGTGTACACTTCCCATTACATTGGAAGTGATCGTATTGCTGGTCGCTGCCTTGGCAATACCGAAATCCGTGACTTTTACTTTGCCGTCTTTGGAAATAATGATATTCTGCGGTTTGATATCCCGGTGAATAATATGATTATTATGTGCTGCCTCAATGCCCATACTCACCTGGATGGCAATGCTTACTGCTTCCTTGTAAGACAGACGGGCCTTTTTCTCAATGTACTTTTTGAGGGTAATGCCCTCCACCAGTTCCATTACAATATAGTAGATTCCGTTTTCTTCCCCTACATCATAGACATTTACGATATTGGGATGCATCAGTCCTGCTGCCGCCTGGGCCTCAATACGGAATTTGGATACAAAATTAGCATTCTCGCTGAATTCCTGCTTCAATACCTTGATCGCCACATATCGGTTCAACTTATGACATTTTGCTTTATAGACATCTGACATACCGCCGGTTCCGATTTTCTCCAGGATCTCATAGCGATCGCCGATCATCATTCCTATTTTGATCATTATTGCTCTCCATTCTTATATAACCTAAGTAACTAAGAGTATTATCTGTCTTATGCGCACGGCTCAATAAGGATAACACTGATATTGTCTCTGCCGCCGTTTGCATTGGCTGCCTCTACCAGACGCTCTGCTTTCTCCACAAGATCTCTTGCACCACTGATGATCATGCGGATCTCTTCATCTTCCAGCATATTAGTCAGTCCGTCCGAACACATAAGGACAGTATCGCCTTCCCTGAGTTCTACGGTAAAAAAGTCCGGCTCTACATGATCCTCCGCACCTACCGCTCTGGTAATAATATTCTTGTCAGGATGATTTCTTGCATCCGCACGGTCTAATCCGCCCATGCGTATCATTTCCTCTACAAGAGAATGATCCCTCGTAATCTGCCGTATCTCACGATTCACCACATAAAGTCTGCTGTCACCCACATTGGCCACCTGTAAAAATCTGCCCATGCAGGATGCCACCACAACCGTCGTTCCCATTCCTTCCAGCTTCTTGTCTTCGTCGGCTCTCCTGCGGATCACCTCATTGGCTTCCTCGATCGCTCTGCGGAAAATCAGCGTGGGATTTTTTTCAAAAGAACTCTGCATCTCAGCCAGCATGGTCTCTACTGTCACTTTGGATGCATAATCTCCCGCATTATGTCCGCCCATACCGTCCGCTACAATAAACACGTTGGGCAGATTTCCCACCGGTTCCTCAGAGGTATAGATATAGTCCTGATTTACTTTTCTTTTCCTTCCGATATCGGTTATGGAAAACGTCTTGAGCACGTCAATTTTCCTCCTGTGAGAGTCCGTCCGGGTTCTGCATCTCCTGTGTATGACGACGCCTTAACTGTCCGCAGGCTCCGTCAATATCCCGGCCCATCTCTCTTCTAATTGTAACATGTATCTTCTTACTTTCAAGTTTATTTTTAAACGCCTGAATATGCCCGGTATCCGACTGCACGAAGTCCCGCTCTTTAATCGGGTTTACCGGAATCAGGTTAATATGACAGCATAAAGGCTTTGCCAGAGCGATCAGCTCTTTGGCATCCTCTTCCGTATCGTTCACACCGCCTACCAGACTGTATTCAAAAGTGATCCGGCGCCCGGTCTGTTCAAAATAATACCTGCAGACTTCCATCAGTTCTTTGATGGAATACCTGTTGGCAATGGGCATCAGTTTTCTTCTTTTTTCATCTGTGGTTGCATGCAGTGACAATGCCAGGGTAATCTGCAGCTTCTCATCTGCCAGCTGTCGCATTCTCGGCACAATTCCGCAGGTGGACACCGTAACATTTCTCTGGCTGATGTTTAATCCATTCTCATCCGTCAGCAGATGCAAAAACTTTAGAATATTATCATAATTGTCCATGGGTTCTCCGGTTCCCATGACTACCACATTAGAGACCCGTTCCTGCGTCAGTCTCGTGATGGCATAGATCTGATCTAACATCTCCGAAGGCGTCAGGTTCCGCTCCAGTCCATCCAGGGTGGACGCACAGAATCTGCAGCCCATCCGACATCCCACCTGGGAAGAAATGCACACACTGTTGCCGTGTTTGTACTGCATCCACACGCTTTCCACCACATTGCCGTCAGACAGTTCAAATAAAAACTTTTTCGTTCCGTCGATCTTCGACTCCTGTATTCTGACAGGCTTTACACAGGTATATTCATACTTTTCCTTGCATTGTTCCCTGAATTTTGCGGAGAGATTGGTCATCTCGTCAAAGCTTCTCGCTAACTTCACATGCATCCACTCATACATCTGTTTTGCCCGGAAAGCTTTCTCTCCCATACTCTCCAGTTCGGTCTTCAGTTCCTCCAGATTCAGGGATTTGATATCTTTTTTACTATCCATGTCTTATATCTCACGTTCTTCTGCGCAGCCTTGCAAAGTAGAATCCGTCGGTCTCATCCGTTCCCGGCAGAAGTTGTCTCTCCTCCTCTAAAACGAACGGGAACTTTTCCGTGATCCATGCTGCCATGTTCTGATTCTCTTCTCTGTTGATAGTGCAGGTGCTGTACAACAACACGCCACCCGGCTTCACATACCGCCATCCAGTTTCCACGATCTGCCTCTGCAGTTCATGGATAGATTTAAGGCCTTCCGGTGTCACATGATATTTAATGTCTCTCTTTTTGCCCATGACACCTAAGCCCGAACAAGGGACATCCATCAACACAACATCCGCAGATGCTTCTTGCTCTGCGTCATAAACCGTGGCATCATGCACTTCCACTTTCACATTGGTGCGGTGCATGCGCTCCAGATTCTCAAGGATCAAAGCCGTCTTATATTCTGACACATCGCGGGATAACACATGTCCCGCCTCTTTCGTATATTCTGCCGCCAGGATCGTCTTGCCTCCCGGTGCCGCACACAGATCCATAACAAAGTCTCCCGGCTTTATTTTTGCTGCTTTTACCGCCAGGGCAGAAGAAGCATCCTGTACAGTGAATTTTCCTTCGGCAAATCCGGGCAGCTCGCTGACGTTTTCCAGATTTTCCGCCAGATATACATAGGGAAGTTCCTTATGTGCGCTTAAGTGGACCCCTGTAGCCTCTATCTTTTTCTTAAGATCCTCACGGTCCGTTTCCGACAATTCCAGGCAAAAACGCAGAGATACCGGATGAATCTTAAGCAGTCCCATGAGAAGTGTTTCCGTTCCCTCCGTGCCGTATACCGGAAGCCACAGATTCACGATCCATTCCGGCATGGAATATTTTACGCTGAAATATTTTACAGGATCCGCAGGATCCGGCAGGGGCATTTTGTCCTTGCTGCGGGATATATTTCGCAGGACGGCATTGACAAACCCCTTCAGAGTACGAAAGCCGCGCTTTGCCGCAAGCTTGCAGGCTTCATTGCATACCGCACTGTCCGGCACCGCATCCATATACAGGATCTGATAGGTACTCATGCGGAGCAGACAACGGATCAGAGGCTTCATCTTGCGGACCGGAACGGAAGAAAACCGGTTCAGATAATAATCCAGCTCCAGCTGTCTCTCTATGGTACCCTCTGTAACTCTCTTGATAAATGCCTTATCTCTGGGATCCAGGTAATCGTATTTATCCAGCACTGCTTTTATTAATTTATGGGAAAAATCCTGCCCCTTTTCCAGGTCCAGCAGGATTTCCACAATAATCTCTCTTGTATCGGTGGTTGCAGGCTTCCCCATGCTTAGTCTCTCCTTCTGCGGTTACCGCCATACAACAGGATCAGACGAAGCAGCTGTAATGCGGAGGATGCTGCTCCCGCTACATAGGTAAGGGCTGCCGCTGTCAGCACCTTTTTACCACCGCTTACTTCTTCACTGCCTAACAGTCCGTATTCCTCCACCTTCACGATTGCTCTGCGGGAGGCATTGAATTCCACAGGAAGTGTCACCAGCTGGAAGATCACGGTCAGGGCAAATGCCCAGATTCCCAGCTGGATCAATGTCTGGTTCCAGCTGAGCAGTACTCCCAAGAAAATCAGGGGAATACTTAAGTTGCTTCCGATGTTCACCACCGGTACCAGTGCCGCACGAATACTCATAGGTGCATAGCCGTGGGCATGCTGGATCGCATGTCCGCACTCATGGGCAGCCACACTGACTGCGGTGACTGAGGTTCCGTTATAATTATTATATGACAGTCTTACGGTATCTGTCCGGGGATCGTAATGATCGCCGTCGTTTGCGTTCAGACACTCGATCTGTACGTTATACAAGCCTTCTCTATTGAGAAGATTCCGGGCAGCTTCCGCTCCCGTAATTCCTCTCATATTCCGGACCTTACTGTATTTTCGCATGGTGGAATTCACCAGCGCACTGGCCCCAAGGCATAACACCAGTCCGATCAATACCAAAAAATACGTGGGGTCAAAATAATAACCATATCCATAATAACCACCGTACATAGCAAAGTCTCCTTTCTAATTGCCTGGATTGTTTATCACTCTCCCAGGATCTCTCCAGGCTGTACCTTCACGCCTAACAGGAAATCATGGGCTGTCATACGTTTTTTGCCTTCCAGCTGCAATTCTATGACCTTCAGACCGCCTTCCGACGCTGCCACCTCAAAGGAATCCTTATTCACCGTAAGGATCGTTCCCGGGGCTTCCCTGTGAGCCGTCACCATGGGAATCGCCTTCCAGATCTTTAACTGTTTTCCGCGATAAAATGTGTAGGCACTGGGCCAGGGTGTCAGTCCTCTGATCAGTCTGTCCAGTTCGGCTGCCGTTTTGGTGAAGTCCAGTCTGCCCATTTCTTTGGTGATCAGTGCCGCATAGCAGGTCTTCGCATCGTCCTGTTTCTCCGGAGTCAGCTTTCCTGCTTCTAAGAGCGGCAATGCCTCGGTGATCGCTTCTCCGCCGAGCACCATAAGCTTGTCGTGCAATGTTTCAAAAGTATCTTCCGAAGTAATGGGAATCTTCTTCTGATACAACATATCTCCGGTGTCCAGTCCTGCATTCATCTGCATGATGGTCACACCGGTCTCCGTCTCCCCGTCGATGATCACTCTCTGGATCGGAGATGCCCCACGGTATTTCGGAAGCAGGGATGCGTGGATATTCAGGCATCCGTACTTCGGCAGATCCAGGATCTCCTGAGACAGGATCTGTCCGAAGGCTGCCACAATATAGACATCTGCGGGATATTTTTTCAATTCTTCAATAGCCTCGGGAGTCTTGATCCGACGAGGCTGGAATACCGGGATGCCGTGTTTTACAGCACATTCCTTCACCGGCGGAAACTGTAACTGCCCGCTTCTTCCCTTTGCCTTGTCCGGCTGGGTCACCACTGCGGTGATCTCATGTCCCTGTGCGATCAAAGCCTCCAGAGCTCCCACTGCGAAATCAGGGGTTCCCATAAATACGATCTGCATAGCTTATCTCCTTCCCGGAATACTTATTCTTCTTCCTCATCCTCATAGGTCATGTCCTGCAGAGGACCTTCCGCCTTCTCCACATAGAGATGTCCATCCAGGTGATCCAGTTCGTGGCAGATGGCTCTTGCCAATAATTCCGTACCCTCTACTTCGATGGGTTTCATATTGACATCCAAAGCTACCGCTTTCACATAATTGGGTCTGGTCACAATACCAAACTTCCCGGGAACACTTAAGCACCCTTCCTGTCCGGTCTGCTCTCCGCTGCTCTCCACGATCCGGGGATTAATAAGAATATACGGATCCTCTCCGGTGGTGTCGATCACCACAATTCTCTTAAGTATGCCCACCTGGGGAGCAGCCAGTCCTACGCCGTTGGCGTCATACATAGTCTCTAACATATCCTCGATCAATTCCTTCGTCCGGGGAGTCATCTCCTTGACTTCCTTACAGGTCTTTTTCAGTACCTCATCTCCATATTCACGAATATTTCTGATTGCCACAGTTATTACCTCCTATAACACGTTTACCGGGTCAAAGTCGAATTGTATACTCAGCTGTCTTGGCTGCCACTGTCTCAAAGTCTCCTCCACACAGTCTTTTACCGCCACCAGCGTATCATACTCCGCATGCTTCGCGTAGAACACATACCGGTAAATATCATTGATTTTGCTGATATTTGCCGGGGTCGGCCCCAGTATCTGCAAAAAGTCCATATTAGACTTTACCACATCTGTCAGCCTCCGGGCAAGCTGTTTTACATTTTCTTCCTCTTTGCCATAGATCTGCACCGCCAGCATATGTGCTGCGGGAGGATATCCCGACAGCTCTCTGTACAGGATTTCTTCCTCATAAAAGCTTTTATAATCCTGGGCTGCCGCGCAGGTAATGGCATAATGATCCGGCTGATAAGTCTGGATCACCGCTTCTCCCGGAAGCACCCCTCTGCCTGCTCTGCCCACCGCCTGGGTCAGCAGCTGAAATGTCCGCTCTCCGGCACGGTAATCCGATGCGTTTAAGGACAGATCTGCCGCCAGGATCCCTACCAATGTCACCTTCGGAAAATCATGTCCCTTCACGATCATCTGGGTGCCGATGAGCACATCGGCCTCTCCGTTTGAAAATGCTGACAGAATTTTCTCATAGCTGTCCTTCGTCCGGGTAGTATCCGCATCCATCCGAAGCGTCCGCACCCCCGGATACAGTTCTTTCAATTTATCTTCAATCTGCTGGGTACCTGCTTTGAATCCCAGAATATATTTGGATCCGCACTTCGGGCATAGCTTGGGCAAGGGTTGTGTATAGCCGCAATAATGGCAGATCAGCCTTCCCCCTTTATGTTCCGAGAGGGAGACATCACAGTGTGGGCATTTCATAACTTCACCGCAGGCACGACAGGATACGAATCCCGCATACCCTCTTCGATTTAAAAACAGGATGGTCTGCTGCCCCTTGCTTAGCCGGTCTGTCATCAGTTCCTGTAACTTCCTGCTGAAAATAGAACGGTTGCCCTCCTTAAGCTCCTGCCTGAGATCCACCGTGTGTACCGTGGGCAGTTCTCCGCCGGTCAGGCGTTTTGTCAGATGGAACAGCCTGTATTCTCCCTTTCCGGCGCGGTAATACGCCTCTAAGGAAGGGGTCGCCGATCCCAGCACTACGCTGGCTTTGTACAGCTTCGCCACTTCCATTGCCGTCTCTCTGGCATGGTATTTGGGAGTACTCTCACTTTTGTAACTGTTCTCCTGTTCCTCATCCATGACGATCAGGCCCAGATTGGGGAATGGGGTAAAAAGTGCGGATCTCGGCCCTATGATCACATCGATCTCGCCTGCTTTTGCACGCTCACACTGATCATATTTTTCTCCGGGAGACAATGTGGAATTCATCACACTGACCCGGTCACCGAATCTCTGATAGAACCGTAGCAGCGTCTGGTAGGTCAGAGCGATCTCCGGGATCAGCACGATCGCCTGGCGACCTCTTTTGATCATCTCGCCGATGAGTTGCATATACACTTCCGTTTTGCCGCTGCCGGTGATGCCATGGATCAGATATGTCTGTCTTCTGCCGGCATCAAAATCCGTAAGCACTTCCGTAACGATGGTCTGCTGTTCCGAGCTCAATGTATTATGCGTCGTCTCTCCCGCCTGTACCTTCACGGGGTTCCGGTAGCTCTCGGAGCTGACCAGTTTCGCGGCGCCCACTTTTACGATACTGTTTACCGTAGCGGCGCTGACGCCCAATTTCCCGGTGATCCACTCATAGGGAATCGTCTCCTGCTCCGACAGAGCTTTTAACAGTCTGGCCTTTGCCACCTGTTTTTTGCGCTCGCATTCTCCTAAGAGTGACAGAAGCTCCTCTCTATTCATCAGGCGCACCAGCTGTCTGTGCTCCAGTTTCTTCACGGTCTGCTTCGCCGGCAGGACCGTCTTCAGAGCCTGGATCATGGTACAACCGTAATTGCGTCGGATCCAGGCAGCCAGTGCGATCATTTTATCTTCTACACCGGTCTCTTTTTCCGGCAGTCCTGCGATCTCCTTGATCTTCTCCGGAGCGAACTGACACTGATTCCCTATACTGACCACATAACCTTTGATCAGACGGTTTCCATTGCCGAAAGGGATCATAACGCAGGCTCCCGGCTCCAATCTGTCCCGCAGTCTCTCCGGTATCCGGTACTGAAATGTCTTATCCAGTTTTTCATGAGAGATATCTACAATGATATCCGCATATAACGTACGCAATCTGTTTTCCTCTCTGTTCACCGGGATCCCGGAAAACTGTCTTATAGGCCCTGACCCGCTGCCGATCCGGGGATATGTCCCTCTGCCAGGATATCCCGGATCAGATCCCGTTCATCCATGGGATGCTTCACGCCTTTGATCTCCTGATAGTCTTCGTGCCCTTTTCCCGCCAGTACGATGATATCGCCGGGTTCTCCGTGTTCAATGGCATAAGTGATGGCTTCCTTGCGGTCGCAGATCTCTACATATTTTCCGTCCGTCTTCGCCATACCGGTCTTAATATCGTTGATAATATCCTGCGGTTCCTCGAACCGGGGATTGTCGGAAGTAATGATGGTCAGATCCGCCAGCCTGCCGCTGACCTCTCCCATCTCGAAACGACGCTGTCTGGAGCGGTTACCGCCGCAGCCAAACAGGCTGACCAGTCTGTGGGGTTCATACTCCCGCAGTGTGGTTAACAGGCTTTCCAGTGCCATGGCGTTATGGGCATAGTCGATCAGCAGAGTAAATTGGTCAGAAACCTTGATCATCTCGATACGACCCTTTACTTTTGCCTGCAACAGTGCCTTTTTGATAGCTTCCTCATCCACCTTAAAATGACGGCAGATGGCAATGGCTGCCAGCGCATTGTACACACTGAATTTGCCGGGCATGGGTACTTCCACAGCAAAATTCATCAGACCGGTCACATGGAAGGTCACTCCCAGTTCTCCGGGTTTGTGCACCAGCTGCCGGTTCTCGGCCCGCAGCATGCAGTGCTCTCCCATGCCGAAGCTCTCCAGTGCACAGGTATGTCCCTCCGTCACTGCCTGCCAGTGTTCATCATCACCGTTAACGATTCCCACCTTGCACTGTTTGAACAACAATCCCTTGCAGTGCAGATATTCCTCAAAGCTTGCATGCTCATTGGGTCCGATATGATCCGGCTCCAGATTTGTAAAAATACCGTAATCGAATACAAATCCCTGGGTGCGGTGAAGCATCAGTGCCTGGGAAGATACTTCCATAACTACCGTATCCAGTCCGGCATCTACCATGCGGGCAAAATACTCCTGTAACAGGTAAGATTCCGGTGTGGTGTTATTTGCATGAATATGTTCGTCTCCGATGATCACCTCGATGGTTCCCACCAGTCCCACTTTATAGCCGGCATTCTCCAGAATGGATTTCACCAGGTAAGTGGTCGTGGTCTTGCCCTTGGTACCCGTGATACCGATGACTTTCAGTTTCTCTGCCGGATGACCGAACCAGGCTGCGGAGATAAATGCCATGGCATATCGGGTATCCGCTACTTTGATCACAGTCACATCCGCATCCGCAGGAAGCTCTATGTCCTTTTGTACCACCAGCACCCCGGCGCCCTGTGCAGCCACCTGTGCGGCAAAATCATGTCCGTCAAAATTGGCTCCGTTAATACAAATGAACAGGCATCCCGGAATGACTTTACGGGAGTCATAGACTACAGCTGTGATCTCCCGCTCCTTTTTTCCGCATACCTGTTCATATTCCAGTTTATCCAAAAGTTCTGTTAATTTTCTATTCATACAGGTGTCCACCTTTCTATACCGATATCGGATATCCCATGGTTATTCCGAAAATCTTTGCATACTACGGTATATTTTACTCTATTTTCCGCAAATGTACCACCTATAATTTTTCGATCCCCATTTTCTCAGTTTTCCGTCACACAATCCGCACCGGTCTCCTGTGTGCGGTTAAAGTTCTGTACAAACCCGATCAGCTGTCCTGACAAAAGCACGGTGAACAGCGAATACCCGATGCGCCGTACCGGGATATAGCTCAAGGACATGACCAGCACGATCAGATCCGACAGCAGATAGACCCACTGGATCTTCCAGTCGGTGGCATGGGAAATACTCATGGCCAGGGCATCGTCTCCACTGGGGGCTCCGCCGACGCGCACGCACAGTCCGGCACCGACACCGACGAACAATGCTCCCACCAGTGCTGCCAGAAGGGGCATATTTGCCAGTTCCGGCCACAGATGAGGAAATTGCTCGCAGATTTTATAGGTTCCTGAGAATCCTGCGGTAGCCAGAGCCGAATAGGCGATAAATTCCTTGCCTAACAGCTTCCATCCCAGGATATAACATAAAATATTCATAATCCCTCCGGTAAACGCCGGAGAGATTCCTGTCCAATGCTCCAACAGCAACGTGGCTCCCAGCACACCACCCTCCGTTACTCCGGAGATGGAGTGCACGTTATATAATCCAAATGCCAGAATAAAACTTCCCAATAAGGTTATGACACATTTTTTTAATGTGATATTTTTCAACGCTTCTTTCCATTCGTGAAGCTGTGATTTGATTTTGTTCATTTTGTAATTTCTGTTCTTTCTATAAATTTGTGTTCGTATCTTTATGATGTCCCGCCTTTGATGCCTACGAATTGTTCCGTGCTGCGCACTCTCACAATTCTACCCTCTATTCGCATATCGTGGGATTATCATTCTTACATTATAACCACGGATATCGGTCTGTCGTCAAGTCTTATTGAAGAATCGAAAAACCCCAGGCTGTTGTACCTAGGGTTTTTCGATTTCTTATGAGGGGGGAGATAGTGAGTTCATCAACTATCTGAAATACATATTACAGAGAAAATGTGTCCATTTTGTGTTCAAAAAATTAAAAAATATGAATGTGATTCTGAACAGTTACGAAACTATCAGCAATAGTTCTGCATGATATACTGCACTTCTGTTCTGCCTTTATAAGTATTCTGGCCAACCTGATATACTACAGACAAAGGGAAATTCCCTCTTCCGGCATAAAGGGCTTCTTCACTTCCGATACCATATTTTTCATTCAAAAAAGCTCCCAGTCGTTCCAGGTCTCCGAAAAACACCAGCGTCTGCGTATTTCCTTCCGGTGTCTTCACCCGGAATCTGGCGCAGGTCTTATTGGCACCCATTTTAAATCCCGCCTGGAAGATCAGATCCTTCTGTGCAAAAAGGGGCTTCGGATTCCCGGTTCCGAAAGGCTCTAATAACGCCAGTTCTCCCGCCAGGGCTTCATCCGCATACCCCATGGGCATTGCCACATCGATATGTACTCTGGGAATAAAATCATCTTCTGTCAGCGTACAGTTTTTATTGAGAGCAATCCGCAGAGGTTCAATATCCTCCTCCCGCATGGACAGACCTGCTGCCAGTTTATGTCCACCGTACTTGGTAAAAAACTGTTTCACCTGCGTCATGGCATCATACATATGGTATGCTTCGATAGAACGGCCGGATCCCTTCACACCGTCCTCTCCTTTGGTCAGGATGAATACCGGATGATGATATTTTTCCCTGACTTTCCCGGCAATGATTCCCGCAATACTTTCATGGACCTCCGGAAGATAGATCACCATGACCTTATCTTCTGTCATATGATGTTCCTGAATATATGTATCGGCCCGCTGGATCCCTTGTACTGTCAGGTTCTTGCGGCTTTCATTTAAGTCTTTCAGTTCTCTCGCCGCTGTCATAGCATCTGCTCTGGTAAAGCTCTGCAAAAGCTCCAGCGCCCTTTTCGCAGTATCCAGTCTGCCCGTAGCATTCAGGCAGGGACCAAGTACAAACCCCAGGTGATATGCACTCAGCCGGTCCGGAGCGATTTCATTGACTTCCATCAACGCTTTCAGTCCTTCGTTATATCCCTTTTGTATCCGCTTCAGTCCTTCTTTGACCAGAATGCGGTTCTCATCCTTTAACTCCATGACATCGCATACCGTGGAAAGTGCCGCGAATTCCAGCAGTTCATCCTGAATATTTATAAGACCCGGATTTCCGGTCTTCTCCGTGATTGCCTGGATCACCTTCAGTGCCACAACGCCACCGCAGATGCCTTGAAACGGATAAGAGCAATCACTGCGCTTGGGATCCACCACCGCCAGTGCCGGGGGCAACTGTTCCTTACGTTCTCCGTTTTCTTCTATGTAAGGAACCTCATGATGATCCGTAACGATCACACGCATGCCAAGGGAATTTGCCAGCTCGATCTGTGGTGCCGCGGCAATTCCGTTATCACAGGTGACAATCATGCCAACGCCTTCCCGCTTCGCCTCTTCGATCAGATGTTCATTCAGTCCATATCCGTCATGGATTCTGTGGGGAATCGCCGTATCCACCTGTGCGCCAAGCATCTGAAACCCTTTGGTCAGGATATAAGACGAGCAGATTCCGTCCACATCATAATCCCCGATGACCCGGATATGCAGACCTTCCTTTACCGCTTTCAGAATCTCCTCCACTGCCCTGTCCATATCCTTAAGCAGCCAGGGAGAGTAGCAATCCTCCAGTTTTCCGTAGAGAAACTTCCGAATCTGGCTCTCTTCCGTCAGATCCCGGTTTCTAAGGATCCTCGCCGTCACCGGACTGATATGAAATTCCTTCGCCCATTTATCAAAATCTGCCTTCTTTGCAGCCACATACCATTTTTCCATGCAGGTTCCCACTTTCGTAATTGTTTTTCCCTGAGACTCACTCCTTAGGTATTATAGCATAAAAAAGGCTTGTGCATCTCCTTTTTTGTGTATCAGGTAGATTCCCGGATGATCAACGTTGGGAATGTGATATGGGACTGCACATAGAGATTCGGTCTTTTAATCTTCTGCAAAATATATTTCCCGGCCTGCACCCCCATATCGTAGACATCGATGTTCACGACAGAGAGCATGGGCTTCAGGATCTGAGAAAACGGGAAGTCATCAAAGGTAATCACCTTCATTTCCTCCGGGATCAGGATTCCTCTGTCGTGCAGGGCATTCACACAGCCGTAGGCGATATAGTTGTCCGCACACACTAACGCATCCGGACGTCTTCTGTTCTCCAGGATCTGCATGGTCATCCGGTAACCGCTGTCACAGACGGATTCTCCTTTTTTCACATATTCTCTGGGCAGTAACACATCATGCTCTTTAAGTACTGTCAGAACTCCGTCCAGACGTCTCGCTGAGATCTGGTCCTCCGGCTTGCCTCCGATAAAAGCCACCGACTGACAGCCCCGCTCCAGCAGATGCTTCGCCGCCAGTTCTCCCGCCAGCCGGTTATCGATATCGAGCCAGCAGAAATGGCTGTTAAAATTTGGATTACCGATCACAATATGAGGGATCTCATGGGTAAACAGCAGTTCATCCAGTGCCTGGGAAATCACTGACGCATGGATCACAAACCCGTCTGCCTGCTTGGTATCCGCTGCATTCCGGATAAATTCCGCACAGTCTCCCGCTGCTATATTCCTGACTACAAGCGTATAGTCCTTCTGTGCCAGCACTTCCTCCAACCCACACAAGATCTCAAACATCTGTGGATTGGCAAACCCGGTTCCTTTTCCCAACTCTGCCACAAATATAATGGTTCGTGCAGACTGCCTGGCGAAATTTTTCGCCCGCAGATTCGGATGATAATCCAGCTCCTCCATAGCTTTTCGTACTTTATCTGCCGTCTCCTGCGAGATCGAATAAGAGCCGTTCATCACTTTCGATACGGTTGCCGTAGAAGTTCCCGCCAGTTTTGCCACATCCTTAATGGTTGCTCCCATCGTTCACCCTCCTCGTGCGATTTTCTCTGAGAATATTTTAATCTCTTGCCCGGATCAGTGCAAATCCTTTTGCTGCCAACTGTCCTTCCTTAAGACCTTCCTGCCAGAGAATCTCTCCGCCCGGCAGTTCTTCCGGAAGGGGGACGTTTTCCTCTTCCATATTCAGGAAAATACGGATACTTTCTATACTGCCATCTTCTTTCTCCAGATATCTTTCATAGCCATACACTCTGCTGCCTGGTTCCGCCAACAGGGTGCGGTACTCTCCTCTCCGCAGGACAGCCTCCTTTTTGCGCAGGGTAATTGCTTTCTGATATAGCAAAAACAAAGGACTGCTCTCATCCAGTGTATCCCAGGGCATGGGCTGTCTGTATTCCTCCTCCAGGATACCGGTCAGTCCCACCTCATCCCCATAGAATACAGAGGGCATTCCGGGGAAAGTCATCTGAAAGATCACCGCCAGGCGAAAGCTTTCTTCATCCCGGCACAACGAGCGGAACCGGCTGACATCATGGCTGTCTAAAAGGTTTAACTGTGCATAGACCGTCTGCTTACGATAGCGCATACGCATATCCGTCAGGCGGCTGTCAAACTCCCTGGCATCTGCTGTCTGTTCCCCAAAAAATCTCCGGCAGTGCTTACGGAAATCATAATTCATCGTAGAATCAAACATGGTTCCATCCAGCCAGTGTGCCGCACTCTCCCATACTTCTCCGATGAGAATAGCATTGGGATCCACACTTTTTACGCTCTCTCTGAATTTTCTCCAGAAGCCGTCATTGATCTCACTTGCCACATCCAGCCGCCACCCGTCGATATGGAATTTTTCCACCCAGTAGCGCCCCACTTTGCAGAAATATTCTGCGGTCTCCGGATTTGCCAGATTTAGTTTCGGCATCATCCGTTCATAGCCAAAACATTCATATCCCGGATATTCCTCCGGATCCTCCGGTCGCATCACCGGATAGGTAAGTCCGTAGAACCAGTCTCTGTAAGCTGACTGTTCTCCTTTTTTCACCACATCATCAAAGGCGAAAAAATACCAGCCGCAATGATTGAACACACCGTCAATGATTACTTTCAGTCCGTTCGCATGAAATACATCGATCAGCCGGTGAAAATCATCATCGGTTCCGAAACAGGGATCAATGTGAAAATAATCTAACAGATCGTACTTATGATATTCTCCGGCGACAAAGATCGGATTGATATAAATAGCGTTCACGCCGAGGTTCTTCAGGTACTCCACGTTCTCGCAGATCCCACGGATCGTACCGCCGAGCTTTCCCCTCGTCGGTATACCGCCCCATTCCTTCTCCTCTCCTCTGTCGCAAAGATACCGGTATTCAGTGGCAAAGCTGTCGGGAAAAATATTATAGATGATCGTATCCTGTGCCCATTCGGGAGGTGCAACAATATCTGCGCGGTGATTGAACGGCAGCTGATAATATTCCGAGCGGTCATCCACGGTATGATCCGTGAATCGTTCTCCGTAGTACAACACCTCTTCCCTGCCATCGGACAATGTGAAATAATAGCAAAGTCTTTTATAGGGATGCTCCAGCGTAGTCTCCCAGTAATCGAATTCTTCCGTCTGCGCCACCACTGCCATCTTCTGTTCTGTAAAAAGCACCGGTGTCAGGCGACAGGCTCTGTCTCCGTAATGAAGAATGCATTCTGTCAGATCCCCTCTGCCTGCCCGCAGACGGATCACAATATGCTCTTCATCTGTCCCGTATGCATACTGGGACATGGGTATATGTAATACTGCACTTCGATTCATACTTCCTCTTTCTGCGGTCTATCCCTTCACTCCACCGGAGGTCAGACCTTCTGTCATGTTCTTTTGCAATGCGAAAAATACGATCAGGATCGGCAGAGACACGATCAGGGATGCTGCCGAGAAAATCGGCCAGCTTCCGCTCATCTCCGTCGCCTGCAGCGAATATAAGCCCGCTGCCAGTGTATAAGTATCGGATCCCGTCATGAAATTGATGGCGAAAATATACTCGTTCCATACATAGACGAGAACCATCATAGCCGTTACCGCAATGGTAGGCTTAGCAAGCGGCAGTACGATCTTTGTCACCTGTTCTAACTGTGTGGCTCCGTCGATCATGGCTGCCTCCTCGATCTCCACCGGAATCGTGTCAAAATATCCCTTCATATTCCATAGTGCAAACACTGCCATCGTACCGGTATACACAATGACCAGACCGGTTCTGGTATTGATCAGCCCCATAGGACTAAGCAGCTTATACAGTGCCGTCATGGACAAAAGGGACGGAAATGCATAAAGTAAAATCAACAGCTTCAAAATCGCCTTTCTGCCGGAAAATCGTTTCCGGGAAAAAGCATACGCCGCAGGGATTCCGGTCCCCAGCGAGATCACCAGTGTGGTCACCGCCAGGATCAGACTGTTCTTCAGCCACAAAAGCACCGGTTTCTCGGTAAAAACTGCCTTATAGTTCTGCAAAGTCATATGCTTTGGCAAAAAGGAAAAGTCAGATCCCAACAGGCTGTTCTCCGCATTCAGCGACACGGAAAACGCATACAATACCGGCACCAGCACGAAAAAGCATACCAGGACGAAAAACACATTTACCGTTATAAGTACCAGCACATGTTTCGTCTTTTTACTCATCTGCTCTCCTCCTTTCTGCCGTTTGTCACCAGAGAAAACACTAACAGCATTCCGAAGATCAGAATGGAAATCGCCGAACTATAGCCATAATTGTTCGTAATAAATGCCTTCTCATATGCGTAAGTCAAAATGGTATGAATATTTGCACCGGTCTTGGATCCCACCTGCTGGGTCAGCAGATAGATGACATCGAACTGTTTAAAAGTCGTAAATGTCGTGATCATAACCGACGGTGCTATAATGGAGCGGATCATCGGAACCGTAATATATCTCGTCCGCTCCAGCCAGGTGGCGCCGTCTAGCAGCGCACTTTCGTAAAAACTCCGGTCCACGCTCTGCAGTGCCCCGTCAATGATAGTGATCATGAAAGGTAACGCCAGCCAGAGGTTCACTGTCGTACAGCTGATGAATGCGATCACGTCACTTCCAAGCCATCTCACCGGTTCCATTCCCAGTCTGATCATCCATTGATTCAACAGACCGAACTGGGAATTGAACATTCCTGTCTTCCACAGCAGGATGGATACATACCCCGGCATGGCCCAGGGGAAGATCAACAGGGTACGATAGACATTCCGCAGTGTCAATCCCTTGATATTGAGAAGTGTCGCCATGATAAAAGCGATCACCAGCTGCAGCACCATATTTACCACAGTCCACAATATCGTCACAAGCAGTGCCGTCAGGAAACCATTATCAAATACCAGCAAGGCATCCTTATAATTCTCCAGTCCAATGAACTCATAATTATTCCAGTGATAAATGTTCATATTGGTCATGGAGATATATCCGGTATAGAGGATCGGGAAGATTACGATCAACAGGATCAATACTAAGGACGGCAGTGACCAGCTGTAGGCAAACAGTGTCTCTCTTCTTTTTTTATTCTGTTGTCTGTTCCCATGAGCATTTTTATTTCTTGCCATATTTATTCGTTCCACTTCCTTTTGCCTGATTATGCCTGATTACGCAGCGTCACTTATTTCATGGATTCGATCAGCTGCAAAGCTTCCTTCTGTGCTTTCTCCGCACTTTCCGCCACATCATTGCCCGCCATGTTGACATCCGTCAGCAGTCCGCTGGCTACAGTCCACATCACATCCATCTCCGGCAGATTCGGCATGGGCACCGCATTTTCCGCAGTCTCCTTCATAGCCATGACCACTTCATCACCGCTTACTTCTTCATAACTGTAACAATTTTCTCTGGCAGGAGCACAGCCACTGGCCTGTGCCAGCGCAATACCCACCTCGTCCTTCATCAGTACCCGCAGTACCTGCTCTACCGCATCCTTTTTATTCTCTGCTGCATTTTTCAGCACCTGGACACCCTGTACTCCCATATAGGGGGCGATTGGTTTTCCGGTCTCATCGATCACAGGCATAGAGGCGATTTCCACGTCCATTCCGCTTTCTCTTACTGTCGGGATCAGCCAGGGACCGGCTATGGTTGCATGCGCCATTCCCTCTTTGAACAGGGTATTCACTGTGGCGTACTCGGTCTCCCCGGGCATGAGATCCACGAACTTTTTATGATAGGCCAGGGCTTCCTCTGTCTCCGGCAGATTTAATCCCGGCTCTCCGGCATCATTCAGGATATAGCCTCCGAATCCATTGATCCAGCCTGCCGCATAATAAGGGGTACTATGCTGTTCCACGAATCCATAATGTCCTCCACGGGTATTCTCCTGCATATAAGCATACAGTTCCTCTGTGGTAGCCGGCACTTCCTCATCTTTCATGTAGAGACGGTTATACATAAAAAGTAAGGTCTCATAATAGATAGGAAGCTGATAGACCGTTCCCTTATAAGTCGCCGCTTCGATCGTGTTATCCATATAGGCATCCAGTTCCTCTGCCGGAATGATATCCGTGATAGGCGACAGAATACCCATTTCTGCATAGACACCTATCTTATCATGAGCAAAAAAGTACATATCCGGAGCTGCCTTAGGATCATTTCCCACCATTTTAAGAGCTTCTGTCAGATCACTCTTTTTCTCCAGTACTACATGGATCTGCGGCTCTAATTGGGTAAATTCCTCTTCCAGGACCTGCGTTACCGCATCCTCCTTGTCGTGCCAGATGGTGATCGTAACTTCTCCGTCCGTCTTCTCATCCTGCGCTGTCTGCTCCACCGTCTGACTGCCACAGCCGGTCAGGCTGCCAATGGTCAGTCCTGCTGTCACGATCCATGCCCATGCTCTGTTCCGGATTCTTTTCTGATTTTTATTCTTCATATCCTGCACTCCTTTGATATGTACTCTCCTGCTGCTTGTTTCTATATCTTATTTCTGTGACTTTTTCTTTGAGACTGCTACTACTGCGCCGCCTGCTGCCGCCACTACCAGCACGCCGATCACGATGGGTACGACCGGTGTGGATTTCTCTGTATTCTCCGCTGCTTCGTTTGTTGCTTCCACAGCTTCCGCAGGCTCTTGTGTTGCCACAGTTTCGGTTGTCTCTTCCAGCGCGATTTCTTCATAAGATACGGTGTAATCCTCCGGACCGTTTATCGTAAGCCAGATATCCTTACCGGTCTCTACGGAAATATCCGTCGTCTGTACACTTCCCTCATTCCCATTGACGATTATGGAATTCACCCAGCCGGGAATCTCCTTTACCAGCCAGCCGCCTTCGCCTTCCTCTAATGCCTCCCCGGGCCATGCTGCAAATGCGTTAGTGCCGTCCGGTGCCGACCATGCCCACAGACAGGGACCGTTCCAGTCTGCGGGAGCAGATACGTGAATCGTCACATTGGGAGTTTCTGCCTGATCCGGGTTCTTATAGCTGAAATCGTAGCTGCCGTCGGCTGCTACCGTTACCCAAAGCTCTGCGGGATCAATGGAGATATCCTCGGTCTGTACGCTTCCTTCGTTCGCATTCACAATGATGGAGTTTACCCATACCGGAACCTTGATGCTGTACCAGCCATCTTCGCCTGCTTTCATCTCTTCCCCGGGCCATGCAGCAAAGGCATTGGTGCCATCCGGTGCCGACCACGCCCACAGGCAGGGGGCTTCCCAGGAATCATCTACTTTTGCATGTACCACAAATTTCTCTACGTAAGCCGGTGCCTCTCCGGTAGTCCTGCTCTCATAAGAGATCTCTACGGTGTCCGCTGCACTCACCGTGATCCATGCTGCATTGGTATCCAGAATCTGCTCCTCGGTCTGCACGCTGCCCTCATTGGCATTGACGATCACATGATTCGCCCATGCAGGAAGCCAGATATAATACCAGCCGTCATTAGCTGCATCTGTTTCCATCTCCTCGCCGGGCCATGCTGTAAACGCATTATTGCCGTCGCTGTCCCACGCCCACACACAAGGATTTTCCCAGTCCTCCGGCACCTGCACATAAAGCGCATTTCTCTCTTCTGTATTCTGTGTTGTTTCTGCATTTGCCGTCATCGGCAGAATCCCGATCACCAGCAGAAGCATCATCAGAAATGATCCACAACGTCTTATCAACTTACCCATAATATCCTCTCTTTCCGATTCTACTTGTCTGTGTTATATTTTTGTAACCTTTCTGTCGTATCAACCGTTTTAAAAAGTGCACTTTCCCTTGGGTTATTTTGATTATAACGTTGCTGTTTCCGGATGGTCAATTTGATTTTGGGTAATCGTTTTCCCTCTGCATTATTTATTTTTCACAGTTTCATTCTTCTGTTTTTGGCTGTTATTCACAAATATTTTTTAGGTTTCCTGCGTTTTCCTAAATATTTGTGAAACTTTCACGAAAATGTTTCCCATGCCAAAAACTATCAAGATCGTTTTGAATTATAACCGTTGATAAAAATAGATACGGCAAAAGCATCATATAATTTGACTGATGCTTTTGCCGCCAAAGACGTTAAGATTGAAGCTTTAAAACTCATAAAAATATTTCATATGATCACTCTTTCTGCTTTGCCAAAAAATCCTCCTTTCTCATAAACAAAAATTTGTTTGCTTCTCGGATTTTCATATTTTTTATATCACGGATTACTTCCCAGTACTCTGTTTTTTCTCTTGGTATATAACAATTATCGATTTGTTCACGAAAAGCATACTTGGGCCATTCCTTACAACGATGTAATATAAAATTCTCCCAATGATTTATTTTAATAGTATTTCGTTCTACAACACCTTCTCTTTCCCATATTTCATATTTTAATGTTGCCATAGCATCCCTTAATTCCTGTGTTTTTTTAATCTTGTATTCCTTATCACCTCTTTGTTTTATTTCTATAATATCCCCTGAGTTCACCACAAACTTTTTCTTTTCTTCATATTGTTCTACTGATACCGGCAAAATAACTGCTCCCGTCTCCATTGCAATATCTACAGTTCCCAACTGAATATCATAAACAATTTCATTTGGTGAAAGATTCCAGGTTCCTTCCGGAAAAATCATAATATTCCCACCTTGTTTTGCTATCTTTACCATGATGTTTCTTGAATTTTTCCTATCTTCTTTATCCAATACATCTATATAAACAACTCCATTCATCCATAAAAAAAGCCAGAAAACGTTCCCTTTGTATGTACAAAATCTGCTGCCAAAACAAAACTTTGCTGCGTAATTATCTCCGACACGATTTCAAAATCAAACTTTCCAATATGTGAAACAGCATATATTACGGGTCTATTTGAAACCACTCTCGGCTTATTTATTATCTCTATGTTATATCCATGACTTTTACGACTAATCATAAGCATGACATGCAAAAGTGGATGAATCATTTTTCTAAGTTTCATAGGGATATATGAATTTTTTATAAGACATCTTTTCTTCCTCTGCTTATATTTTTCAAATTCTTTCTTTTTTTCCAATTCTGATTCATCCATTTTCTATTGTCTCTCCTCTGTATCTGTATCTTTTTTAAAATAGTTATTTAAGATATACGCTATCTTTTCATTCTGTAATATTCATAATCTTTTTTCCCCGCTTTTGTCCTGGCTATTCCCTCCTCTATTTCGTACCGTATCGGCTGAGCAAATTTTTCCAAACTTTTGCATTTATTTTCTACGCTTTCAATAACCTTCTGTTCGTTCACTCCCATATTTTCACTAATTGCAATATATGCAACCGGTCTCGGTGTAGCACCGGTATCAGAAGGGACAACAATACAGTCTCTTATGAAATTGCAGGACATGATTACATCTTCCACTGTACCGGCATAGACCTTTACAAAATTGCCTGCGCCATCGTCCGTAATAAAATACTCTCGAACCCGCCCACCTAATTTTATAAGCCTCCGCTTTCTTCCATGTACTGACCCATAGGTATCTGATATAAACCATTTTTTTCCTGTTTCATCCTGAACAAAACATTTTTGTGTCTGCTCTGTATTATTGTAATAGCCATCCGTAATAGTCGGACCTGTAAAGCATAGAATCCCCTCTTCATCTAACGGTAGCTTTTCCCTCGTCTCCGGATGAATAGCTTTTGCTTCCATCCCATTCATTAATAAAAAATAATCACAAAGGCCAAATTTTAAAGCCGTTGCACTTCCTAATTCTCCAAATCCAAATCCGTCTATCAAAAGCGGCCTGCAATCATGTTCTGATAAAAATCTCAGTAGCTCTATTTTTTCATTTTTTAAATATTGCTCACCTCCAGAAATAACCGAATTCAGAAAATTATATCTCTTCCGCTGTAAAGTATTGTTTTGTCCTGTCTCCATCCATAGTTTATAAAAATTAGGAATTGCCTGAATCCGATTTGGCTTTTCCTCCATTAATTTCCCAAAATCGATACTCTTGTCCTCTTTATGTGCGGGCATAATCAATGTTTTCCCCATCATTAAAACCATAACTGTACAATTAATATTAGCATATGGATATTCCTGGGATACCACACCTATCACTCGTTCACCATCACATTTAACGACATTAGTTGTATTACAGACCACTTCCATCATATTCATATATGTTCTGTTCGGAATAGAGATTGGTTTAGGTTCTCCACTAGATCCACTGGTGTAGAGAACAGATGCCATATCTTTTGCAAAGACCTTTTCCTCAAATAAATCATTATATTCTTTTCCTTTTTCTAATATCTCCCTATATGTTATAAATTGAACCGCCGGATATTCTTTCTCTATTATATTCTTGTTGATTTCTTCACATCCTGACATCAGTATTACTGTTTTAACTTTCGTGTTCTTAATACTTTTTAACAGAACCTCTAAATTGCCATTATCAGAAAGTACGACCCTGGATGAAAAATTATTTATATTATATTTCATCTTATCAACCTGACTTCCGTTGAAAACTCTGCCACTTATAATTCCCAGCCTATTAAGTGCAAAAAAGGAGACTATTCCTTCTATTGAACTTGCAGCACAAACAGAGAATATTTCCCCCTTCTGATAATCTACATGCGCATGCAAATAATTTGCAAATGCTTCGATCTCTGTCCACAGTTTCTTATATGTTATAGTTCTATCCTGCACAACAGCAACCCGGTCCATCAGTTCCGGATAACTTCGTAATAAAGCTTTCATGCCTTGGTAGGGATTTTCATAGTTGCTTAAAAGTTCTCCTGTTTCATCTGCTTTTATAATTCTTCTATGTGTTGTTAAATTTTTATACAATAAAATGTGAGTCAATATGTTGCTGCCCAACTTTGTATTTAGTATGTTGATACCTTTTTTCATTAGTTTTTCACTTTCGCTCTTTCCTAACAGTTTTCATTATCTATATCCTATTTCTCCAATATACCCGGAACAAATTCTCCATTTTCATTCAAAAAATACTCATTCTCCTTATCTACTAAAAACTGTGATTCCCACCGAGAATTATATTTAAAGCCAATTGCCTTAAATTTTTTTAAATATAAATGATTCAAATACACATCCTTATTGATTTCCGATATACTATTTCTGTTAATTCCCAATTCTTCCCATAAGTTCTTTCTCATGGCTATCATAGATTGCATAACCTTTTCTGTTTGCTCATATATGCTCTCTCCAATAGCCGTGTAAATCGGTTTTCCAAATTGTACAATACATTTTGTATATAGTTCTCCTTCCTTATTGCATTTAGTAGGGATTTCCACATACTCATAGATAACGGGAACAATAGGTTTTTCCGTAATTAAGCTTATTTGTACCGCCCCGGTTTTTACTTTCAACATAGGCCGTATCGGATGTAAGTTCCAGGTTCCTTCCCCAAATATTATGCCATCCTTGCCGGCCAAAATTTTACTGCAGAAATTCATAATTCCTTTTTCTGTAGATTTCTTATCATCTCTATCTATAAATGTTACATCACCCATCTTAAATGCAAAATATGCCAATGTATTAAGACCATCTCTGGCCCCCAAAGGAGTTATCTTTCTCTTTATCTTTGAAAAAACCTCTTTGGTAACAAAATAATCATGTGAATTTGAATGATTTGCCACAAACAATGCATTACCTGACGGTATGTTTTCAATACCCCTTATATCTATTTTGAACTTACGCAATACCGGAGCAGCAAGTTCAATTATTCTATTGCATGAAATTGAAACACCTTTGAAATGATTACATATATTTTTTAAAGAAGTATAATATTCCTTTTTTTGAGGCAACGCGTACTCTTCAACTTCTTTCATTGGTTTAAGTATGCACGACATCTTCTTTCGCACCTTTCGATTCAATAATTTCATTCTTAAATTATCTTATAGGGCACTTTCATTTCAACGTCCCACGCAAAACTGGTATACTTCCACGCAAAAAGAGCATTGTGCACTCCCGTTGCACAACGCTCTTGCTCTATAATCACTTTCAAATTTTTTTACCTTATTCTTACTCTATTCCGTACTTCTTGCACATTGCTTCCAGTACTTCCGGATTATCCAGTTTTGTTACTTTATCTTCATCTTCTCCGCCACTCATCTTGGAAATCAGAGTTAACAACTTTGTTCTCTCTTCTGTCCTTCCCTGCTCAAACACATAAGCATCTTCTGCTTTCCGATCCATGACACGCTTCATATGCTCTTCGTATTGTGCCTTCGCCCACCGACTTAAGCTCATATGCTCCACCTCTTTTATTGCCTCTAATATTCCGGCATTATTTGTCTGCATCCTCAATCCATTCAATTCTTCCTGCGTTTTTACATTGAAAAAACGTATCCATTCGTCTATCATCTGTCCTGTCAGGACCTTATTCAGTTCAATTACATGTAATTCTACCAGACGACTGAATAATCTGCCTTCTTCATCACGCAGTAAATAAGTCTTATGATACTGCTTATCCTCTGTAAGATTAAAATCCAGTATGCTGATTGCCACACAACGCTTCATCACATCATAACTTCTACCAAAGGTTACCTCTTCCGTTAACAATTTCCCAAGGTAGAACAATTGTCTCTTATCCCAGTTTCTGACCGCTTTCACCTGGAGCTCAATATTAATCTTCGTTTCATCATTCAATTCTACCAGGGCATCTATAATCCCCTGCTTTTGATACCTGTACTTTTTCCATAGATAGGTATTCATTAATCGTGTACTTCGGATTTCTTCCACCGGAATCCCCAGCACCACACTAATAAAATGCTTTCGAATCACCTGATTACGAAAGAGTTCCTTCATACAGTAATCCCACTTGGGACTGATTATCATTTGCATTCTCCTTTCACTTCTTACAGGAGAAAAACAATAACGATATCCGAAACAGACTTTTTACCCTGTCTCTATGTCTTCTCCCGCTCTTCAATTATCATTGGGTAGCTAAGCAGGAATTCCTTGAAGTCATAGACATCAGACTTTGCTGATATAGACAGAATTTTGATATAGAAATATCTGCTTATAAATAGAGAATAGCAAACGAATATTTCATTGTCAACCGTGCAAAATAAAAAAAATATAATTCTATCTTTACTCTTCTAATTTTACAGAAATACTTACCTCATACATCCCCTTTTCCTTTTTAATCTCCATTTGTCCATCGTATTTTTCTGCCAGTGAACGAAGTATTTCCTGTCCATAACCCTTCCGCTTTTTGTCTTCTCCTGCCTTATAACTATTTTGCACAATTACATGCAAGTACACGGCATCTGCATACGCTTTCACGTTAACATATGGTCTCTTGTCATCATTCAGTGCTTCTATAGCCCCGGCAACCGCATTTTTCAGAAGATTAGAAAAAATACTGCATACCACTACAGAATTCATTTTTAGTGGAATATTTATATTAATTTCATATTCAAACAAAATTCCTCTCTCTTTACAGATTGTTTCGTTTTCGTTTAAAACAGCATTCACAATGGGATCAGCACAATATACATATTCTTTGGTTGATACCACATAATCAATCAGTGTGTCCAGCATTTCATTTGCTTTGTCATACTCCGCCGAATTCATCAAATCCTTAATTACGATAAAGTGATCATTCAGATCGTGTCTGATTTTAGCAAGTTCATTACGTCTGGATTCGATTTCCTCATAGTGCGCATGCTCTGCGTCCCACGCCATTTGCATCTGTACGATACGTACTTTCATCTCCTGCATGCTCTGCTGCTTTAACAATATATACAAGAGCATAATGTCTGACAAAATTCCTATAAAAAAACCACATATTGTAATCACGCCGCTGGCTGTAATCCCTGTATAGATTTTATCATTAATAGACGACACCAATAAAATCTGGCTTACCGGAAAGACACTAAATAGTAAAAATACTCTCAGATCATAGGCTTTTCTCAATACTTTTCTCCATAGGAAAAGACACATGACGTAAAGTATCGTCAAAAACATATATATGTATACATTCATTTGCAACATAAACGGCATATCCAGCGACAAGGTATCATATTGTGCAAATTTATCGTTCCATATAATCTGTACGCACATTTCTGCAAAAAAGGAACATACCACTTCCAGAATAACAAACAGTACTTTTTGCCACAAATAACCTTTTAATAATAAATGTGCATAGATGATCATTCCCAACATTGCTACAAAAATGCATAATGTCCGAATGCCTGCATTACTATTATAAAAAAACTTACATATCGTAAACGGCACCCTTACCGCTACTAGCCCGGCAATCAGTTTCCATCGTTTTATCTCTTCATTTTTCGCATCGAATGCAAAACAAAAAATAATAGAATCTGTTATGACACCCGTAATCCATAAAATAAAATTGGCAATATAGCAAAACATCTTTTATAAACTCCCCTTTAATTCCAATCTCACATAGTTAAAGTAATGCTCTTTTACCTGCTGATATTTTGATCTGCTGACAGGAATTTTTACTTGATTTTTTAAAAGAAGTTCTTTGGATGAGATACTGTAAACCCAATCCATGTTAACCAGGTAACTCTTATGTACTCTTGTAAATGTCTTCTCTAATCTTTGTTCATAACTGTCCAGTTTATCATATACAATGCGATCTCCCTGCAATGTATGAATCAGTATCTTATGTGCCTCACTTTCCAGATATATAATATCTTTTTTCCGAATTGCCTCGATTCCATTTTTGTAGCAGAAAATAATGGATTCCTCTTCTTGTATTTGCTTTCTTCTAGCCTTTTCCAGCAAAATTTCTAAACTGTTTTGCTGAATCGGTTTTAACAGATAGCCGCATAAATTAACATTTGTCCAAAAAATCTTTTCCGCATAACAATCATTATATGCCGTCATATAGATAAATTGTGTTTCCGGCAACCAATGATTTATCTTTATCGCATATGCAATTCCATCTTCCTCTTCTTCCGGAAAAAATATATCCATCAAAATCAAATCATATTTTTCTCCTGCTTCAATCCTTTTCAATAAATCTGAAGCTTTTGTAAAACCTGCTACTGCTTCTATATCATCCATTGTCTGCAACATATCATAGGCATGTTTCAAATAGATTTCTTTGTCATCACAAATTGCAACCTTCATAACCGACCTCTTTAGTAAACGTAAATTCTTTATTATCGTAAACTCGTTTGTATAGTTTGTCAATTACGTAATTAGCGTCAAAAAAGAAGCCGGAACTTTCGTTCCGACTCCTTTCAAAGTCATATCGATATTTCTTATACAACTCTTTTCCTTATTTTGCCTTCGGAGCAAACTTCTTTCTCAATACATACCACAGGGCACCTGCAATACATACAGAGGAGTAAGCGCCACAGATGATACCTACCATCAGAGGCAGTGCAAAATCACGGATGCTGGTCACGCCCCAGATGTACAACGCACCTACCATTACCAGTGTGGTCAGGGAGGTAAATAAGCTTCGGGACAGTGTCTGGGTGATGCTGTGGTTTACCACATCCTGCAGATCATCCTTCTTAGTCATAACTGCCATATTCTCACGTACACGATCGAAGATTACGATGGTGGCATTGATTGAGTAACCTACGATGGTCAGCAGACACGCGATAAAGGTATTGCTGACGGATACTCTTGCCAGTGCGTAGAAAGTGATCACTACCAGCACGTCATGGAGCAGGCAGGCAATACTGCTGACACCGAAACGGATATCGCTGAAACGGAAGCGGATATAGATCAGCATGCAGATAATTGCTACTGCTACCGCCAGGATCGTATCGGACTTCATCTCGTTACTGATGGTGGAGCTGATGGTCTCGGAGGTGATCAGTGTCTCATCCACACCAAAATTATCCACGAACATCTGATTCAGTGCCTGTCTCTGATCCACATCCAGAGAACCGGTCTTGAAGATAACTTCGTTGGAGCCCTGTACGGTCTGGATCTGAACTGCACTGCCGGTGGTGCTCTCGATCAGAGGAACCATCTGGCTATTGATCTCATCCAGGGTATAGCTTTCGTTGAATGTAACAGTAGTTGCGGTACCGCCCTTGAACTCCAGACTGTAGTTCAGTGCATCACCACTGTTTACTTTATATACTCCCATGGTAATGAATCCAACCAGGATCACTGCCAGAGACAGTCCAAAGAAAATACCCTTCTTGCCGAGGAAGTTGATCGGCTTGTGCTCCTTGCCGATACCATACCACTTAGTATCTTTCAGTC
>ENA-OPSQ01000585-OPSQ01000585.1-human-gut-metagenome-genome-assembly--contig:-NODE-585-length-31464-cov-16.467255_pt1 | contig 31464 bp, 28 predicted proteins | sample MGYA00241456_ERZ501904 | MGnify/ENA primary metagenome ERZ501904 (study PRJEB25962, sample SAMEA2042452) | human gut metagenome | biome: human gut; feature: human-associated habitat; material: faeces...
CTGTTCTTTCGATTGCCGGTGCAAAGATACAACATTTTCGGGCAGAATGCAAGCTTTCACCCTGACTTTCTATGCGAGAAAAGCTATAAGTAGCTGTAATACAATAAGTTCTGTTGATTTTCTGTCTGAACTTTATTGCAAATAACAGAAAACACGCTGAAAAAGTACAATGGAGAACAAAGAATGGCAAAGCGGTCATTTCCGGTCATGGTCATTTTCGGTCATTTTCAAAAAGAGTTTGGTCATTTTGAGCTATAGTAAATATAAATATTATTTATATTATACTATAGATGACCTTTTCTCCCCCGAAACGAAAATGACCGGAAATGACCATGACCGAAAATGACCGGATAATAATCTCTGAATTGAGAGAAGATAATGTAACGTAAAGATAAGCTAAAGTGTTGTATACTAAAGATGTATGTGCTTTGTGTGTAGTCTCTCTTCAATTCTTTCTGTATAATAATAATCTACTTTCTCTAGTATGGGATTCTGTCCGTTACACCGCTCTACAACCCATTTTCTACTTTCTACTTATCGAATTTTGTCAAAAATACCTACCTTCTGAGCACATTTTAGAGTCCGAGGATGGGCATTTTTCACCCTTAGGAGAGGGGGTAAAATACCTTCCTAACCCCCATATTTTGCATTTTTCCGTTAAATAACGTGATAAAATTCTTGGGTTTGCCAACTTTTTATTATCTTTGATGGCAATTAATAAAATATTGACGTAGTAATAGTGCGAAAAGCTAGAAACTACATAATAACAATACTAAGATTAAAATGGGTAACCTGTTGTTATATAACTATTTAGTATGTATATTACGTGTGTGAAGTGAAGTCTGTATGTTGAGTTATGAATGGAATATATATTTACATTATAAATCATAGCGTTCGCTTTTTATGCTTTCTCCCAATACCTGTTTTCAGCGATGAAAAACGGAGAAAATAGAGTTTTCTGTTTGCAAATGCGTTTTTTAGCCCATGAATAGCCGATTTTGCACTTTAATTCATGCCCTCATCGAGCAGCTGAAGGAGGAATATCCATTAGCTACGATTCATGGTCATAATGAATTTGCCAACAAAGCCTGTCCCTGCTTTGATGTAAAGAAGGAATTTGGGGAGTAATTGGAACCCTAGAAAAACAAAAAGACCTTGATTGCAGAACGCAACCAAGGCCTTCGGATTATATATTTAACCTATTGAAATCTCACTAGATTAGATCTGCTCGCTCCAGTCCTCCTGGCTCTTACGAACGTAAGTCTGGTAGCGGAGCTTAGCCATCTTCTCTGCCTGAGAGAAGAGCTCATCAGCCTCCTTAGGGAATGCCTTCTGTACAGAGAGGTAACGAACCTCACCGAGCAAGAAGTCGCGGAAGTTCTCCCAGTTAGGAGCCTTAGAGTCGAGTGTGAATGGGTTCTTACCCTCATCAGCCAACAGTGGGTTGTAACGCCACAAGTGCCAGTAACCGCACTCAACAGCCAACTCTTCCTCGTGCTGTGAACGACCCATACCGCCCTTACGCTTCAAACCGTGGTTGATACATGGTGCGTAAGCGATGATGAGTGATGGACCTGGATAAGCCTCAGCCTCACGGATAGCCTTCAATGTCTGAGCATTGTCAGCACCCATAGCTACCTGAGCTACGTAGATGTAACCGTATGTAGTCTGCATCAAACCGAGATCCTTCTTACGGATACGCTTACCCTGAGCAGCGAACTGTGCGATAGCACCGAGTGGAGTAGACTTAGAAGACTGACCACCAGTGTTAGAGTAAACCTCAGTATCGAGTACCAGGATGTTAACATCCTCACCAGAAGCCAATACGTGGTCGAGACCACCGTAACCGATATCATAAGAAGCACCATCACCACCGATGATCCACTGTGAACGCTTAACGAGGTAGTGATCCAAAGTCTTGAGCTCCTTGCAGATAGGGCAACCCTTCTCAGCGCCGGCAGCGATGAGAGGCTTCAACTCTGCAGCAGCCTCCTTAGAACCCTCAGAATCGTTCATGTTAGCCATCCACTTGTCAGCAGCAGCTACGAACTCAGCAGGAACATGCTCCTGAGCCTTAGCCTCTTCGAGCAAGTGAGCGATGCGCTCCTTCATCTTCTTGTTACCCATTACCATACCGAGACCGAACTCGCAGAAGTCCTCGAACAATGAGTTGTCGAATGCAGGACCCTGACCCTTAGCGTTCTTTGTATATGGAGTAGATGGGATAGAAGCTGAGTAGATAGAAGAACAACCAGTAGCGTTAGCAATCATCTGACGATCACCGAAGAGCTGAGAAATCAACTTAACGTATGGAGTCTCACCACAACCAGAGCAAGCACCAGAGAACTCGAACAATGGCTGAGCGAACTGAGAGTTCTTAGGGCTCTGCTTGATGTCTACGAGATCCTGCTTAGAAGCTACCTTGTGTACGAGGTACTCCCAGTTAGCTGCTTCCTTGACCATATCCTCTGCGTCTACGTTGAATGGAACCATAGTCAACGCCTTCTCACCCTTCTTACCTGGGCAGACGTCAGCACAGTTACCACAACCCAGACAGTCGAGTACTGAAGTCTCGATGCGGAAGTGCATGCCAGCCAAAGCTTTAGGTGCCTTAACATCCTGAGTCTCGAGACCCTCGATGCCTGCGAGCTCCTCATCTGTCAATACGAATGGACGGATAGCTGCGTGAGGACAAACGAATGAACACTTGTTACACTGGATACAGTTCTCAACGTTCCATACTGGTACGAATGCCTCAACACCACGCTTCTCGAATGCTGCTGTACCGTTCTGCCATGTACCGTCAACTGTGTCGTGCTTAACGAAGTCAGAAACCTTCAAGAGGTCACCTGCCTGGCCGTTGATAGGACGAACGAGCTCCTTAACGAATGCTGGAGCGTTATCCTCCTTAGCCTCATCGTCAGCGAGGTTAGCCCAAGCTGGATCTACTGTCAACTGCTTGTACTCACCACCACGGTCAACAGCGCCGAAGTTCTTGTCAACAACGTCCTGACCCTTCTTAGAGTAAGACTTAACGATGAATGCCTTCATCTGCTCTACAGCGAGATCCAAAGGAATAACCTCTGTGATACGGAAGAATGCAGACTGGAGGATGGTGTTGGTACGGTTACCGAGACCAATCTCCTGAGCAATCTTAGTTGCGTTGATATAGTAAACAGTGATGTTGTTCTGAGCGAAGTAACGCTTTACCTTGTTAGGGATGAAGTTAACCAACTCCTCGCCGTCGAAGATAGTGTTCAACAGGAAGAAACCGTTCTTACGCAAACCACGTGTTACATCGTACATGTGGAGGTAAGCCTGTACGTGGCAAGCTACGAAGTTAGGAGTATTTACCTGATAAGCACTGTGGATAGGGCTGTCGCCGAAACGCAAGTGAGAGCAGGTGAAACCACCAGACTTCTTAGAGTCGTAAGAGAAGTATGCCTGGCAATACTTGTTGGTATTGTTACCGATAATCTGAACTGAGTTCTTGTTAGCACCAACAGTACCGTCAGCACCCAAACCGTAGAACTTAGCCTCGAACAAGTCGTCGCCACCCATTGGGATTTCCTCCTCTTCTGGGAGAGAAGTGAATGTAACGTCATCAACGATACCTACAGTGAAGTGGTTCTTTGGCTGTGGCAACTCGAGGTTCTTGAATACAGCAACGATCTTAGCTGGAGTTGTATCAGAAGAACCGAGACCGTAGCGACCGCCAACGATCAATGGCTTGCGCTCGTCATCGTAGAGAGCTGACTTAACGTCGAGGTACAATGGCTCACCCTCTGCACCTGGCTCCTTAGTACGGTCGAGAACAGCGATACGCTTAACAGTAGCTGGGATAGTCTTCTTCAAGAAGTCAACAGAGAATGGACGGAACAGGTGAACTGCAACCATACCAACCTTCTTGCCCTGCTTGTTCAAGTAGTCGATAGCCTCGCGAGCTGGCTCTGTAGCAGAACCCATCAGGATGATGATGTTCTCTGCATCCTCAGCACCATAGTAGTTGAAGAGGTGGTACTCACGACCAGTAATCTTAGTCATCTCCTGGCAGTACTTCTCTACAACCTCAGGGATTGCATCGTAGTAAGTGTTGCAAGCCTCACGGTGAGTGAAGAATGTCTCTGGGTTCTCAGCGGTACCGCGAGTAACAGGACGCTCAGGAGTCAATGCACGGTTACGGAAGTCCTCGATGAACTCTTCCTTAACCAATGGACGGATGTCTTCCATATCCATCTCCTCGATCTTGTGGTACTCGTGAGAAGTACGGAAACCGTCGAAGAAGTTAATGAAAGGAACCTTTGTCTCCAATGTAGCCAAGTGAGGAACTGCAGAGAGGTCCATAACCTCCTGAACAGAACCTGAGCAGAACATAGCGAAGCCAGTCTGGCGGCAAGCCATTACGTCCTGGTGGTCACCGAAGATACAAAGTGAGTGAGAAGCCAATGTACGAGCTGATACGTTGAACACGCAAGGGAGCAACTCACCAGCAATCTTGTACATGTTAGGAATCATCAGCAACAAACCCTGAGAAGCAGTGTAAGTTGAAGTCAAGGCACCTGCCTGGAGAGAACCGTGAACTGCACCTGCAGCACCAGCCTCTGATTCCATTTCCTGGATAGAAACTCGCTGACCGAAAAGGTTCTTACGACCTTTGGCAGCCCATTCATCTACATGCTCCGCCATTGGTGATGATGGAGTAATAGGGTAGATAGCAGCAACCTCAGTAAACATGTAGCTTACGTGTGCGGCAGCTGTGTTACCATCACAAGTGATAAATTTTTTCTCTTTAGCCATTTTACTTTTAGATAAAATATTAAAAATGTTTTGTATTTTTATTCCTTTGAACTTTGATAGTTGAATCTGTTGAAGAGTTCAATTTGCAGTTCTGTTTTGTTTTTGTCGAATGTTTTTGCCCATTCCTACACCTTATATTAATATAGGAAACCCAGAAGCCACAACGGAATTCTGTTATCCTTACCTACCTCGGTATTGTATCGGGCGTAGATGATGTCGGGATTGTTGCGCACCTTGTTTGGAGATTGCGCATCGCAGATTCTGAACTTCTTCTCACCGTCTACAATGAAGTAGTGGTCCTTGCCGGTCTGGTTTACCTTGTGGTCTTTCCAGAGCGAGTTGACGAAGAATGTCTCCATCACCTCCTGCTTGTCTATCTGGATAGGATAGATGGCGTACATCAGGTTGGAGTTGTGCATCATCACCTTGGATGGTTTCTTAGGAAACTCCTGCCCGGTAGGGTAAATCATGTTGATGAGTCGCGCATCAGCAAGATACTTGATGTAGTTCATTACCGTAGCCCTGCTGGTATTGATCTCTTCGGCAAGCTGGCTCACGTTGGGAGCCTTGGCACCTTCTACAGCGAGCTGATAGAAGAGTCGCTTGATCTTGGTGAGATATTTCAGTTCGATTTGCTTGATGAGGAGGATGTCTACCTCGGTCATCATATTCATTGTCTTTAGTAGATTCTCTGTGAAGTTGCGATTCTCCAGGAAGAATGGATAGAATCCATGGTGCAAGTAGTCCTGGAAGTACTTCATCGGGCTCACCTTTGGCAGTATCTGCTTGATGATGTGCTCGTGGTTGCGCAAGATTTCATCGAGTGTATATGGCTGGAAACTGTTGCCAGTCTGCAGGTTGATAAACTCTCTGAAAGAGAAGCCTCGCAAGTTATAGCTTTTCACGATTCCATTGAGCTCAGGATTCTCTTCCTTCAGTCTCATCACGCTGGAACCTGTGAACACGATTCTTAACTCTGGATAGAGGTCGTAGCATTTGCGCAGCTCCTTGCTCCAGTCTGGCTGCTTGAAGACCTGGTCGATGAGAAGGGTTCTGCCGCCGTGGCGAACAAAGTCGCCTGCAAAATCTGCGATTCCTCTGCTTTGAAAATAGAAATTGTTCATATTCACAAACAGACACTTGCGGTCAGTAGGGCCAAAGTGCTCCTTGGCATATTGAAGGAGGAATGTAGTCTTTCCTACACCGCGTGTTCCCTTAATGCCAATCAGACGATCGCTCCAGTCGATTTCGTCCATCAGAGTACGTCTTACTGGTGCGTTCGTATGCTCTACGAGGTATGTATGTGTTCTGAAGAATGCTTCTTCCATGAGTTTATATCGTTTCTAATTGTTTTTACGATGCAAAGGTAATTAAATATTTCTAATTTGCAAACTCTAGATAGCAAAAAGTAACTTTTTTTTCATTATTTAGCACTTGTCTAAGTAAAAATGCGGTTTTTCTGCCTTTTTTTGCACATTTCTTTATATCTTTGCACCATGAAATTACATATTTTCAATCCAGAACACGATTTGGCTTTGGCTGCAAATCTGAAACAGTTCACCGCGCCTCATGCGGGAAGACAACTTAGAAGTGATCTTGCTTTCATTCCGGCTCTTTGGGCGGAAGAGGGCGACCTCGTACTTGTGGATGACATTGATTTTGCGAAGAACAGGGTGCGCCATTTTGGAGCTGAACTGAACAGCAAGGTTGAATTCATCACCAAGCCTCAGCTGAAGCATCTGCTCAAGACAGAATTTCTTGACAGTGTTCATCCCTGGGGATGGAACCTGTCGCTGAAAGGTGAGTTGGAGCGTTTGGGAATGCCGGAGATTATGTTGCCGACTGATGCTGTATTGAATAAGGTACGCGAGGTGAGCAGCAGGCAATGGGCTGCCCTTCATCTGCAGCGTGGCGTGGAATATGTTACTGAAACGGCCCGTGTCAAAGAACTCATTCTCCAGCACGGCAAAGCTGTTGTAAAGGCTCCCTGGAGCAGTAGCGGGAGGGGAGTGAAATATGTGAGTGCTGAGGATTTCAAGACTGCCGGAAATTATCCTACCTTCGAAAGATGGGTGGCAAACATGATTTATCATCAGGGCGGCGTAACCGTAGAGCCCCTATATAATAAGGTGAGAGATTTCGCCATGGAGTTTGAAATGAAAGATGGCAAGGTGCTCTATCGCGGTCTTTCGCTCTTCGATACGATCAAGAATGCCTATTCGGGCAATGTGCTCTGCTCTGAAGATGATAAGGTGGAAATGATGAAACCGCTCATAAGCGAGGCTCAGCTTGCCGGAATCAGACAGCGTGTCATCGGGGTAATGGAGCCAGCGCTGAAGGATATTTACTGTGGTCCGTTCGGCGTTGACATGATGATCTGCACGAAAGGGGAGAAGGATGAATTCTGCGAGGCTGTGCTGAATCAGGAAGGTGAGGACGTAAACAGAACCGGACTGGGCGTGGTTCCTTGCATCGAAATCAATCTGCGCAGAACAATGGGACATGTGGCAATCGATCTCTACGAACATCTTGTAGCTAATTCGAGCGATGAGATGAAGACCAACAGGACGAACATCATGCGCGTGGAATATGATGGAAACAGATATCATCTCAGAATAAAGCCTGGCAGACCTTCGGAAGAGGCACCGCTGCATTGATTTTTTTGTAAAGAACATAGACATTTTTGTTAAGAAATAGTAAAATCGGCTTTTCCCGTGCAAGGATTAGCCGATTTTTCATTTTATCTTCAGAACTCACGATTCAGATTCCGATTCGGGAACTGCCTTTTAAAGAGGAACAGTCCCTTTGGGTTCAGGAGCGTTGAGTCATTAAAATGAACAAATAAATTAGAGAAATATGTATAAGAAAGTATTTAGTGCAGCTATTTTAGCTTCAGCTGCAATGGCAATGACTTCTTGCAGCACTAGCAAGAATACACAGAATGAGAATGCAACAAAGGCTGAGAAGATAACGGAGGCAGAGGTAGCTCGTCCGTCAGCAGATGAGGAAATGGACGAGGGCTATCTTGTCCTTTCAGAGGCTCAGCAGAACATTGTGAAGAAGAACAACGATTTTGCTTTCAGACTTTATCAGCAAATCAGCGGTATGGATTCTGAGGTGGTTTCGCCAATGGGCATCGCCTATCTGATGGGAATGCTTGCGAATGGTGCTGACGGCAAGACGCAGCAGGAGATTCTGAAGGCAATCGGTTGCGAGGGCGTGAGCGTGAAGGAACTCAACGACTGTTATAAGGCGCTGATGCTTTCGGCTGGCAAACTTGACAAGCAGACAACCGTAAATATTGCCAACTTTATTGCTATCAACAAGAATTTCACATTGAACAGCGATTTCGCTCGTACCGTAGCCGATTCTTATCAGGCTGGCGTTGAGAGCATGGACTTTACCAATTCTAAATCTGCCGCCCGCATGAATGACTGGTGCAAGAAGCAGACTAAAGGCATGATTCCTAGCATCATCGATCAGGTAGACCCTGCAGCCGTTTCTTACCTTCTGAATGCTATTTATTTTAATGGAATCTGGCAGGATAAGTTTGATGCGAAGAATACCCGCCTCGAGAACTTCAGCGGTTACACCCGCGATATTAAGAAGGTGAACATGATGCACCAGAACAAAAAGTTTGCCTATACTGAAAATGATATGTTGCAGGCTGTAGAGCTGCCATACGGAAATGGAAGTTATCAGATGACCGTTCTTCTTCCTAAGTCTGGCAAGAGCATCAGCGAGGTGATGAAGGAGATGAATGCTGATAAACTTCAGAAGTTGAGTAATGACATGGACCGTTGCCAGGTGGATTTGAAATTCCCTAAGTTCACTACCGAGATGGATCTGTCGCTCAACCAGATTATCAGTAAATTGGGCGCTCCAAGCATCTTCCAGCCAGGCACGGCAGATTTCAGCCGTTTTGCCAATGGCAGCTTCTACGTATCGAAGATGTTGCAGAAGGCAAAGATTGAGGTAAGCGAGCGTGGAACAAAGGCTGCTGCCGTAACAGCTGCTGTGATGCTGACCTCACTGGGTCCTAACGAGATGAAGCGTGTAGAATTTCATGCCAACCGCCCATTCGTTTATTTCATTACAGAACGTAACAGTGGCGCCATTCTCTTCATGGGTCAGTTCCTGGGAGAATAATAACAGAGAATTTGCAGATTCTTAAACAATAAAAAGCGAAAGCCAAGTCCGTATTCCGGAATCTGGCTTTCGCTTTTTTATTTCGCTTAATTCACTTGCTTACTCCTGAAACTTTTCTATGAACTCATCCTCTGTGATAATCGGAATATTGAGTTCATGGGCTTTCTTGTTCTTCGAACTCTGCGAAGCAGCATCGTTGTTAATCAGGAAGTTAGTGCTCTTGCTCACACTTCCCGTAACCTTGCCGCCCTGGCTTTCAATATAAGCTTTCAACTCGTTGCGGTTCTTGTAATGATGCACATCTCCCGTTACGACGAAAGTCAGTCCATGGCATTTGTTTCCCATTTCTACAGGCTTCTGTTCCTCGATAATCAGCTCGGACAACAGATGCTGCACATGCTGGAAATGAATATCGTCCTTGAACCAGGCGATAAACTTGGCACTCTTTTCAGGTCCAATACCATCAATGCTTGCAAACTCATCATCGAACATGCTCAGGCGCGCTGTTTCTATCAGTTCCTTCACCTTGTAACGGCTGAGCAGTTTTTTAGCCACATCGCCGCCGCAGAGCGGAATATTCAAAGCGTAGAGCAGATGACGGCCATCAGTATGGCGGCTCTTCTCAACACTCTCCAGAAGATTGCTTACACTCTTCTTGCCAAATCCTTCGAAACAGGAAATCTCGAACGCATAATTCTTCAGTTTGTAGAAATCAGCATATTCCCTGATAAAACCATGATTGATGAATTTCCAGACAGTCTGTTCTGAGATTCCATCAATATTGATTCCTTCCTTGCTGACGAAGCGGGCAAATTTCTTGAGCTGTTTGGCAGGGCAGGCTGCATTGGTGCAATGGAGAGTCTTGGTGCCGCTCTCGCTCTCGCGCACTACAGCTGGCGCATGGCAGACCGGACATTCGGCGGGAATGACAAAACTACCCACAACCTCTGTAATATTGATTACCTTCGGGATAATCTTGTTGGCCTTGATAACCTGCAGTCTGGTTCCCTTGTCGCCAATGCCCAGACGCTCGCATTCGCTTACATTGCAGAGCGAGGCGCGCTGCACGGTGGTTCCTTCCAGTTCTACCGGTTTGAACACTGCTACAGGCGTAATGGTGCTGGCTGCGCACGACCATTCGATGTGGTCGAGTATGGTGTCAGCATGTTCGTCTTGCCATTTAAAGGCAAAACCTGCCCTCGTAGCGTGGTGGCCTGTAACCGAACCGGTAGCTGCATAAACCGTATCATCGTAGCAAATCACCAGTCCGTCTACCGGGAAAGGATTCTTCTTGCTTGTCACCTTCTCCGTAAACTTGTCTATTTCCTGCTGGATGTTTTCTGTGGTAGGGTGGTCAATACGCTCACGTTCTACAGGATTCATCCCCAGGTCTTTCAGCATCTGCATGCGTTCGCCCCATGAGGTAATCTCCCGCTCAGTATAAACCAGGGTGAACGGAATCCACTGGATGTGGCGCTGCTTCACCTCTTCAATATCCTTCAGTGTGAGTGAGCCGGAAGCAAGGTTTCGTGGATTGGCGTAATCACCTTCGCTTTCGATGATGAACTGTTCGAAATCAGCATACGAAATAACAGCTTCTCCTCTTACTACAAGATGTCCTTTCTCTGAAATCGTAGCAGGAATGCCTGAAATGGCTGGAGCCAAGTGGGTAATGTTGGTGCCGATGTGTCCGTTTCCGCGGGTAACAATCTTGGTGAGTTTTCCGCCGTCATAGGTAACTACGAGGGTAAGTCCGTCCAGTTTCCATGAAATCCAGATAGGGCGGTCTTCTGCCCATTTTACAAGATCACTTACCTGTTTGGTCTTTGCCAAAGAGAGGGCAGCAAATTCATGTTCCTCTTTCTTTCCTACGATAGAATCTTCTGACACGCGATTAGTAGGGGAGTCGGGCAGAATTTCGCCTGTTTCCTCTTCCAATCTCTTGAGCTGGTCGAAAAGGGCGTCCCACTCATAGTCGGTCATGAGTTCGCCTTTTCCGTTATAATAACTATCTGAAGCTTGGTTGAGTCTTTCAACCAAGCTCTTCATCTGCAATAGTTTCTCTTCCATAATATATATTTGAGGGTGTTAATCAAATGTTGTGTTTTCCGATGGTCAGAGAATTATGATTCTGGTTCCATGGCTATGGAGAGCTTTTCGAAGGCAAAACGCTGGCCTCTGTTTCCTCCATAGTTTACACGTCCGCAGATGCAGAAACCCATCGAAGACAGAAGGTTGATCATCGGCGTATTGTCAAAGTTGGTGTCAACCTTGATGCTAGGTATTTTTTCAACCTCGCACATACTGTTCACCTTACTGATGAAAATACGCGCTAAACCTTCACGCTGGAAACTAGGCAACGTGGCAAAGCGATGTATTACATAATAATCGCCATCGGTAATCCAGTTGCCTACTAATTTCTTATATTTGGGTTCACCATTCAATATGACTGCTCCATAGACAACCACCTCTTCGTTTACAGTTAGAACGAAGGCGTTGCCATTCTCTATGTCTTTTCTGATGTCTTTTTCAGATGGATATTCCTCAGTCCATTGATGACGTCCCGATTCTATCATACTTTGGCGAGCTTGGTCGATGACTTTCCAGCAAGCAGCAAAGTCCTTAATATACGCCTGTCTGAAGTTTGTCTTCATATTAATTAATTACGCTTTTATTATTTGGGTGCAAAATTAACAAAAAAAAACGAATTAAACTAAAAAACGGAGGAAAAACTTCACTTTTTTGTTCGTTTTCCTCCGTTTTTCGTGTTTTCTGCTCATTTTGAGCTATTTTTTCCTTTGCTTTTTGCTAAGAACTGGGCAGAATAAGATTCAGCAATATTTGTTCAGAAGATAAACTTCAGTTCTGCTTGTCTACTTCTTTAATCTGTTTTATGCCAGACATTTGTCGAGTTCAGCAATTATAGCATCTTTCTGCTCCTTGATATGCTGACCGATGAATACGATTTTTATCATGCGGTCGCCCAATTCCTGATCCCATTCCTTCTGCAGCTGTGGGTTGTTCATCAATACCTGGGCGAGTTCGTCTTTCGGCATGGTTGCCAGCCATTGACCAGCCTGCTTCACAGTCTTCTGTTTGCCAGCCTGCTCGAACACGTAGCACATATCCCGTTCATCATCAAAATAGCAGATTCCCTTGGCGCGAACCACGTCTCTAGGCCATTTTCTTGCTACGAAATCATCGAAGAGGCCCAGGTCGAAAGGTTTGCGGCGGTAGTAGACAAATGTACCGATTCCGTATTCCTCAACTTCTCCGCCTTCATGATCATGGTCATGATCGTGGTGGTGATGATGGTGATGATGATGCTCATCGTGGTCATGGTCATGCTCATCGTGGTCATGGTGATGATGCTCATGTTCGTCTTCCTCGTCATGATCGTGATGATGGTGATGGTGCTCATGTTCGTCATCGTCATCATCATCTTCTTCATGCTCTTCGTTTCTTTCTGATTCAATCTCCTGAATCCAACCGGCTGAAGTGGATACGGTTTCCCAATCAAACTTCTTAGTGTTGACAATCAGATTCAAGTCAACGTCACCATAGTTGCATTCAAAGATTTCTGCCTTAGGCTGGATGGCGCGGATAATCTGCTTCAGGTGCTCCAGCTCCTTAGGCTCAACCTCAGCTGCTTTGTTCAGGAGAATGATGTTGCAGAACTCAATCTGCTGGATGACGAGCGAAGCCAAATCTTCCTCATCAATTTCCTTCTTCATCAGGTCGCTGCCGTTAGAGAATTCATCCTTCATGCGCAAAGCATCTACTACGGTAACGATGCTGTCGAGACGCAGAATACCATTCTCGATGTACTGAGGACCGAGGGATGGGATCGAGCAGATGGTCTGGGCAATAGGAGCCGGCTCGCAGATTCCGGAAGCCTCGATGACGATGTAATCGAAACGCTTCATGTCTACGATTTCCTTAAGCTGTTCTACCAGGTCCATCTTCAATGTGCAGCAGATGCAACCATTCTGTAGAGAAACGAGCGAATCGTCTTTCTGACCTACTACGCCACCTTTTTCTATAAGGGCTGCATCAATATTGACTTCACCAATATCGTTGACGATGACGGCAAACTTAATACCTTTTTCGTTAGCTAAAATCTTGTTGAGAAGGGTTGTCTTTCCACTACCCAGGTAGCCTGTCAAGAGCAATACAGGCACTTCCTTCTTTGTGTTCATATTAAAATATTTTAATGTTATACTTCTTAAATCCATTCTGCTGATAATGCTGCTTTCTCGGGCAGCTGTCATCCGGCAGTCTGACGGTTTTGCGAAACTGCAAAGATTGTGCCATACCCTTATTTTTTTGCCATCTTTTTTTTATATACCCCTTTTTGTCAGTTATCTTGTGTTATTTTTAGGTTATATTTCATGTTTTTCTCATTTTTCTTTGGTGGTTTCAACAAGAAATAGTATATTTGCAGAGAAAAATGTTTCAAACAGCACATAAACTTAATGAATAAACATATTTAATATCATAAGTTAAGATGAAAAAGTTTAAGTTTTTAGTTCTGACGGTTGTGGCAGCCCTTGCTCTGTCATCTTGCGGCACTACTCAGACGGTGCCTCTGACCGGTCGCACTCATCGCATCTCTGTATCCGATGAGCAGGTTCTCAGTCTGTCTAATCAGGAATACACAAAGTACATGGCTTCTGCCAAGAAGTCGACCAATGCAGCCAATACTGCGATGGTTCAGCGGGTAGGAAAGAGACTTGCCAATGCTGTTGAACTCTATTTGAAGCAGAACGGATTTGAAGCCGATGTGAAGAATTATTCATGGGAATTCAATCTGGTACAAGATAAGTCTGCCAATGCATTCTGTATGCCTGGCGGTAAAATCGTGGTTTATGAAGGACTTTTGCCTTACACTCAGAATGAAACCGGTTTGGCAATCGTCTTGGGTCACGAAATAGCTCATGCTGTGGCTAAGCATAGTGCTGAGCAGCTCACCAAACAGCAGAATCAGCAAACCGGTACAAGTATCCTGGGAACTGTGTTGAACCAGACTGTAGGTAATGGTGTAGGTAATGTGGCAAGTGCAGTTGCCGGACAGTATTTCTCATTCCGCAATCTGAAGTATTCCCGTGATAATGAAACCGAGGCAGATTACATGGGGCTTATCTTCGCAGCCATGGCTGGTTACGATCCTCAGCAGGCCATTCCTTTCTGGAAGAGAATGTCACAGGGCTCAAGCAGCAATCAGAGCGATATTTTCAGTGATCACCCTTCAGACGCCAAGCGTATTGCTGCCTTGCAGAATGAAATGCCTACTGCGCTGAAGTATTATAAACCTCAGACAACTTATAAGGTTGGTTCTACGAGCAAGACTTCTACAACCAAGAAGACCAGTAGAAAAAAGAAGACTACAACCCGCAGGAAATAAGGAATTTTCCGAATCTCTCGAATCTGAAGAAATGAATTCATCTTCTCTTTCGAATCTCTCGAATCTGAAGAATCAAATAAAAATAGTTAAGTATGGAGTATTTATCTCATAACCTTTGGCTGATATGGACGTCGGTGATGTTCATCTGCCTCATCTTAGAGTTGTCTTCCGGCGATTTCTATGTTACTTGTTTTGCCATTGGTGCGCTCATCAGCATTCCTGTGGCATTGGTAGGAGCACCTTTCTGGGTGCAGGTAGTGGTATGGGCTATCTGCTCTATGCTTAGCATCTGGCTGGTTCGTCCGCATCTGCTGAAATCGCTACACAAGGGTGGGGAAGACCGCCGCAGTAATGCCGATGCGCTGGCAGGACAGATAGGGGAAGTGACCGAGATGATTCCTGCCGGAGGATATGGTAGAGTGAAGCTGGATGGAGATGATTGGAAAGCGGAAGCTCCGCATCTTGCCGAACCGCTTGCTGTGGGCGATAAGGTTCGAATCTTAGGTCACGAATCTATCATCCTCAAGGTAGAAAAAGTTTAGGTAGGAAAAGTTTAGATTCAACATTATTCACTTAATCGTATAAACATCATGAACATAGGAATTTATGTGCTGGTGGCTCTAGTAGTACTTGCACTCGTAGTGGTTAAGAAAACCATCGTTATCATCCCTCAAAGTGAGACGAAAATCATAGAGCGTCTCGGACGATATTTTGCTACGCTCAAGCCGGGTATTAATGTCATCATTCCTTTCATTGACCATGCCAAGGATATTGTGGCGATGAGAAACGGAAGATATCTTTATACAAACAGCATCGACCTTCGTGAACAGGTTTATGACTTCGACCGTCAGAACGTAATCACTAAGGATAATATCCAGATGCAGATAAATGCGTTGCTCTATTTCCAGATTGTGGACCCATTCAAGAGTGTGTATGAAATCAACAATCTGCCAAACGCCATAGAGAAACTGACCCAAACTACCTTGCGTAATATAATAGGTGAGATGGAACTTGACCAGACTCTTACCTCCCGCGATACGATTAACACCAAACTCCGTGCAGTTTTGGATGATGCAACCAATAAGTGGGGAATCAAGGTAAACCGAGTAGAGTTGCAGGATATTACACCTCCTGAGAGTGTGCTCCAGGCCATGGAAAAGCAGATGCAGGCTGAACGCAACAAGCGTGCTACCATCCTGACTTCTGAAGGTGAAAAGGAAAAGCAACGCCTGCTCTCAGAAGGTGAGAAGGCTGCCATCGTGAACAAGGCTGAGGCTGCCAAACAGCAGGCTATCCTGAATGCAGAAGGTGAGGCTACTGCCCGCATCCGTAAGGCTGAGGCCGAGGCTATTGCCATTCAGAAGATTACGGAAGCTGTAGGACAGAGTACGAATCCAGCCAACTATCTCCTGGCCCAGAAATACATCAGCATGATGCAGGAAGTGGCTCAGGGTAAGGATAATAAGGTGGTTTATCTGCCATACGAGGCAACCAATCTCTTGGGTTCTATAGGAGGAATCAAAGACCTTTTCAAGGGATAAAGACCTCTGAGTCAAGGGATAATGCCTTTTGACTCAAGAAATAAAGCACTCTGAATATCAGTAAACTGCAAGTTCAGTAAGTAAAAAATATAAAACAGGATAAAAATGAAGAAAATCTGTATCGTTGCAGGCGCAAGACCTAACTTTATCAAGGTTGCGCCCGTAATTAGAGCAATTCGTAATGCTCAGGAAGCTGGTAACGAAATCAGCTATCAGTTGGTTTACACAGGAAAAGAGGATGACCCGACTTTGGAATCTTCTCTTTTCGATGACTTAGGCATTCAGAAACCGGATGCTTATCTCGGCGTAGACTGTCCAAACATGAACGAACTTACCGGACAGGTGATGGGTCAGTTTGAGCGCTATCTGCAGCAGAATGCTACAGATGTTGTCATTGTGGTTGATGATCTGGCTTCAACCATGGCTGTGGCTATTGTTACCAAGAAGCAGGGTGTGCAGCTTGCTCATATAGCAGCCGGAACCCGCAGTTTTGACATTACCATGCCAAAGGAAATCAACCGTCTGGTGATTGATGGCTTGTCAGATATTCTCTTTACCGCAGGCATTTCAAACAACAGCATCGCCAACAAGGAAGGTGCAGAATTGTCTAAGGTTTACATGGTAGGAAATGTGCTTATCGACAACATCCGCTTCCTTCAGTCTAAAATGCAGCGTCCGGAAGTCATGGACGAGTTTCATCTGAAAGAAGGTGAATATATGGTTCTGACCTTAAACCGCAAGGCCATCGTCAATAACATTGATGAGATGAAATCGCTCATTTCTGTCATAGATGAAGAGGCGCGCCAGGCTGGAGTGAAGGTGATTGCTCCGCTTCGAGGCAAAGCCTTGGGCTTTGTGCTCGCATTCAAGGCTTATCAGGAAGAGAGTAATCATCAGAGTGGAATCCAGGTGGTTCAGCCGCTCGATTATCTGTCGTTTGCTTATCTTACAGCTCACGCCAAAGGTGTGATTACCGATTCGGGTAATGTGGCTGAAGAAGCTACCTTCAATGGGGTTCCTTGCATTACGCTCAACAGCTATACTGAGCATATTGAAACTGTAAAGGTGGGTACAAACGAATTGGTTGCTGAAGATCCTGAGTTACTGAAGCAATCTATGCAGAAACTTCTGAAGGGTGAATGGAAGAAAGCGGGCATTCCTGACAGATGGGATGGCCGCTCAGCAGAAAGAATAGTCCAGATTCTCGCTGAATAGAATCTAAACTCATAGCGTATAATCTCATGGAGAGAGATGATGCTATGTAAACTGATTCTTTTCAGAATAAACTTAGAGGTTCACTTCAATATGATTATATTGAAAAGTGAACCTCTTTCTTTTTATGCTTTATCTTTTTCTTAAGTTAAAACCATCCTTTTCCTTAATCCTTTTCAGGCGCTTTTGGCACAGGATAGTCGTATTGCTTGAAATAGGACGGCGTCTTATTATCATACCATACTCCTTCTACGTTTAAGCCGATAGAGAAAGTCTTTTTGGAATTAGTGTATCTTACACCGGCTCCTAAAACGTTGGCGCCAGGTACTCCCATTCCGTAGCCACCCGGCATGATTCCTCTTCCCATACCCCAAGGATACATTCCGTAGCCCCAAGGCGAATAGCCGTATGGGCCATAGCCATAACTGCCATAGCGGCCGTAGAGAGAATTGTAATTGTTGGCAACACTAAGCTGACCGTAAACGTAAGCCTCCCAATGCTCATTAAACTGGTAGCCCAGAATGCCGTAGACTCCACCGTCATGATAACTGTCTCCACCATAGTTTACGTTGTTGATATAAGTGCCCAGAGCCAACCAAAGTTTGTTATCTTTGGTGAGTGGCGTTAGGTAGGTTGCATCGATCGTCTGAGTGAAACCACCTCTGTGAGGCACATTCTTGCCGAATGTGGCAAAGGCAGAAAGATCTACCGAGAGATTCAATCCCTTGTGCAGCCCCCAGCCATAGCCCAACGGATAACTCAAGCCGTTGGTAAGGTTGGAGATGGGATTATTATAATAGGTGCTGTCTAGCGAAGCATCACCCAACAATCCGTTTTTGCCGAGATTTTCTTTCTTATCTGATAGTCGGGCAGGAGTCATATATGCATTCTTCACCGGTTTTCCCTGATAAATCATAGGTTTTCCTGCCTGGTAAACCGTATCGCCAGGCAGCAACCATTCTTCGCGCGGACTGTCCGGACTGTGCAATGGTCCGAAGCTTACCTGTTGCTGTGCACTTGCTTCTGTAGTGAGGAAAGTGCAAAAAGCGATGATAATATATATTTTTTTCTTCATAATTGATTGCATTTTCTGTCTTCTGCTGCAAAGATATGAAGAATGTATGAAACAAAGTAACTTTTCCCGCATAAAAAATCAATTTTTTAGAATAAAATCATTATCTTTGCATCCGATAACATAAATAGATGTAAAATTATACAAAAATATGAAGAAGATCATCAGATTATTGACACTCGCTCTTCTTACGGTGCCTGTTACGACATTCGCTCAGAGTGAAGGCAATCAGAACACATCAGAACCAGCCGGAAAAGTTGTGGCGTCTAAGCCCGATTCTCTGCTAGACTGGGAAACACCGCACGATCCGACCTGCCCTCAGGTGTTGCTGGAAACATCGATGGGCAACATTCTCGTGGCTCTCTACAACGATACTCCCAAGCATCGGGATAATTTCCTGAAACTTGTCAATTCGGGCTATTATGACGGTTGCATCTTTCAGCGTGTCATCAAGAATTTCATGATTCAGGGTGGCGATTATTCATGCAGAAAGGTGAACATGGAAAAGCCGCAGAAGTTTGATGTAAACTATACGGTTCCGGCAGAAATCATCTATCCTAAATATTATCATAAGCGCGGACAGCTCTGTGCTGCTCGCGAAGGAGATGATGAAAATCCGACCAAAGCTTCGGCGTCTACTGATTTCTACATCACCTGGGGCAGAAATTTTTCTCCACGGCAGATGGAATATTATGTAGAAAAACTGAAACGGGACGGCAAGTATTACGCCATTCCTTCAGAACAGTTGCAGAAGGGCTACATCAAGCATGGTGGTGTTCCTCACCTTGACAACGGCTACACCGTGTTCGGAGAGGTGCTTGAAGGCATGGATGTGGTTGATAAGATTCAGAATGTAGCTACCGATAAGGCGAACAACGACAGACCTCTCACGGATGTCATCATCCTGAAAGCCAAACAGATGAAGTAACTTTCGGATGGTAAACTGAAGAAATAAGTAACTGAGCCCATTAAAAGGGAAAAATCGATAAGTAAAATTATTAAATACGAGAAAAAATGAAATCATTAAAGGAATTATATAGAATAGGTAAGGGACCATCGAGCAGTCATACGATGGGGCCTCAGCGTGCTGCCAAACTTTTTCTGGAGCGTTGCCCTAACGCTTCTTATTATGAAGTAACCCTCTATGGCAGTCTGGCTGCTACAGGTAAGGGACACATGACTGATGTGGCAATAGAAGAAGTGCTCAGACCTCATAAAACTGTGAATATTATCTGGCAGCCACAGACTTTCCTGCCTTATCATCCCAACGGAATGAAATTTGTGGGCAAGGATCTGAACGGCGATGTTATTGATGAATGGACCGTTTACAGTATTGGTGGTGGAGCCATATCAGATGGTACTGCCGGCAACGAAGAGCTGGGCGCCAAGGATGTTTATGATCTGAACAAGCTCGCCGACATCAAGCAATGGTGCTATGATAACGGACGCTCATTCTGGGAGTATGTTGAGAAATGCGAATCGGAAGATATCTGGGATTATCTCGATATGGTTTGGCAAACGATGAAGCAGAGCATCAGGAATGGTTTGGACCATGAAGGTGTTTTGCCTGGTCCGCTGAAGCTACAGCGTAAGGCTGCCACCTATTATATAAAGGCGAAGGGCTACCGTGCTTCCCTGCAGAGCCGCGGCTTGGTTTATGCTTATGCGCTGGCTGTGAGCGAAGAGAATGCTTCGGGTGGCACCATCGTTACAGCTCCTACCTGTGGCGCCTGTGGTGTATTGCCAGCAGTACTCTACCACATGTTTACTTCTCATGATATGAGTGAACAGCGCATCTTGAGAGCCTTGGCTACAGCCGGATTGGTGGGCAACATCGTAAAGCAGAATGCTTCTATCAGTGGTGCTGATGTAGGTTGCCAGGGCGAGGTAGGTGTTGCCTGCGCCATGGCTTCGGCTGCAGCCTGTCAGCTTTTCGGAGGCAGTCCGGCTCAGGTAGAATATGCTGCTGAAATGGGATTGGAGCATCATCTCGGAATGACCTGCGACCCGGTTTGCGGACTGGTTCAGATTCCTTGCATCGAGCGAAATGCCTTTGCTGCCGCCCGAGCTTTGGATGCAGACCTCTACGCTTCCTTCTCAGATGGCCATCATACCGTATCTTTCGACCGTGTAGTTGAAGTGATGCGACAGACGGGTCATGACCTACCTTCGCTTTACAAGGAAACAAGCGAAGGCGGTTTGGCAAAGGGATTTCCAAGAGACATTTGATTATAAAATGCTTTGCTGAATCATAAAATGTTTTTCAGCTATTTTATTCTGTTTGGTAAGAGGGCTTTTATTTTGGCACGCTATTTGTTAGCCCCCTTGCCAAACAATAATAAAGTAAATACGAATAAAAACATTTTATATTATGGCACAGAAAGGTAATATTGGTGTAACGACAGAGAACATTTTCCCTGTCATCAAGAAATTCTTATATTCAGATCACGACATCTTCCTCCGTGAGATGGTTTCAAACGCCGTGGATGCTACACAGAAGTTGAAGACTCTTGCAGCTCAGGGCGATTTCAAGGGCGAGATAGGCGACACAACTGTTCGTGTCTCTCTCGATGAGAAGGCTGGAACCTTGACTATCAGCGACCATGGTATAGGTATGACTGAGGAGGAAATCGATAAATATATCAACCAGATTGCATTCTCAGGCGTAACCGACTTCCTCGATAAGTATAAGGAGAATGCCAACGCCATCATCGGCCACTTCGGTCTCGGCTTCTATTCTTCTTTCATGGTAGCCAGCAAGGTAGAAATCATCACTAAGAGCTACAAAGAGGGAAGCAAGGCTGTAAAGTGGAGCTGCGATGGTTCACCTGCTTTCGAAATCGAAGATGCAGACAAGGCTGAGCGTGGTTCAGACATCATCCTCCATATTGCTGATGATTGCAAGGAATTCCTGCAGAAGAGCAAGATTGAGGAACTTCTGAACAAGTATTGCAAGTTTATGGCAGTGCCTGTAGCCTTCGGCAAGAAGACCGAGTGGAAGGACGGCAAGAATGTGGAGACTGATGAGGATAACATTATTAATAATGTGGAGCCTCTCTGGACCAAGACTCCTAGTACCTTGAAGGATGAGGACTACAAGAAGTTCTATCACACCCTTTATCCAATGCAGGACGACCCGTTGTTCTGGATTCATCTGAATGTAGACTTCCCATTCAATCTCACGGGTATTCTCTACTTCCCACGCATCAAGAGCAGCATCGACATGCAGCGCAACAAGATTCAGCTCTATTGCAACCAGGTGTTCGTAACCGACCAGGTAGAGGGCATTGTACCAGAATTCCTCACATTGCTTCATGGTGTAATCGATTCACCGGACATTCCGCTGAACGTAAGCCGCAGCTACCTTCAGAGCGACAGCAACGTGAAGAAGATTTCTACCTACATCACCAAGAAGGTAGCCGATCGTTTGAACTCTATCTTCAAGGAGAACCGCAAGGAGTTTGAAGAGAAATGGGATGATCTCAAGATCTTCATCAACTACGGAATGCTCTCTCAGGAAGATTTCTACGAGCGCGCAAAGGACTTCGCACTTCTGAAAGATGTTGAGGGCAAGTACTTTACTTTCGAGGAGTACAAGACGCTGATTAAGGACAACCAGACCGATAAGGACGGCAACCTGGTTTATCTCTATGCCAACAATAAGGAAGAGCAGTATTCTTACATCGAAGCTGCCAAGCAGAAGGGTTATTCTGTACTCCTGATGGAAGGTCAGCTCGATACGCCGATGGTAAACATGCTGGAGCAGAAGTTGGAGAAGAGCCGCTTTACACGTGTTGACGCCGACATTATCGACCGCCTCATCGTGAAGGAAGATGCTAAGAAGACCGATTTGAGCAAAGAGCAGTCTGACAACTTGACAGAAGTATTCCGCTCTCAGATGCCTCAACTCGACAAGACAGAATTCTTTGTTGAGATTCAGGCTTTGGGCGAACAGAACCAGCCAGTGCTCATCACTCAGAACGAGTACATGCGCCGTATGAAGGCGATGAGCCAGTTCCAGGCAGGCATGAACTTCTACGGTCAGATGCCAGACAGCTACAACATCGTACTGAACTCAGACCATGCTCTGGTAAAGAAGGTATTGGAAGATGCTGAGGCCAACACTGCTGAAACATTGAAGCCAATCCTTGCAGAAATCAAGGGTCAGGAAGCTCGCCTTGCCGTACTCCATCAGGAGCAGAACAAGAAGAAGCCTGAAGAGATTACCCAGCAGGAGAAGGATGATGTTCACAACACAGAGAAGGCCATCAGCGATGAGAAGGCTAAGCGCAACGAAATCATCTCGGGCTATGCTAAGAACAACAACATTGTTCACCAGCTCATCGATCTTGCCCTGCTTCAGAACGGTATGTTGAAGGGTGCTTCGCTCGACGCATTCCTCAAGAGAAGCGTTGACATGATTAAGTAATCCAACCTGTAAAAAGGTTTGAATTAAGAAATAAAACTTTGCGATGCGTAACATTTCATGTTACAAATTGTATCTATCATATGTGCTAAATGTTTCAAAACGAACATTTAGCACATTTTTTTTCGCTTTCCTTTGGTGGCTTTCCTTTTTTTTATTACCTTTGCAATATCGATAAACGAAAAACATGATTAAAAAAATCGCCATCATGGAACAAACAAATTCAAATTACAGCATTATTGCTGATTATTACTCTGAACACTACAACGAGCTGAAGTTGTATGTCATGTCCCGTTCGCTTCCGGCAGACGAGGCTGAAGACATCGTGCAGAATACTTTTGTGCGATTACTTCGAGGCGATAAGATGATTACGCCTGTTACTTTACCTTGTTTTGTATACACCATTGCCAAGAATCTGATTATCGATTATTACCGTCGCAAGCATAAGATTGAGGAGTATGAACACTTCCTGGGAGCTAGCGACTGGATGGGAAGATATGATGTTGATGGCGAATCTGTTTTCTCTGCCCAGCAGATCAACGAGATTCTGGAGCGTGGCATTGCCCGGCTCACGGAGAAGAGAAGCAAGGTTTACCGCCTGAATCTCTTCGAAGGAATGCAGGTGAGCGAAATTGCCCAAAGTCTGAACCTCGGATATAAAGCGGCTGAGAATCGTCTGACTCTGGCTAGAAAAGAAATAAGAGATTATATGAAAAAAGAGTTGGCTAGTTAAAAATGCTAGTCAACTCTTTCTGTTTATTCTTACTGCCTTGCTGAAAGGCAATTCTTAGCTATTTTTTTAGTTTTCCTTAAACCCGATTACTCTTGTCAAACCTTTATCAAGATAAAAGGTTTGAGTTACTTCCTGCTTATCGCCCTGATGGTTGGTCAGCTTGTATGTAGCCCTTAAATATAATAAGGTGTCGGGATAAGCTGCATCATTATAATCAATATTCTTCTTGACGTAAGGCAGTTTGCTGACATTTTGTCGCATCACCTTCATCTGGCCGAAACTGATCATGGCGGTAGGAGTGAGGCGGGAGAACCGCTCATAGCTGCAGTCCTGATCAACGAGGTTTTCATCAAGAAAATCCTTGACCAGAGATTGAGCCTTGTGCTGATCGCCACACGAGGTGAACATCAGCACAAGTCCTGAAACCATGACAAACATCATTTTCTTTATCATAGACATCTTCTTTTTTATTTAGCCACGCTGCTTTTATGAAACTCGTTGTTTTATTTAGCACACTTGCTTATTTAGCCACGCTGCGGAGAATCTCCAGCAAGTGATCCCAAACCATCTCTACTGTAGGAATGAGAAGAGCCTCGTCTGGGGTGTGAACATTGCGAAGGGTAGGGCCGAAACTTACCATATCGAGCTCAGGATAACGCTCTGAGAAAAGACCACACTCCAAACCGGCATGAATACCCTTTACCAATGGCTTTTTGCCGAAGAGCTTTTCGTAAGCCTTCACAGCCAGGTCGGTAAGCTCGCTGTTGGCGCGCATCTTCCAAGCAGGATACTTGTCGCCTACAGTTACCTCGGCGCCAGCCAGAAGGAAGGCTGCCTTTACGGTGTTGGTCATGTTCTCCAGATTGCTCATCACGTTACTTCGCTGAGAAGCTACGATGTTGATGCTGTTTTCATCGGTCATCACGCTTGCCACATTGCTTGAGGTTTCTACCATCCAGGCAATCGCCTCATCCTGACAGGTAGTAAGCGGACCGTTGTCTACTGCCTGGAGAGCCATTACGAACTTGTCAGCTACAGCTTTCTCGATGACAGGTGCAGCATCGGTGCTGCTCATATTGAACTGCATAGCCTGTTCGGTTACGTGGAATTCATCTTCTATTTCTGATGCAAAGATGTTCCAGTCGGCACGAACCTGTTCCTTCTCAGCATTCTTGACGGCGAAAATAATCTTTCCGTCACGAGGAATCGCATTGTGCATTTTGCCACTGTTGAAGCTTACGAGGCGCAGACTTCCATTCAGTTTCTCATTTTCGAGGAAGAGGAAGCGGGCTAGAATCTTGATGGCATTGGCGCGCTTCTTGTTGATGTCATCGCCCGAGTGACCACCGTTGAGACCCTTCAGCGAAGCTTCCATGAAGAAATAACCCGCAGGAGCCTCTTCGCGTGAGAAGTGGAATGTGGCATGGGTTGTCTGACCACCGGCGCAGGATACGAAGATTTCGCCCTCATCCTCTGAGTCAAGATTGATGAGCATCTTTCCGGTCATAAAGCCCGCCTTCATGCCGTGAGCACCGGTCAGTCCGGTTTCTTCATCACGTGTAAAGACGCACTCGATAGGACCATGCTCAATATCGTTGCTTGCCAGGATAGCCAGCTCGATGGCGCAGCCTATACCGTCGTCAGCACCCAATGTAGTGCCTTTTGCCTTAAGCCATTCTCCGTCTACGTAAGTCTGGATGGCGTCTTTGTGGAAATCGAAATCAACATCTACCAGTTTATCGCAAACCATGTCCATGTGGCTCTGTAGGATGATGGTTTCAGCATGCTCGTAGCCTGGAGTGGCAGCTTTACGGATGAGCACATTACCGGTTTCATCTACCAGCGTTTCGAGCTGATGAGCCTCACCGAAAGATTTCAAAAACTCAATCATGTTCTCCTCGTGCTTGGAAGGACGAGGTATTTCGTTGATTTTTGCGAACTGCTCGAACACGAGAGCAGGCTTCAATTCACTTTTATTCATTTATTTTCTATTATTTTGTTTTGATAAAACATTTATTTCTGCTATTTTGTTTTGGTTATTCCCAAAAAAATAGTACCTTTGCACCCAAAAGTGCACTAAGGCACTGCAAAGGTAATAAAAATGATAAAATTAATGTTATTAAGCGTGTTAATAATTGCTATCTGCATGGCATTATTTTGCGTAAAGTTGATTTTTAAGAAAAATGGCAAGTTCTCTTCCCAGCATGTGCACGACAATCCGGGCTTGCGCAAGCAGGGCATTCATTGTGTGGTGGATCAGGACCGCGAGGCAAGGGAAGCCAACAAGGCTTATTAGAAAATAGTAATAATATAATATGATAGAAAAAATGAGAAAGAACATTTTGAGTTCAGTGGCAATTGCAGCTGTTGCTGCCCTGTCATTGGCATCATGCAACAAATCTCAGCCTCAGGTAGAGGCTAAGTCAGAGAGCAAGGCTCCTGCTGAATTGAAGATTGCTTATGTAGAGGTAGACTCTATCATGACTCAGTATACCTTTGCTAAGGAGTATTCTTCTATCTTGGAGAAGAAGGGTCAGAACATTCAGGCTACTATTGCGCAGAAGGGCCAGCAGCTTCAGGCTGCAGCAGCCAACTTCCAGCAGAAGATTCAGCAGAATGCTTACACCCGCGAGCAGGCTGAGGCTATCCAGGCTGGACTGCAGAAGCAGAACAACGACCTGCAGGGCTTGCAGCAGCGCTTGAGCAACGAGTTTGCTGCTGAGCAGGAGAAGTACAACAAGGCGCTCCACGACAGCATTGCCAACTATCTTGCCCGCTACAACAAGGATAAGAAGTATAGCATCATCTTCTCTAAGAGCGGCGATAACCTGCTCTATGCTGACAAGGCTTACGATATTACAAAAGAGGTGATTTCCGGCTTGAACAAGGCTTACAAGGGTAAGCTGAAGAAAGAGGAGGCTGCTCCTGCTAAAAAGTAAGAGAAATGCTTCGTAAGGAAAGATACGATTTTATATTGAATCATTTCAGAAGTGCGCTGCCGAATGTAACTACCGAGTTGCAGTTCGGTAGCGCATTTCAGCTTCTGGTGGCTACCTTGCTTTCTGCGCAATGCACCGACAAGCGTATCAACATGGTTACGCCTGCTCTCTTTGCCCGTTATCCTGATGCGCAGCACATGGCGCAGGCGAGCGAGGAAGATATTTATGAGTTGATCAGTTCGGTGAGTTATCCGAATGCCAAGGCGAAACATCTGGCTGAAATGTCTCGCCAGCTGGTTGATATGTTCGGAGGTGAGGTGCCTGAGGCTGCGGATGATTTGGAGAAGCTGGCTGGAGTAGGGCGCAAGACGGCGAATGTGATTCGTGCCGTATGGTTCGGTCATGCTACGATGGCGGTGGATACGCATGTTTATCGTGTGAGTCATCGCATGGGTTTGGTGCCAAAAACAGCTGATACACCACGAAAAGTAGAAGATTATCTGATGAAACACATTCCGGCAGAGGATATTCCGAATGCTCATCATTGGATTCTGCTGCATGGCAGATATATTTGCAAGAGTACGAAACCGCTCTGCGATAAATGCTTTTTTAATGAATATTGCCCAAAACTGCTGAAGGACAGCAAACTTTAGAAATAGTTAATAGTTAATAGTTTATAGCGGCTTCGCCGTATAGCAAACTAGCTTAAAGTAGAGGGAAACTGATAAAAAATAATAGTTTATAGTAAATAAGAACTCTGCTTGGCGCAAGAAAGCCCTATTAACTATAAACTATTAACTATTAACTGATTCTGACAGTTTTATTCAAGAGGTAATTATCCAGGATAACCATGGCTGCCATGGCTTCGACCACCGGAACGGCTCTTGGCAGAACGCATGGGTCATGTCGGCCGCGGGCAGTCAGCGTGGTGGCATTTCCTTCCAAATCTACCGTATTCTGCTCCATCAGCAGAGTAGCAACCGGCTTAAAGGCAACACGGAAATAGATATCCTGACCATTGCTCAAACCGCCCTGTATTCCTCCGCTATGATTGCTCTTTGTTGTAATACGGGCAGCAACATCCTGATTCACGGCTGCATCTTCCGGTGTCTCTGCAGCATCAGCCTTCGGGATAAACACATCATTCTGCTCACTTCCGCGGGCAGTAACTCCGGCAAATCCCTCGCCATATTCAAAACCCTTCACGGCGTTAATGCCAAGCATGGCAGCACCCAGTTGGGCATGAAGCTTGTCAAACTCAGGCTCGCCCAATCCTACCGGGCAACCCTTGATGACGCAAGTGATGATTCCACCAATCGTATCGCCGTCGGCCTTAACCTGGGCGATGAGATCTTCCATCTCCTTCGCCTTCTGTTGGTCAGGACAGCGCACCGGGTTATCTTCTATGGTGTTGAGGTCATACAGATGATAATCTTTCTCCAGCGAGATGCTGCCCACCTGTGAGGTATAGGCCGTGATGCTGATGCCCAGCTGGCGCAAGGCAAGTTTAGCCAAGGCTCCGCCTACGCATCGGGCAATGGTGATGCGGGCTGATGAACGGCCGCCACCACGATGATCGCGAACGCCATACTTCTCGTGATAAGTGAAATCGGCGTGAGAAGGGCGGAAGAGGCAGCGCATATTCTCATAGTCCTGAGAATGCTGGTTCTGGTTGCGTACCTCAAAACCGATAGGGGTTCCTGTAGATTTGCCTTCGAATACACCACTCAGAAACTCCACCTGGTCAGCTTCCTTTCTGGCCGTAGTGATATGGCTCTGTCCTGGGCGTCGGCGGTTCAGCTCGCTCTGGATAAAGTCCATGTCGATTTCTATGCCTGCAGGAAATCCGTCAATAACGCCTCCTACAGCTATTCCATGACTCTCTCCAAACGTAGTGAGAGTGAAAAGATTACCAAATGTATTCCTCATTACCTTATATATTATAAAGGTGTTTATTACTTGTTGCAGCCGCCTTCGCAACCACCTTCACAGTTGCCATCCTTGCAGTCGCCGCCGCAGTTGTCGCAGCCACCTGAGCAGCCGCCACCTTCGCCGCTGATCATCTGAGCCATCTTGGCAATCTCCTCAGCAGTAGCCTCGCGGCTCTCGAGAATCTGACCGCAGAAGTTGAGCTTCAAGCCAGCCAATGGGTGGTTCAGGTCGCAGGTTACCTTTGTATCGCTGATGTTCTTCACTACTGCGTTGAAGTGGTTGCCATCCTCGTTCTGCAATGGGATGATAGCGCCTACCTGTACGTGCTGTGCATCAAACTGGCCGTTGACGGTAAAAATCTGCTTGTCGAGCTCCAGTACGCGCTCATCATAGTGCTGTCCGTAAGCCTGCTCTGGGTCCAGCTGGAAGTCGAACTCTTCACCTTTAGCCAGGTTTACCACCTTCTCTTCGAAAGCTGGCAGGGTAACACCCATACCGCTGATGAAGATGAACGGACGCTCGTCGGTTGTGCGCTCGATGAGCATCTCCTCGCCGTTGTCACCATTAGTTACATCATACAGTGCGTATGAAACTACAATAAACTTGTTCTTGTTGTTTGTTTCCATTTCTATATTTATTTTTTATTATTTCTTTTTCTTTTCTGAATGCTTACGCTCTTTACCATCTCCATGCGCTCCAGATAGATAGGGCGCCATTTGTCGATGATGTCCTGCAGACTTTTGCTTTTCTGCGAGAGTTCAGCATATTCCTCGCCGTCGGTCAGATTCTCTTTCTTGAGATCCAGCATTCGGGCGATGAGCTGTTTCTGATGTTCCTCAGCCGCCTTGAGCTGGTTGCCCAGTTTCTCGAGACTTTCCATAAAGGCGAGTGCCTTGTCTATATGATTTTCCTGTACCATTTTGCTTGTTTTATAGGTTGAATCTTTTGCAAAGGTACAAATAATAATTGGTATAAACGAAGAAAAAGGGCTTTTTTTTCGATGATATTACAAAATGATAGTGAAAATGTAATATCTCTAACGTTCTGACGCCTATTTCGGTGTATTGTTGTTGATTTAAGTCAAGAAATAGGCAGAAAACCGAAAATATCCCAAGAAATGTTTGCGCACACAGAGAAAAGTTCGTATCTTTGCAGCGTCTTAAAGAAAAAGACTATAGGATAATGTTTAACAGAGCCGGCGTCTTCGGATGTGCAGGACTCACAAATTAAAGAAAGGTAAAAAGATTATGAAGAAGATTATGGTATTAGCAGTAGCTATGTTTGCAATGGCAACAGCTACATTCGCAGCAGATGAGGAGACAAATGCAACAGCAGCTTACAACATGAACATTAAGATGTCTAGCTTGGCAGATGCTTTGAGCTTGAACATCGATCAGGTAGAGGCTGTAGCTGATGTACACAAGAACTTCACCGCAGACATGATGAATGCTGCAACAGCAAAGGGTGAGGATCGTTCTGCAATGATTGACAAGGCAGTTTTGAAGGATCTCAAGTACATGCACGTTATCTTGGACAACAGTCAGTATCGTAAGTACGTGATGCTTCTCAACACAACCCTTATCAATCGTGGTTTGAAGTAATCATCTTTTTATAGATGAGAAAAATAAGAGAGAGATTTAAAATAAGAATCCCAGTCAAGGTTTTATCCTGACTGGGATTTTTTTTTGCCTTTGGGCCTTCAGCCCGTACTTAAAACCACTTCGAAACTTAGCTTCCTGATATGCGAAAGTTCAGTTAACTTGATAATCAGTCGATATCTATTAATTGGAAATGCTTGTTGAAGGTCAAATCCAACCCATTTGCCAATTCCACTTCGTATTCATTCTTGTTCATTTCAAGCTTCTTTACCGCTTGCGCTGGATAATTCTCCATCAGATAGTTTCTGATGGCCTGCGGAATCAGCTTGACTGGCACTTTTCCCTGCTTGCAGTCAATCTCTGTGAGATTTCCTTTTTTGTCGAACTCCAGCTTCGTGCCATTCTGCAGAACCACATCGTAGCTTCTGCTCACAACGCCCGACTCAATGGTAGCAAGCATCACCTTCTTACCATTGAAATGCTGGCTGAGTAAGGTCTGAGCCTTGGCAGGAAGTGCATTTACAGAGATAGGCTTGTCGTTGCCCGCATTCGCCACCATATTGCATGAAACCATGCAGCAGATGGCAATCATCAAAATTCGCAAAATTCTTTTCATACGCTACAAATTAAAAATTGATAATAACTAACTGAACTTTCACAAGTTCAGAAGTTAAAGGAGTTAAGGAGTTATCGCTCCCTACGGTCGCTGAGGAGTTAAGACAATAGTCTTTTTGGCGTAGCTTTTAAGCAGCAAGACATACGTCTTAACTTCTTAACTCCTTTAACTCCTTTAACTTCCCACATGCGAAAGTTCAGTTATATTAACTTTACTCCTTTACGATTTCTTTTCCTGCTGCCTGCCAGCCAATAAAGCCGGAATCGAGTTCTATTACCTGATAGCCGTTCTTTGTCAATATAGCTGCGGCATTTTTGCTTCGCTTGCCGCTTCGACAGTTTACGGCGATAGTCTTGCTTTTGGGAAGAGTGGCGGTGGCCTTCTGCTCGAAGTCTGATTTCAGTACGTCAATGTTGATTGCGCCACGAATATGCCCATTGGCAAACTCCTCTGCGGTTCGTACGTCGAGACGGATTACTGCGGTGTCAGCGATGGCTTTCTCATAGTCATCTGCCGACAGACTCTTATAGCCCTTATTTTGCGCCTGACAAGAAGACAGGCTTGATAGCATAGTTATGATGCTCATGATAAATATTTTCTTCATTCTCTAATCTTTTAATAATTATGCGCCTATAATCTAGGAGGATAAGACATGCTCAACCCCCTACATTCTTGCAATATATCTGCAAAAATACAAAAAAATATTCAGAAAGTTGATTATATGGATGGATTTTGTTTGCAGGGCAAACTCGATTTAACCTTATTTTATAAGATAGAGGGATGTTGAGGGATATTTTTGACCCCCGAAATCCTTAATGACCGGAAACGACCGCTCTCCTCAATATAGAGGTGAGCGGTCGTTTGGGTTTATCCCATGCAGCTCGTTACTCCGAGCGTAGTAGCGATAGCGGTCAGAATGCTGATGGCTATCTGTAGAATTGTTTTCCAAGTGTTCGCTTTCATCTTTTTAATGTTTAGTGTTTAATGTTTACTTTGTGGGGTGAGTCCTGCTAGAAGGTTGTGGGTGCGGCTAGGGGCTAGCACC
>ENA-OPSQ01000598-OPSQ01000598.1-human-gut-metagenome-genome-assembly--contig:-NODE-598-length-31057-cov-4.230534_pt1 | contig 31057 bp, 32 predicted proteins | sample MGYA00241456_ERZ501904 | MGnify/ENA primary metagenome ERZ501904 (study PRJEB25962, sample SAMEA2042452) | human gut metagenome | biome: human gut; feature: human-associated habitat; material: faeces...
CGCTCTTCCAGGCGAGGTGGCAGCTTCAGGTCTGTGGTGTACTCAGGCCAGGCCTGTCGGATTTGCTGTGTGAGGCGGCCAAACGTATCGACCGGGAAAGCCTGAAGGGGCTGTCCCTGCTCCGGTCGATCATGTGCCACGGCAAGACCTGTTGAGGCGGACGTCAATGACCAGTTATTTTTTACGCGCTCTTTTTCCTCACCAGGTACCTGCCAGCTGTCACGGGAATTGAGCGTCAGCGTGACCACATCGCCGGTTTTGTGGTGCGCGATCAGCTCCCGTAAATCCTGCCCCCAGTAGGTATGACTTCCACCGCGGTTCTGTAGCTCGATAAAGAAGCTCTTGCCCTTTTGCTCTTTATTTTCGTACATCGCTTCACCAAAGTTCTTGAGGACCGCCGTGACGCTCTGGCCTGGTTTCAGTGCAGAGGGGGCTGGCTCAGCGGGCATATCAGGGACCCGGATGCTGTCGGCCTGCTTAGGCGCTACAGGCTCTGTTGAGGGTGAAACGGCAGGCTGCTTTGCGGCAGTTGCCTGTGCTGACGGCGTCGGTGATACGGGGGGCACTGGTATGCCCGGAGCGTCAGGGGTAACAGCTTCGGGGGCGGCTGTTGCCGGTGACACTGGCGATGCGGCATCAGTTAATGGAGTCTGTCGGTTCAGGTCCGGCGTAGGAATATGCGTTGTGACTGAATCCCTGGTTGCCCCAAACTGTTGCCGCATAGCCTCAAGCTGCGCGCGCTGCGCAGGCAGCTTCATTCGGATATCGAGGTCATATTCAATAATGATCCGCATGGCCTGCTCTTTAAACTGCGTACTGCCGGTGAGCTCCACCACGCCGCCGTAATAGCGTGATGCCACGGCCAGCGCGGCGAGCACCTTGCGCTTGTCCTCACTCGCACCGTTACACATTTCGAGACGGTTGCCGAGATCGTGAAACGCATCTTCCCCGTCGAGACGGTAAAGCACCTTATTGTCACGCTGTTCTTCCGTTGACAGGGCTTTAATGATTTCATCGAGATCTTCTCGCTGAAGCGGTTCCGGCCTTCGCGGTCCGTAGACAAGCCCATCCGCTTCATGCATCTCACTCTCTGCCGTTTCCTTCCTGCCCGGGGAGGGCTCTGACGTGTTTGGATCCACATCGGCAGTTTGCGTCTGCTCCTGTTTTTGCCCGGTTGATGTTGCTCCGGGGGACTGTGGAGGGATTGGTAATTCAGGAACGATCGGCTCCGGAGACTCAGCGTCTGTTTCATGTGACGCTGCCTCAGGCTTCAGGGTTTGTTTGCCCGTTTCTGACAGTTCATGGTCTGTCTGTCGTTCCTGAGCAGGCATATGGGGAATGTCAGCAGACTGACTGTTCACCCATTCAGCAAATTGTGGGTCGTCCATCTGCGCGCGTATGTCTGCATAATCATCGAGGCCAGGGACCGGTATATTCGATCCTGATTCGATGGCACTATGACTACGCTGACCGGCATCCGCAGAAGATGTCGCGATCGTCACGTCCGTGGTGCTCTGCGTATCAGGAATTAAAACATCAGCGTCTCGCAGGGACGTGGGGGCGGGTTCATCGTGTTCAGCCTTATTCTCAACCGGTGCCGCACTGATACTGGCTTCATCGGGCGGCATCACCGCTGCCGGAGAGATTATTTCAGGTTCAGGCGGGGCGGGAGGCGCTGGTTTTACTGAATCATCCTGCCTGTGGCTTTCAGACGGAATAACGACAGGTTCATCCGGGGCAATCGAAGACTGGCCGGATTCCTGGCTTTCCAGATTTTCCATTTTTGGGTCCTGTTGTGAGAGAAATTGTGCATCGTTGGGTGCGTAGTCTGTCCGGATATCGATGCCGGCAGACCTGAGGCGGTCGCTGATGTGCTCACGGAAGGCTTCTCTGCCCCTGCTGGTATCGAGATCGTTGAAGTCCGTCAGCAAGCGTGCTTTTTCTTCTTCGGTGAAATCAGGAACGATGACTCTGCCGCCCGTGAGTTCTGCCGCTTTCTCAGCGCTCAGGATGCCCTTATTTTCAGGTTGTCCTGTCTGCGCATTCTTCAGCTGATGATCATTGTCTGCACAGAAAATAAAAGGACTGTCAGGCCAGACGGCACGAGCATTCTGGCCAACGGCGATCATGTTTCCCGCATCAACCGTCATCAGTACCGGCAAACCTGATGCCTCATGCAGAGAGGCTGCTGTGGCATATCCTTCAGCAAACAGCAAAGGCAGGCCATTCTGTGGCGTCCCCAGTGCAAACCAGTTACCTGTTTTTTCACTGTCTTTAAGGATGCGGGCGTCTTTTCCGCCGGTGAGCGGAATACGCTGGTAAGAGCGTATGTCGCCATGCGCATTGCTGAAGGGGATCACAAGTTCTTGCTTATCGTTGATTCTTATACCCGGCGCAGCCGCCACACCCTTACGGGTCAGATAGGCGTTCGTTGTAGCCTGCGGGTAGCGGTCAACATATCGGGCGGCGTACTCTGCCTGCCGGTTGTACTGTTGCTCCAGAGCACGGGCATTGTCTTCACGCGTTTGCTGGGCGTGTGCACGGAGATGAAGACGCGCAAGCGGATCCATCTCGCCACCACCTGAAAACACCCACTGCGTCGGTTTAGCGTCGGCGCTGCGATAATCGCGGTACCATCCAGCAGGGCGCCCGTCCAGGTAAGCCTTGTAAGCTCCGCTTTTCGAACCTTTCTTGTCCTGTTTCGTCGGTACGCGCTGAAGGCTTCCATCCATCACGGGGAGCCCCTTAACCAGCAGTCCTGCTTCTTCAAGTTTTTGAGCAAACTCTGTTACCGGATCGTCCGCATTCATCGACAGTTCATGGGGGCGGGGCATCCATCGCTCGAACCTGGTCAGGTCGGCTCCTGGTCGGGCATACCAGAGGCGGTGCTCATCGTCCCATTTAAGGGCTTTCTGCCCATCGCTGAGACGCGGGTGGGCGTTGATGGCGTCGTCCTTCTCTTCGTGAGGTACGGCAAGCCATACGCGGTGACTTTTTTGCATGGTCACATTCCTGGAAGATATTGAGGGAGTAGCGCGGGAGCGCTATGGGGAACGAACGGGTTACATCGGGTTCAGAGACCAGTCCAGTCTCGTGGTTTTTCAACAAAATGCCGGTACCACCAGGGGCGACCGGAGGCAATCTTTCCCCTGAAGGTACTTATTACGCGCAGGCAGATAGCCCGTACACTCCAGCCAAAGAAATTCAGGGCAACAAAGAATCCCAGAATGGCGGAACAGATATACAGCGTCTTCATGGACGGCCAGCGAAACCAGACCAGATACAGCAACAGGAACGGCAGCGGGATACCAAAAAAGGTGACAGGCGGGGTGGCATAGCGCCAGAATCCTTCTCGTTTCAATGTCTAAGCTCCTGTGTCGGTAGGTAGAGTGCCGCTTCGTGTCTGTCTATATCACCCGTTACGTAACCTTCACGCACTTGATCGACAATGCGCCTTTTCTCCAGTCTCAGGATGTTATCGATGTGGGCCGGCCACTTCTCTGACGGGAGATTCTGTAGTGCATCGCGTAGCTCATCGTCGAAGACGATGTATTCCCGGAGAGCCCGGCGTTTGCCGTCTGTCGTTCTGACAAGTACCTGGACTACGATAAACCGTAACATCCCAAGCATCTCCCAGGCGCGTGCATCACGAATCTGAGGCGGGAACAGACCAAGCAGTCGGTTCAGGGTTTCACCTGGTGATTTAGAGTGCAGTGTACCGATGGTTAAATGTCCGCTTTCACCGGCCTGGACAGAAGCCTCTGCTGTTTCCGTGTCACGAATTTCCCCGATACCGATGACCTCCGGGTTTCGGCGCATTGCGGAGCGAAGCCCATCTGCAAAACTTGCGACGTCACGTCTTACCTGAGCCTGATGCGGCGGCAGAAGGTCGTCGGGGCGGCCGAGAATGTACTCTACTGGATCTTCGTAGGTCACAATTTTGCGATCGGGCTGTGTGTCCTGGCAGTGGCGATACAACGACGCCTGCAACGTTGATTTACCCGAACCCGTTTCACCGCAAATAAGACCCAGCCCGGTTTTTGGCAGCATTGCCGCCGCCAGATCGGGCTCGATACCCAGCTTCAGAAAATCGGGAATGATGTGGGGGATCACACGCAGAGTGACGGAGAGAGCCTTTTCTTCCCGGGCAGATGTCCCCTGGATGATGTGCGCGCGTAGCCGCACGCGTTCCCCCCTTTCCAGGCCATATCGCCCATGCATGTCGCCGTCGATTTGAATGGCTCTGTCCAGCGGTCTTCCACCCTGCACTCGGGGGCGCACTTCTGGCCCCAGCAGGTCGTCAAGCATATTTCCCAGCATGATATTCGGCAGTATGGTGTCTGAGACTCTCTCACGTCGGCCATAACGACTCACTGAAACTGGTGAGCCGCCAACCAGATCCACATCACTGACTCCATGTGCCGAACACCAGGCAAAAAATGTCCTGAACTCGTCGGCGGTATAGGCACCGCTGAACGGGAAAAGCCCGAACGAGTCAGGGATAGCTGATATGTTCACGAGGAAAACTCCTTACTGGATGGTAACGGACGGGCGCCAGCGTGATTTCTGTAGCTCAAACGAGGCATGTGATTTGAGTCGGCGAACACGATCGCCGGTAACGAGCTTCTGACCACTGCCAGTAACAGTCTGCTGCTGCTCGGTGACTTCCGGCCGAGAAATCATGCCCCGTCGCCAGAGCAGGGAATAAAGCATCATGCCGCGATAGTCCCGGGTGAGTTGATTCATGCTGGCCTCAAAGGTCAGATCGGCATTTTCGCGACCTTCCTGCCAGCCTTTTTTCAGTGCGTCTTCCCAGACCTTTCTCTGGGCGCTGTCTTCCGGCACAACCAGACCTTCTGTGCCAGGGGTTGCCGTGGTGGCCAGACCGCGTAGTAACCAGCTGCGCCAGCTGGGCGGGTTACTGACGAATCGCTCCGGTCGGATGATGGTCCAGACTTTTGAGGCTGTGCGAATTTGATCAGGAGTGATGTGTGCTACGTCCTGCGCTTCATCAATAACCGGAGGAAGCCAGCCTTCAGGGCTGATAAGTGGACGGAAATCGTAAAGGGCATTGAGGGTGGATTCGCGGGCGTTGAGTGCCTGGGTTAACTCCCATGCCCGCTGGGATTTTCCTCCTCGGAATCCCAGTGTTCTGCCAGCATCAGTAAGCATCTGCCAGCGCGTTTCGGACAGACCTGCTGGTCTTTGTCGCTCCGGGTTGAGCCAGGCCTGCATATCCGGAGGTGGTGCCCCTGTATCTGTCGGTGAAGCCGGCCGCTCTCCTGCACACCCAGTCAGGAGCAGAGCAGGGAATAGTAACAAGAGAAAGCATTTCATTTCTTTCTGGTCTCCGGTTGCATGAAGTTGAGCTGGAGCAGCCCAGGGTACTGATTCAGGGTTGCGCGCCATGCGGTCTGCGCTTCGATAACGCGCAACACATTGCTGAACGTCATGCCACGAACGTGCAATGTTACGGGCAAGGGCAGGCGAACGCCGCTGTAGTTGAACTGCAGGCCACGTGCCCGCGCCAGTTCATCCAGTAGCTCCACAGCATCACCTTCCCAGTCGAAAGAGACGTCAGCGCTGTTGGATCGAATGATCTCCATGGATGATGGCGCGGTTTTCGAACCGGACCAGACACCGTTATTCCACATCTGATACTGTGTGTGACGGGTAACGGCAACGGATGAGGCCGCGCCGTAACGGTCGGGGGAAGGAGAAACTGGAGACGTTGATGGCGTAGTCCAGGACTGGCAGCCGGCGAGCAGGGAGATGGCCAACACGCCGGGAAGCATTAAATAATTCATGGTAGTTACCTTGCCGGGGGGCGACGGAGATTAAAGCCAGAAGATTCAGTGGGCGAGGCTTATGATGCCGTTAATTTTGATGTTTACTTTTCCTGCGTATCCAGCCAATTAATTCAGATGGTTGATTATTTGCGGTCATCCAGAATAAAAGTCCGAATACAGAGAAAGTGAGATAAAACTGCCTGATGGTATCGTCAACACGCTCTTTCCAGTCATCCTCACCAATTAATACCGTTTTGCATACCTGAGGCATTACAAGAGGAGATGGCGGGCCGCTATCGTTTGATTGTTTACATTCTCTTACCATGCCTGGTGGTGCATCACCGGTAAGTGATCGGGCCTGTTCAAGGAAGGTGTCGGCGAGCGAGTGGTTGAATCCAAATAACATGAACAGAATAAAAAACCCGGTGGCTGGCGCAGTTATCAGGCTGCTGAAAGCAACACTGCTGATCTGATGCAATACATGTACATATCGGAAAGATTTCATCTTCAACGGTCTCAGCGGGAGAAAGTTCGGGGGGATTACAGCCAGTGCACAGGGGATAACACACAAAGAAACGGCAGAGGAAGCCCATTGCGGGCTTCCCCTAAACTATCAGAACGTGAACTGCAACTGTGCGACCGCACCGTAGGTACGATCGGTTCCTGCAATACCGGTCAGGTCCAGATGTACTACGTCGAAAGGAGAGAAGCCCAGACCCGCAGTGAAAGCGTTGCCCTCGCTGGAGACCATGTTCTGACGATAACCCGCGCGTACCTGCATCCAGTTCCAGGCATTCAGCTCGGCACCCACACTGGCGAACTGGCGTTTGTCATCTCGCTCAAAGCGGCTGGCTTCGGTCAGATCCACATCGAGAGCGGTGGTCAGGATACTGTTACTCCATGCCACGCCTGCAGTGGCCTGTGGTTTTACTTTGAATGTTTCTTTCTCACCATTCACTGCTTTAGTGTCAACGGTGCGGGCGATGATGTTCTGTACCGCGAGACCCAGCATCCAGTTGTCGCCGAGGTTTGTTGCCAGACCGATGTCGGCGTTAAATCCGGTTTTAGTATTGCGGTAGTCATCCGAATTCAGGTCATTTTTGTCGAAGTCGTTTACCTTTGCGCTGTAGTTGAAAAGATCGATGCGTTGATACTTGGGCGTGATCCCCAGTGACCAGCTATGTCCCGCTGTTTCAAATTCGTGCGCCATAGCCACACCGACATCGGTGATAACGGCAGCCCGACCATAAGCGCGGGACGTAAGTGCATCCTTGTCTACCATATCTGACGGGATGGCGCCGCTGGCGATATTATCGAGATACTGTAGATCGTGATCACTGACCTTGCCGTTTACGGAAACGGTGCCCCAGGACTTCACGACAACCGCAAATGGAAGCACCTTATTAGGAGTGGTAGCAATGACAGATGCCCCGACCTGTCCGTTTGCTTTTACGTCCTTCAGGTCTTCCAGCTTGTTGCGTAATGCGGCTGCACTTTCGCTGACACCGCTCTGGCGGTCAACTGCATTGTCAAAATTGTTCCACAGATCCTTTACGTCATCGGTATTATCGATGGCATTATCTGGGTCTGCTACCTGGACACCTACGGACGGCAGCACCAGGCTGAAGTCATCGTTCGCGCCAAATTTCGTCAGGAGTGCCGGGTTGGATAAGGCAGCTGTACCGTAATGTGCGGAAGCTACGCCAGTCCCGCCCATCGCATCGCTGCGGGCTTCCATATAAGAGGTTGCTGCTCCTGCATGAAATGCCATCATGACGGCGGAAGATATCAGTGTTTTTGCAATGTGAGTCTTTTTCATAAGTAAATTTCCTGTAGTCCTGTCTGGATTTAGGGCAAAAGAAGGTCCTGATGCGGCAGCATCAAAATTTTCTTTTTCTTTTTTAATTCAGATTTTCAGCGTGGTTTAAAGCTGTCTGAATATAAGTACGGGTAACGTTGTTCCGTGTTCAAGTGCTGTTGCCAGCCCTGCACCTAAGGTGACGGGGCGGATAGTACCTGTTGCTGCGTGTTCCCTGAGGAGTCGCTCTTTCCAGCATTCCTGCTCTGTATTCAGGGTGCGCGTAATAATGGATAGCACCGGAAAATATGTCAGCTGAGATGAAGATATTTTCTTCTTAATTAATATGCCGTTTCGTTCCTGATCTTTATCCTCAGTTGTATTTTCAGTCTTCCAGAAAATAATGCTGTCATTATTGTTTTCGGCTGAAGGAATAATTACCTCCCGGAAAGTTTCTTCCGTTTGTGGCCATTGATGACTCGCGCTGCCTGTGTCGACAGGTGGAACGTTGCTTCCAAGCAACCAGCCAGGCGAAACGAAAAACCAGTCAGCGAGCGCCTGGAGAAGCGGGGTGGACAGATAGTCCATTGTACGTTCCCTGTCCTGTAGCACACTAACCCGAACATTCCATGACGACAGCAGTTCTGCGATGTCCGTCGGGCTAAGCTCGTGTGACTGCATCAGTAGCTCAAAGCGGTCTATAACGCTGATTGCAGTATTACTGAATGGCAGGAAGATATCGCGAAAAGAGCCTTCAATTACCATATTCAGCAACTCTGACTGAGAAACTCCAATTTTGCCTGACAGCTCATCAATCAGTTGACGGGTACCAGGTCGCAACCGAAGTGATGTGGTCTGCATGGGCTTCTTATCATTGCGCTGAAGCAGTTCTGCAATCCTGTTCCGATCAAGGTCGGGGAGCGCCAGAAGCGAGGTGAAAATTGCTGTAAGACTGTTTGCCACATGGCCCCCTTAAGTGAAATTAAACTTTGTTACTCAGTGGGTTAAAGAATAATTAATCGTGACGCGTATGTATAACGAGTTAATTCGATCGTGTAGATCGACTGCGTTTGCGTGTTCGTTTTAATTACGTTTGTGTATTTGCTTTTTTAGCGCTCTTTCCGGCGCGGCCGAATGAGTACAAGCACGCCGGTTTCAGGTACGGTTATCCAGCGCCATTCCTGTAAAAATGTTTGCAGCCGTATCCCGTTTCTGATGGCTGGAGGTATCGTGACTGTGGTGCTGCGCCAGCGGTGCGTTTCCCCCATTTTTGACATCAGGATAGTCATGCTTTTCAGGTGTGCCGGTCGCATCAGATGGGATGTGAAGTACACCGGCGTGCTGTCTCTTTGTAGCGCCAGCTGCAACGTGGCCAGAAAGCTCCGGTGAAAGCGTGCCGCACGTCGGAGATTAAGATGGCCAACCCGGTCAAATGTCGACAGATGTAGGGTTGTGTAATGCTTCTTACGATGTCGAACCAAGGCCGTTCGGAACCCTTTCCAGGGCGTCACGGCACTGACGATTGTCATTATCGGGCAATACAGCAGTAGCGTTAGTGGTACCGCTGAAAGGAGAATCAAAAACACAGCCCCTCCAGAAGAAAAGTTATACCAGGGCCGACAGTGCCTGGTCGGGGTTAAGCGGACATATCATGATGTGATTGTTTGTCCTGACAGGAAGCTCCCCCGGCGCGGGGACTCGTTCGCCGCGCTGGGCTGCAAGAGCCAGTGTCCGCAGTAGCAGTTCGCTGGCGCGGGCCAATGCAAGTTCGCGAGTAGGCGCTGATACCGTCAGATTTTCGAAATCGCATAGCATTACCTTGATGTCACCTGACTCTTCGCTGTCCTGCTCAACCTGGGCAGGATAGGGCACGAAGTAGGGGGCGATCTTTTGAGTCTGGCGCCGTCGCGCGTCCAGCTTGCTGACCAGCTGGTAAGCTCTCAGATGGGTGTAGCGCTTTAGCATATTCATCGAGCGGTGGCCTGATATAGCTGCGACCTCCATAACGTTCAGCGTACCGAGTTCGAAGAAACGGCTGATGGCCTCGTGCCGAAGATCATGAAAATGCAGATTTTCGATAGAGAGTTCCTTGAGAGCATTTCGCCAGGCGTTTTTGAAACCGGATGACGTATAGGAAAACAACTTACCTTTTAGCTGGGCCGGCATCATCTGAAGGATGTTACGAGCCTTACGTGAGAGAGGAACATCTCGCGATGAGCCATTCTTGGTATCGGGCAGATGTGCTACGCCGTGCTGCAGGTCAATGTATTCCCATTGCAGGTTAAGGATTTCACCCTGGCGCATGGCTGTCTCAAGCGCGAGATGAAAAATTATATACAGCATTAAGTTTCGTTCGCGGAAATAACGGGACAGTCTGCGCTCTTCACTGGATGTCAGGCGGCGATCGCGACCTTTGGATACTTTAGGTTTACGCACCAGTTCGACCGGATTGCTACGACATGTCCCCCATTCCACTCGTGCAATTTCAAAAAGTGATGATAACAGCGCCAGTTCAAGCCTTACTGTATTGCCAGAGATAGGGTTCCCAGTCCTGGGGTTGCACTGCGTCAGCCTTTCATCACGGTAGGCTGCAATATCAACTGTGGTGATCTCATCCATGTTCCGGCTGGCCAGTGGGTGCCGTTTAATCACATTGACCCGGTAAAATTCCTGAAGATGGCCCTTTTTGTGAACTGATACCGACTCGTAATATTTATCGAGTCCCCGACTGAGGGACATTTTTCTTAAACGCGCAACAGAAGACATTATTACTCCCAAAAAGGCGAAGAAAATAAAGCCTTGCGCGAAAAATGCAATAACACTGTCAATCCGGTACTTGGAGTTCTTCTGCAGGTAAACCAAAAATGACGGAATACACGTATACAAACTACAACTCGTCACACAACTATTACGGTATCGGAGTTCACGATTTCTGTACTTCTCAGTACGGTAATGAAAACGACCGCGATGACAGTTGGAGAGGTGTTGAGAGATTGTCTGACGGGTCTTGGCGAATCAACGTTAAGGACGGCAGTGAGACTGCAATGTGTCTGGATTGGTAACTGTCAATCCGGTGCGTGGCAAGCCTCAAATTCTGGGCGTTATGTAGAAATGGGAGTTTGGGAAACAACATCCACCAGAGGGGTTACTTACCAGATTCCCGGGGCTCATAAATACTGTTTAGTTTCCGGGTTAATGTCCGCTGGTGACAATGGTACATGCCAAATCTACCCGTCAGGTTCGTCCTGGCTCCTTAGTATGGTTGGTTACAATGGCAGCAGCACGCAACGTTGTTGGGTTAGCTGTATCGACTGAGTGCAGAACTGTCAATCCGGTACTTGGAGTGGAAGCAGTGTTAAAACTGTTACAAGGGTAAATTCCGGGTATGAAACCATATCTGTTAGCTGCAACAGTGACGAACATCTGACTGGCGGCGGCGCTCAATGTAATCCCAGTGGTAAGGAAAGGCTTAAATGGTCAAATCCTAATGGGAATGGATGGGCAGCTGCTTGCCCAAGGGAGGAGCTCACCGTATTTGCTATATGCTCCAGTAAATGAGATATCCTTCAAAAGCAAACAGCCCGGCATGTCGCTTCACCATTTCCAACGTTGGCACCTGTTAATTGCCAGGAACTATCGCTATTACGTGTTATCTGGCAAGAGCGCCAGTTGTTGTAGTCATATGATGCCTGCGACAAAGCACAGAAGGTATGAACACCAATATTGACGGACTGTCCTTGCCTGACCGTTTGAGAGAAAGAAACGTCGCCAATACCCATCCCAGACCACGCACCGGATTGACAGGTTAATAATCCAGTATGATTTTCATACAGCTACAGTAACCATTGGGTTCCTGTCCAGGTTGGATGACGGGACACCTATCATCCGTTCGTGGGGTGAATCCCACATAGTCATCAGACCGACCTTTATCAAAGGATGTTCTGCGGCAGTAGTATCCGGGACGTCCAATTCCTGGAGATACCCACGCACCGGATTGACAGGAAAGTACGCCGCCATTGGCATCACGGCTTATCAGCCCGTTAGGGTAACAGGCCATGCCTGCAACGTTGACCTGACCCAGTTGCAAAACACCGCCAGCCGAAAGGTTGCCTGACGCTTTAACTGTGGCACCAGATACCTCGTTTGTTGCCGTAATATTTCGTCCTGCGCTGATGTCGCTTTCGGCACGTACCGTAGCTCCTTTTACTTGTGCTCCCGCTGTAATATTTTGGGTGAAATTACCGTTCGCTCCGCTGACGTTACTGGTGAATATTCCGTTTGAACCACTTACATTTCCACTGAATGCTCCTGTCTGTCCATTAATGGTGCCAACGCTGTTCAGGTTATTTCCACCCATATCGATGGCTGTGTGCATCTTGTTCAGGTCGGGGCGGCCATTAACCTGAAAACGGTACAACCTGTCGTTATCCTCCTGTGCACCAGATAACTCATCTGTTGAGAGAAGCACGACGATATGCCCGTTTCCGGAACTAGCTCCGTAGCTACTCAGCGGGATTTTCCACGTCCGTAAGGCACCAGTGGCAGTTTTACCGTCATCGATGTATCCTCCGAATCCGGTTTTGATATCCCGCGATATCAGCCTCAATGCTTTGGCCGGATATACACTTCCACCGCTTGATACCACCATTCCCTGCAACAATTCCGTGTTTTGCCCGTTTCTGACCAGGTACGTGTTCATACGCTGGCCCTGGCTGTTTGTTTCGGTAAAACCGGACGGCAGAAAACCGGTATTTTTAAGCATGGCTGTGGTGATCACTGTCGGCGCGGTAGTGCTGGTTGCACTTAACAGCGTCGCATAGTTTCGCCCGACGTAGCCACGCGCTGCTGCTGCGTAGGTACTGATATGGGCTGCTTCAACCTGCCAGTTTTTCTCCTGTTGCCAGTCCTTGTATTTAGTGAGCCCAAAGACGGCCATTGCCATCACAACCAGGAGCGACAGAGCGACATCAAGATTTGCCCAGCCACGATCATGCTTTTTCATAGAATCGATATCCATACAGGTTGATACAGAAGAGTGAGCTGGAAAATACTCCCGCTAAGACAAAGCCAGGGTCCCAGCGGTCCCTCTTTTTTCCCCGATACATGCCAGGTTAACAGCCAGAGAACAAAGGCTGCTGCTCCAAACAGAGTGACCAGGGCAGCATCTTTCCCCCCCATCCAGGCAGTCAGGCCAGTTATCAGCCATAAATCTCCCTGACCCAGACGCTGAGTGCCCCGGTTTACCAGGACACTCAGTAGCGCCATCAGACTGACTGTTGCTGCGATCTCCGCCAGTTGTGTAGATATACCTTCAACTGAAACGTCTGATGCTGCTCCCCAGAGCAATCCCCCAAGTAAAAGCCGTACTGTGAAGGTTCGTGGCAGATATCCACTGACTGCGTCTGTGCTCCCGGCCTGAAGAAGGAAGGCCATCATCACTATGGCAGCTGCCCGATCAGCAACAGGAACCGGTGCAAGGGCGGCGATCATACTGAAAGTAGCGAAGAGCCAAATCCCTGCCGTCAAGGTTGTTTTCTGTCCCTTAACGTTTATCGGGTGCTCTTCTAGAAATTCGAGCACGCGGCACATCAGGCCTCTGCCAAGGAGTGCGAACCCCAGTAGTAACGGCAGACTCCATGCTGTCGTCAGACTCGTAACTATGATGGTTCGCATATTCGCTTTCCTTTCACCTGTCGACAGACTCGAAGACCTTTCAGCTCCAGATAGAACCCCCAGATACGGTTGGCATATTGCTCACGAGTTTCGTGCCGATCCTTACGGAATCCAGCGTTGTAAGACCCGAGGCAATTCCAGGTCACACCACATACCTGAAAGTGGCTGGCCAGGATCCACGCCCCTATCTGAATGTTCAGACAGGGGCGCTTCAGCAGGTCTTCTGCCCCCTGGATGACACCCATCCGGACGAGCTTCGGCACATGGGTTGAGTTAATCTGCATCAACCCATAGTCCGTGCTGACCGGATTACCCTTTTTATCCCGGTTGGTATTTGTGACCCATGGACGGAACGAGGACTCCCCTTTGGCCACAGCCTTAAGCAGCAGTGGCTCGATCTGGTATCGGGCACCGGCATTGTTAAAGCAGGCATCAAAAGTCGCAGGCGGGGAGTTCGTGCTGGCCATCAATGGGCCGGAGGAAAAGGACAGAATGAGCAGCGTCATTAACAGGTGGCAGGAGAGAATGCGTTCTCTCCGCATGTTGTCTCCTTAGCTGTTCATCGTGAAGATCAGCTTGTTGGTACCTGTGCTGCCATTGTCAGCTGTGCATTGCGCGCTGGCTTCTTCAGTTGTCACGACCCCATCACTGTGCGCCGTGGAGTTGACGGTGATCGCATCAGCAATTTTGGCGCGACTGAGTTGTGTGACTAGCGAGACGCAGGCGCCCTGAGGAACCATTTCGTAGGTCAAAGAGAACCCATTTGAGAACCCGGAGACTGTGACAGGTGACAGTGTCACGGCTCCACCCCATCCATTATAAAGCGTGGCAGTCCCGGAAGAGGGGGTACCACGTACAGTCATACTTTTAGGCTGAAGTTTCATCTGGATAAGCGAGCCCATCATTTTGGCACCGGAAGTGAATGTGTATCCATCTCCTCCTTTCATCATGTTTTGGGTGCTTGTGATGAGCGACTGAATGTTCGACGACTCCTTACCTACGTTGACGTTATTTTTGAGGGCGAAGTATCCCGCCAGGACGATCCCGATGACGACCAGTACGATTAGCGCGATGCTGCCCTGCTCCAGGAAGCCCCAGCCGCGGTGTTGCGAAAGCGCCTTAGTTGGTTTGTATGGCTGAGAAGTTGGTTCAGAATTAAATTGCATGATGTTTCCTCATTTAAAAAGAGCCCGACGAGCTGTTAAGGGCATTAATATCCATAACGACAAGGACCAGAAGCAGAAGCATCAGGATCATTGCCAGGAACATGAGTCCGCGGATTACAACAGCGCGCTTTGCTACGCGCTCCAGGGTTTGTTCAAGCCAGCGCTGTCCGTAGTTAATGATGATTTCATCGTCTCCATCACCCTGCAAAAGGGAGAGGAAGTTGGCCGCTTCCTGCGACGGAAAATCGTAACCACAGTCCTTCAGAGCCAGTCCGAAATGTTTACCTTCACGCACATGTTCGGTAATCGCATCAATACGCACAGCAAGCCAGGGGGATGCCGTTTCCAGCAGGATCTCCAGCGCGTCTTTGGTTCTTACGCCGGACTGTAACAGTGCACCGATGTTCAACAGGAAGGTCGCGCCCTGAATATCCTTATAAACCGACCATGGCATCAGCCCGTCGAATATACGACGAAGCCTGTCAGGGCGATGCCAGCGCGGGAGTGACCAGACCGTCCAGATAATTAAAGCGGTGGCGGCGATGCCGGTTATCACTCCATACTCACTGAAATACACTGAGATCCCGTAAAGAAACCCTAGCGCCCCGGTCCAGTTCTCTGGCGGGCTGATTTCTGTCAGCGTGGGAAGTAGCTCGGCATTCAGTACATAGATGGAACTGGACAACATGATGGCAAAACCAATCGGATAGATGGCCATCTGCCATACAGCTGCGCGAATACGCTTACCCGCGTGGGTCAGGGCACAGGCGTATCTTAGTGAGCGTGGAAGTGACTCACTGCGTATGCCGGCGCTTATAACGGATGCTTCTGCGGCAGGTAGCCACCGGGTGAGTGTACGCTCCAGCGTTTTTTCGCCGCTGTTTTCCCTTAACGCATCAATACAGTCGTCCGTCAGCTCAACGTAGGGATGCCAGTTCTGGCCGAAGTTCGTCCATGCATTGCGCATTTTCTCCAGTGAAGGCTTTAGTTTCTGCCGGTTTTCAATCAGAAACCGCAGCGCATCATAGAACTGAACACGATACTGACCGCTGAACGTCTTACGAACCAGGTTATATCGGAGTCGTTTCAGGAAGTGCATTTCACGCATCATCCACCTCCAGACGTTCATCTTCATCGAGTGGAATGATCCGGTTGGCCATCAGCGGGTCGACCAGCCCCTCGTTGATTTTATGCAGAACGTGCCGGACACGACTGATCCCCTGCATGTTGTTTATCCAGAACTGGCGAGCCGCGACCTTGCCGTCAGTTTTCAGCAGTTTAAAAAGACGGTTATTGGTCTCGATAACCTCGGCAATGACGGTACGTCCCCTGATACCCTGACCGACTTTGCCACGCACCTGGCCGTTGATCTCCACCACCTGTGTGCATGCTTCACACCCGTCCGGGTTATGGAAATAGAGCCTGTCGGTCGAGCAGACGCCTTCAATATTGCAGTATTTCTCCAGCCAGTTCTTTTCCTCCTCACTTAAGGTGTTGACCTTATCCTGCCAGGATATACGACATTCTGGACATAGCGTGGGTACCAGACGCTGACTGATTAGCCCGATTAAAAGTTGGGCATCACACAACAGATTTTCGTTAACACCGAGCGTAACCATACGCTCCGGGATGCCAAGTGCTGAGTTTGTGTGCAGGGTGGTCATCACCAGGTGCCCGGTCTGGGCGGCATAAATGGTGGCCAGCATCGAGACAAGGTCACGCATTTCACCCTCCATAATGGCGTCCGGATCCAGTCGCAGCGCTGACGAGATAGCTTTTCCCCAGGCGATACGTACTGCTTCCTCATCTGATTTGTCGCAGATGATCGGTGTCTGAACTGCTCCCACGACCTGCCCCTCAAGTGGGTCTTCGATGGTCAGAAGGTGTTGCCCGGGGTTGGTATCCAGATATACACGGCAGGCGGTACGGAGTGTGGTGGATTTACCGGAACCAGTTGGTCCCGAGAGGATGATCTTCCCTTCAGGTCGGTCAATCATGCGTTTAAGCAGCTTGATTTGTTCGGGTAGATAACCCAGTTGCAGGAAGTCAGGTACGTTGTTACCGTCATCCGGAATAAGTCGCATAACCGCAATCAGCCCATCGCCAGTTGGACGGTGACTGTAGCGGGCACCAAACAGTCCTATTTTCCGCATCATGGCCGGGGAGAGTCGTGCATCCTGTTCCCGGTGTGGGTAGAAGCTGGTTTCTGACACATCCGACATCGAGAGAATACAGGTGGCACAGAGGGACATTCCTTCCTCCCGCCGACGTTCATCCACCACATGTAAATAGCCGTGGACACGCATTTTGACCTGGAAGAGCGAATCAGAAATCAGAAAGTGAATATCTGAGGAACCGAGCTTTTTGGCCACTGAAAAATAGTTCAGGATCCGTTGCTCACTTTGGCTGCTGTCTCCATCCAGGTCTGCCAGAGTTAATCCTGTCTTGGCGCTGGCCTGCGGTTGAGCTTCCTGCTTTTTCCGTGCCTCTCGTAAGTCTGAGAGAGTGACAAACCGATGTTTGATCCCCGGGTGTTTGTTCATTAAGTCCATCAGCGCGGCCTGTACACTTGGGACGCCTCGCTGGTTGGTATCGATGAGGATTTCTTTCCTGTCACCGTCATCAAACAGCAGAAGAGATTCTGCAGTAATAGCGCTCATGGTTAGTCCCCAAAGGCAAGCAGTGTGCCATCGCTGAGTGTGACGCCGGCTAGCGTAATGCTCTTGACTGTGCTCTCCATCCCTGGAATACGGCTTCCCGGCGATACAACCAATGACTGTCCTGATTGGAGTTGCAGTGTGGCGCGGAGGTTTTTATCGCGGCCGTTAATCTCAAGAACGACAGGGCGATTATTCATGGTAACCGGGCGTGCAGGCTGACCGGGCAGTGAAGTATCGCCGAAGGAGGCACCGGGAAGAGCGGTGGCAGGAGTGCTGGCGCTGGATTGATTTTCCTCAAGCTGGCGCTGCAGTTGCGCCCCCTGAACTTCTGCCTGAAGAATAACGTTTCGTATATGCAGCTGTTCAAGCTGCCCTTTTGTCACACCGGGTGTCAGATTCCCTGCTGGCTGTGATACCTGTTGGTTCGTTGACTGAGAGGCCTGAACGGGTAAAGGCCCGAATATTGACAGCAGGAGCCAGAGTGTCGCCTGCCGAAGAAATTTACTTTGCTGACGCATAAATTTTACCTTCAGTGGTATAGCTGAACGCACTTCCGTTCAGCTCGAATGTTAAACGGGTAAGTCGGATACCAGTTTCATCCAGACCGTCGAATAAGATGATGGCGGGGAGGGGCGCGGAAAAACTAAACGCGTATTCCTGCCAGTCCTGCACAGGAGGCGGTTCTCCGTTCGACCCCGGCAGGACTGGAGGCATGGCTACATCGATGATGTTGAGTGTGATTTGCTGACGCTGGAACCAGGAGAGGATGCGGATGAGCTGCAATGAACTGTCAGGCACTGCTTCATCTCTGAGTGGTCTGTCCGGGGGCGGTAATGAAATTCGGGCTTCCCGCCCCCCCTCCTTGAGATTGAATAATGGCGTGACACCGAAGACCTCCTGACTGCGAGCGAGAAACCCTTCAACTGTGCCACCGGGCATAATCTGGTACAAAAGGGTTATCCCGTCAGGAGAGCAGGTCCCGGATGCCAGTTTCCAGCTCCCCAGAACATGTAGCGCCGGATCGGTCTTTCTCTGACAATCCTCGATCAGAGCCTGGGCTGTTACCTCGCGTGCCCAGGGATGAGGCAAAACCTTAGGTTTTGCCTGACTGGCGAACATTGCGCGCGCCCTGGCCTGTATTTCTTCAGCGGTGAGTACCGGTTCCTCCGGTGGTGTGGTCGTCTGCCACCAGGCAATGGCGCCTGAGCCGAGCAGCAGTATCGCGCAAGCCAGTAACCAGCGCTGTCTCCGGAGCCCATCTACATGCACACGGCATTGCTGTCGCCTGCGTGCAGATAGTCCGGCAAAGAGACTGTTAGCATCAAGGGGGGTTTCCACTGATGTCAGACAGTCCCAGCCTTCTGGGGGCGGTTCGTTCATGCTCAGGAACAGTGTCAGCAGCTCCTGCATTTTGTCCGCACTCCCTGTTTTATCGGCAGTGACGGCAGGCACACCATTAATACTGGCCAGAAACACGAAGTCGGTACTACTCAGCCGATAAATGCCGTATCCATTTCGTGTGCTGGCACAGAACGCGAGTGCCAGCGAAAAGAGCTGGTGACGTCGATAACGGACGGGCAATCTGCCACTCCCTGCGACTGATTGCCCTTTTTCCCGTGTATTGAATTGTCCGGTTGAGGTGTGGACGCCAACGCCGTCTGTTCTTCCGGAACGTGATTTTCTTAGTTGAAATGACGGCAGCCGAAATTTCTGTTTTTCCGTTGGCGCCCAGTCCATCCCCGCCAGCCAGTAACGGCTGCGGGATTTTCCATCCCGGATTGTAAACAGGTAATCCTCATCCTTCATTTCAGCCTCCGGAACTTTGCGGGAATGTCGGTGTGATCACGATGACCAGGGTGGTCCGTTCGTTTTTACCTGACTGACTTCCGCCCAAGAGCGGGTTCCCTGGCGTAAAGGTGCCGGATTTATTGACGGAGGTATTGTTCTGATCAAAACCAGTAAGGATCAGCGATTGCCCGGCCCGGAGATTTGCCTTCTGGCTCAGAGAGCGCAGTTTGGTATATGGCATCTCGATGTAAGAGTTCCCGTCTTTTGACGTGAAGTTACGGATGGTCGGTGGATCTGACAGGTTGAAGTTTACCTGTAGCTGAACGTTACCTGTTTCCTGAATCAACGGTAACAGGGTCATGTTGAAACCGGTGGTGATCATCCCAGGAGTCAGCGTTGTAGTGGCGCCGACATCGGTGGTTGTCGTTGTAGCCGACTGCGCTACATAGACCGTCTGATCTGCCATCTGAATAGGCACGGGCGTCAGGTTAGTCACGGTACTGGACTGAGAAGTGACGACGCTGACATCGCCCTGTTCTGACAACGCTTTCAGCAGAAGGCTGGAGCCAGCAAACTTCGCGGCATTACCAGTAGCGGTATCAAGAATGGACGCGCCGGCAGAAATACCACCAGTGAGATCCCCCGTCGCGTTGTTAAGCGTGGCGCCAGCAGAGTGCAGTGACTTGTACACCAGGTTCCAGTCAATCCGGAAATCTTCGTTTCGTGAGTTACCGACGCTCAGGACTTCAACATTCAGGGCTACCTGCCTGTTCATGATGAGATTTTGCTCGTTCACATAACGGGCCACAGCGGCTTGTACTGACGGCGTGTCTGTCACAATCAGTGATGAGCTGGAGGAGGACAGCCAGTAGCGACCTTTGTTCGGGGTCAGCATCGACTCCACAGCTTTTCGCAGATCAGCATACAAATCGTATTCCTGCCCCGTGGTTGTGCTTTGGGAGGTTGTAGATTCGCCGGAGGCGGAGTTATCTGTACCACTGGTGGCTCCCATACTGCTGGTCGTCCCTGAGCTGACGCTCGACGTGCTGGACGTTTTAGTGTTCAGCATGGCCAGCGAATAGGTCCGGGTTTCCATCAGATAGAACACGATAGTTCCATTATCCATTCGCCAGTAGAGACCGCTACGGCTGGCCATCAGATCCAGAAGCCCGCCCAGGTCTCCCTGCCACATCAGTCCGGTAAGGTTGAGGGGCTGGCTGGTTCCTCCAGTCGGCAAAGAATTTACACCCCCCAGACTGGCCAGTGGCGTCCGACCGCTGTCATCAGGTGGTGGTAGTGTGCCACTTATCTGGCGTGTGACGCCGGTACTGACGCTGCTCTGGCTGATATCAAGGGCGTCAGGAGTAAAAATAACGGGGGTTCCACACAGCGCGGTGATGCGTTGTGCCAGTTCCTGTAGCGTAATTGTATTTTTTGCCTGGGTGATATTACATGACGGAGCCTGGTGGTTCCGTTCACGAACGGCGACCGGGATAGGACTCGGATTAATCCACTGACGCTCCGTCCAGGTCAGTGGTTGTTGATGTTGTGTCCGCGGGAGCTGTGCCTGTGCGCGGGCTACCGTGGCGTCAGATTGTGCCTTAGTCTGCATTTTGTTGATTTCAGAGAAGGTACAGCCTGCGAGCATGGCAAAGCAGGACGCCATTAGCAGGTGCCGCAAAAGGGTTTTCTTCATGGGGGAAATCCGGATTAGTTGAGGTAAACCACAGCGCCTTCAGGAACGCCCTGTGGAGCCGTGAGCCCGGTGGCCAGACCGGAAAGCCAGATTAACTGGCCGCTTCTCATGGTGCCGATGAGTGCCGAACCGCGACTCTGTGCCCGTAAGGCATCAACGAGTCCAGCTTGTTCCGGCATCCAGACCCACAATCTACTCTGAAGTAACCGGTACTGGATCCGAGCGTCGGGAGTAAAGGGAAGACCCAGCTGGTCAACTGGAACTGTGCCGTTCGTTTGGCCAGTTTTGTAACGCCAGTCGTTAACGCGGTTGGCGATGGTAAGGATCTGGGTGGCATAAAGCTGGCCGCTCTGCGTCTGTATTGCAGTCCGGCTGGTCTGATTTTGTTGCGAATCTATATCACCGACAATCAGGAAAAATATCATGCTGATTGCCAGTATGACCCAACCCATCACCGACCTGCCGGAGTGTCTGTGACAGATACCACGCACTGCATGCGGGAAGCTTCAGCATAAAGCGGTTTCTGTGCTGAACGGTAAAGGTCGAACATCTGACCGAGCATGGTTTCAAATGAGCCGCGGAAGGTCAGTGGTGCGTCAAGCCGATAATCCGTCACGGATACTGGCCAGATAACCGTCCAGTGCGATGATGCGCCTGATTCACAGCGGGTATCCTGAGCCCATTTCATCAACATTTCCCGAAGAGTCGTTCCCGATGGCGCCAGCCAGGTTTTACCCTGAACCACAGGTGCGACTGGTTCCCCGGTGGCTGGTTGTGCTTTAACTACCGCTGTTGGTGCCTTCACCGGTTTTGTTGTTACAGAGGATGTGCTGGTTTTAACCGCTGCCGGCGGTATGGGTTGGGTCACCTCCGGTCCGCTGAACGGATTTCTCGGCGCGCCAGACGCCTGTGGTGGAGCAGGGAGGTTTCCAGTGGACAGTGCAGGGACGGTCATCTGAGCGGTTTGCCCCTTTCGCTGCAATGTGACGGCATGACGATCCCAGTCCAGCTGACCCTGGATGGATTGCTCTGTCAGCAGACGGTTGAGCACCCTGGTCCACTGGTCATTGGTGTCGACCGAGACGATACGGGTATTCAGTACAGGTCGCAGGGCATTCTCATAGTTCAGCGTCCAGCCAGTCGGAATGATGCGCCTGACCCACTGTTCGAAAGTGAGGTTACGCACCGGTGATAATGACAGAACGGCAACGGGACCTGGTGTGCCGGTAAATGTGAGTGCCGGCAGCGCTGGATTCATGATGGGGCTCACTGAGCTGACTTGTTTTGCGGAGGAGGCCATCATTGTTGGTTGCGGCAGCGGGGAGGTCTGCGATGTTACCGCTACAGATGTCGGCTGGCGTACGGGAACGGGAGTGGCCGCCGGAGGCGCAATTCGCCGCTGTGTCTGTGTAATGATATCGGCACTATCGCTGATCTGGCCGTCGACAAACACGAGCGCAGGTGTGTCAGGAGCAATGTTACGGTTATTAAATCCCGCGCAACTGCTTAACAGCGACGGTATTAACAGGGGCAGGGCAAGTTTTTTCATGATGATCCCCGGGGTTATTCGGTGGGGTGAACGGTAATACGTGGAAAAGCACAGTTCGCGTCAAAACCGGTACCGCTGATCAGAACATCGTCTCCGCGCGCTATCAGAATTTTTTGCTGTTGAGTTATGTAATTTTGCGAGGGCAGGTCTATCCCTTCCTCGGCTGAGCCAGCTGAGAGTTTTGATAATTCGGGATGGCAGGCGTGTCGTACCGCCAGTGAAACGAGTTGTTTGTCATCCCCTGCATCGCTGACGACAGCCCTGACCGTGGTCCCATAAGAGAGAGTGCGGTATTCCTTACTGACGATTTTTCCATCTTCAGTAGTGACCGAATTTACATAGCGGACATTGTCTGAGTTGTCGAAAGTAACAGGTTGGCTGAGCGGCGCATCCATCCTGAGAGAAACCACTTTTTGTACAGAGGCTGATTTGCCGTGAGTTATGTCAATACGCTGATCGGGCTGTGAGGACGAGCAGGCGCTCAGAATAAGCGGCAATACGGCAAGGGTAATACGTTTCATGTTTTTACTCCGGAGTTAGTTGTTAGTGAAATACAGATATGAAAGAGAGCTGGATGTGACGAGTCGGGACGGTTATGTTTTTTGAGTGATGATAATGAGGCGGTTCGTTTCATCATTGAGGGGAAGAGCAACACTGAGCTTCTGTCCCCCCTTTAACCTGAGAAGTTGTCGGAAGTTGATAGTGTAACTGGAGTGTTCATTTTTTGAGCTGCCAGTGGTCCGGGAAAGCTCTACGGTCATCTGCATTAGTGCAGAGTCTGCGGAAAGAGCCGGCGTGATCACTAATGAGAGATCATCCTCGACATTTTCTTTCTTCTTCACCCCTGTCGTTGCGTGTTGTTGAGCGGAGTAATTTGAAACAGAGAAAAGTAATTCCTTGTTGTTGGTTGTGACTCCGGACATATCGTAGAGCAGTCTGACGTTCCCTTTAGCGACCAGCTCCGTGAGTTCGTCTTCCAGTGAAGAGCTGACCGGTCTTAAAGATATTTTTGCACCTGGCTGTTCCAGCAATTCCTTTAGTTCAGGCGTTACGGGAGTGGAAAGCTCGTAAATACTGGCTCTGACAGGAATGTATGCAGTTCCGTTTTTCTGATACTGCCCGATTTCATTACGGTGAGGAGCCTGGTTTGAAGTAGTAGCTCCGTTGCAGCCATATAACGCCAGCAGGGAACATAGCACGCCCAATATATGCGTTTTCATGATTAAGCCTCGGCAAAAAGATTAATGAAGGTCAGGGCGCCATACATCCCCGTAGCGGACACCTTCACGTGCACCCCATGCTGACTCCGGCAGTGTGTGATGTCCGATATAGAGTGTGCGAAGAGTGGCTTTGGGTAGTGAGATATCGCGGCCACGGACAACAGAGAAACGATCGAGATAGAAAGACTTTTCTACCTCATCATCTTCATTTTTTTTCAGGAGGAGTTGAAGCGTGACGGGGGAAGTCATTGAGCCTGTCGCGGTAAATGCTTCTTCCATACGGGTGAACTGTAGGATGTGGTTCTTACGATTCCGCTGGCGTTCCATGATTTCAGTTACAACCTGCTCAGGCCAGGGGCAAAGGCAGTGCTTCCAGCCAAGGCCGAGAAGTGAATTAAGGACAGCCCGAAAACGAAACAGATCACAGTTCCCGGTTGAAACAGCGTTGGTCCAGAGCGCAGTCAGGACGTCATCAATGGGACGATTCCGTTCGGTTTCGAGCAACTGCCGGATAGTCATAAACTCGCTACCCATCCCTTTGAATGTTGGTATTCTTCGTGCTCCGCTTAGCCATTCTGTGATGAATCTACGTTTGCCACGCTCTGAGGTTATGTGATGGTTTTCGACTGCCGTACGTAAGGCTACGAGAATGCACCACAAGAGATGGCTGACCTGTTCCTGGGTGGATTGCATGGTTTGTCTCTCTCTGGTTCCGGTTTCTGGCAATGACGTCTGTACCTTCATTCCGCCAGAATGAAAGAAGCCTGAAAGCAGGCTGGCTACAGGAACAGAGGGTGTTCATTGGGCAGGGCCAGCCCAGACGTCATTGCCGGAAAACGGTGAAAAAAGCCCCCGTGAACGGGGGAAACTAAAGGGATGGTGTAAAACTGGTTTGGACCAGCTTAAGAGGCTCGGTTAAGTACATTTTAAAATCCCCACGCATCAGCATGGGTGATCATATCGAACAGCATTGCAGTCCGGGATATGGGATGATCCGTTTTATCTAACTGTGTAAGGCGTTTGTATTGGCTTTTTGTCAGCCAGATATCTGATGCCGCTTCGAGTTCAGCTCTTGCAGCAGGGTGATGAGTCGGGTCGGGGTATTTCTTCATTAACGCTTCGACTACCCTTGTATTCACAGGGGCAATTTTACTGCCGAATTTCACAAAGTCGCAGAATGCAGAGTGCGCCCGAATCATATCTATTTTCTGTGATTCGAAATCTGCCTTAAGGAAGAAATATCCTGGGAAAACGGCCGAGATCCTTTTTCTGAAAACATGCGGGGCATCCGCACGCCGTATTTGCGTTAAGGATAAAGGTGTCCAGGGAGTTATTCTCCTGTCGTGTAGCCAGTCGAATAAGTTCTCGCGGTTTTTGCCCCCGGTAATATAGAGAGCAAGATACCATTGTTGGTTACATACAGTCTCAATATTCATTTTTGAACGCTTCGCGCAGAATTGATCCATGAAAGGATAATTCAAGTTCAATGGGGTCGAACATACTCAACCATGAAGGCGAAACAGTCTTACTAACAAACACTTAAGTTTGCATGCTGTAGTTCGAACGCCTTCATGGCTCAGGATGCTCTTGTGATGAGTTTCAAAGTTATACTAGGCCGGATCAACTTATAAAACTCAGTTTAATGATCTTAATTTTTTTATTTGTTGTAAAGTAAAATGAGATGAATCTTAAAAAATGTACCCGTTAGGGTACATTCTATGATTATTTATTGAGCATTATTACAAATATTGTAGAGAGTAAAGCAACCCTCAGTGCATCACTATTATCCAGTTCGAGTTTCTGCACGCTTCTTTTTATATTCTGCTTAACCGCCTCAACAGTAATATTATAATTACTGGCAATAATACTTTTGGCTACTCCAAATGTATGAAGGAGACAGATTTCAAGTTGCTTTCTCGAAAGTGGTTGAAAATGTTTGTGTACCATTTCAACTGCTTGATTTTGCATAATATTTTGTAACATACCGGTCTCCTATTTAACATAAGTGAATAGGAGTTGACGGTAGAATAGGCAGTTTCTTTAATCTTTTTACGAAAGGGTAAAGCCCTGCATTGAGAATAGGTTTTGTGGATCTGTTCACGTCTGGAACAGCTTTGGGTGATTGGATTGATGTGAAAAATGCTAGGCAGGTAGCAAATGTGGCCATCGTTTCAGCCTCCACGTAGATAGTATCGAAAGCTACCTCGAAGTTTCCACGCTTCTGGTGGTAGCCCAGGCAGGGGTGGAAATACCGGTTACGTGTACCCGGCCAACCTTGACGGTTGCCCCACCTGAGCCACCATTGAGATACAAACGGCGACAGGCAATAAAAAACACGCAAAAGCGTGTTTTTTGTACACGTAAAGTCGGGTTTCCACGCCCGGTTGGACATCTATTCCAACTATTACAGGCTACTCAGGAACTAACGTTCAGTCAAGACGGAGGTTTTAAGTTTGTTTTAGATCACAGATCGTTTAAAGATCAACGATAATAAGACTTTCTAAAGTCTAATTGTGGTTCTATACTGAGTCGCATTAGTTAGCTATCTTGTTGTGAGGGCTCTCAATGTCGCGAACGATTCTTTGTAACCGTGTTGCAGGTGTTTCTGAGCTTAAGGCTAATCCAGAAAAACTAGTGACATCGACTGCTGGCGAGGCTCTGGCAATTTTGAGCTATAACAAACCAGTGTTCTACTGTGTGCCACTAGAGCTTTTTGAGAAGATGAAAAAAGCTCTGGAATCCCAGGATTCTCAGGCACATGGTTAATGGTTAGCTCTTGGATTTCTTTAAATTGATCGTTTGGGATCTTAGTGTTAGAGTCCCGACGATTGAGTTCAGGTATGATTGGTAGCCAAGCCATAAGTTGGCAGGATCTGGGGTAGTAAATATCAAACTCCAGATAAAACAAAACCCCGAGAATCTCTTCACCTTGGCCGGACGAGAAGATTAACGGGGTTGCTTTGAAACATACAGAAGTTGTTGCTTCTGTATGGGAGTATAACCCGTGCGCGAAAAAAGACAAGAGATTCCGTGCTTACTCCTTCTGTGCAACATAAGCGCAGGAAGTGGTGGTTAAGCATACTTCAGACAAAACTACATTTTATCGCCAGGTAAATAATTCCGGACAGCACTGGAGCCAGTTAGATCCCCAGGAACAAATTCGATTCTGGCAGGATGTTGATAACGGCAACAACAGCTCTTTCCTGGTTCCCGCAGAAAAGAAGCAAACCAGGCGTCGCCGTGGCGAGCATCCCACAAAAGCAAAATGCGAGAAACCAGTATGGTTCCGACCGGCACATTATAAAGCGCTGGGAGGGCAACTGGGTTATGCCTACAATCGCCTTGTTAAAAAAGATAAAGAGACCGGGCAGATCAGCCTTCGCATGCATATTTCACGACATCCTTTTTATGTGAAGGAACGTAAACGTGCAGGCCGTAAGTATGCATTCCGTCCTGAGAAGCGTCGTCTTCTTGATGCTTTCTGGCCTCTTGCTGTCAGTTTCTGTGATGCAGGGAAACATACTTCAGTGATATGTGTTTCCAGGCTTGCAGCGGAACTCAGCCCGAAAGACAGTAAGGGGAGGGTGATCCCTGAAACGGAAGTCACCGTATCCCGTTTGTCCCGTCTCATCGACGAGCAGGTCAGGTTTGGTACGCTGGGCGTTTCAGAAGAAAAACAATGGGACCGTGAAAGCAAATCCTGGCTGCCAAAATATGTCTATATCACGCTTGTTGGTTTTCAGATGCTGGGCGTTGATCTCGTTAAACTGGAAGAACAGCAGCAGAAGAAACTCAAAGAAAGTGAGGAACGCCGCGCACTTATCCGGGAGGGGTTACTGCGTGAGGATGAAGAGCTGTCCGTACATGCGGCCAGAAAACGCTGGTATGAACAGAAAAGTCTTGAGGCCCTGCGCTACCGCCGGCAGCAGGCTGCGGCGCGCAAGCGTGCAAACCGTCTCGAAAGGTTGCCGCGCGATCAGCAAATAGAAGATATCTCACAGTGGCTTCTGAAGACCATGCCGGCAGATGAAGCCTATTACTGTTCAAGTGAACGCCTTGAAAAACTGGCTGTTCAGCATCTTTACCAGCTGAGACTGGCGCTGGAGGCCCCGCCTCCCTGACAGGTAAGCTCTTTTTTCATTTTATCTTTCTTTCAGCCCCCCCCCGGGGCTTTTTGTGCTGGAACCCATCCGACACTCATGTCTGCTTTTTGACCACTCCCGCCAGTTCTTGTCCCCTCAACGATAATATTCACTTCTGAGCATCCACGCTTTCATCTTTATCCACAAAAATCCGCAAATGAATAACTGAGAGAATCAGCAAATGAAAAATATGAAAGCCGCATAATCTTCTTAAACATAGTTTTTATTCCCCTGCATTCTTCGCTGCAGGAAGATCCTTTATCCCTGAAACATCTGTGAACAAAACAATGAGGCCTTCGCTTGCAGCGGCCAAAGCCGCGCCGCTCAGAAAATATGTACCTCCCGTCACTCTGTGACGGGCCCCGTTCAAAATTCCTCAGCAGCAGTAACCTCTGCATTCACAAAGCCTCCCACCACTGAAAAGCGCCGCCGCCCGGGCCGAAGGCCCGGAACAACATCGCTTTTAATGATGGATGTTGTAACTAGGTTCCAAGTCGCTTTAATTCATACTGCGGCAGGTCCTGTGTAACACGCCCGTAAGCGGTCCTGACGGCCCGCTAACGCGGAGATACGCCCCGACAGCGGCTACGCCTTGTCGTGACCACTCCGACGGCGCACATCATTTCCTCTGCCACCTGTCAGCGGGTTATGGCTTAGCAGGGCGAAGGGATGGATTGGTGGAATCTATCAAAACTGTAACCGGCTGCGCCGGGCTACGGCGCCATTTACACGAGAGCAATATTCAGCGACAGAGGGCGCCTTCATGCGCCTTCGGCGCATTTATTGAATGCCTGCGCGCTGCTCGGCATTCTCACCCCAGACATCAAATCTTATTACCGGTTACACCGGGCGATCCGACGGAATAACCCCCGGTGATTATTCCAACACTCTTTCTGCCGTCACCGTCATGTGCCTGGCGGCACATAAAGAATGTCCGCTGAATCGGGCCTTCTGGGTCATATTATTAATATAAAAAACCTTATTTAACATTCAGTTAAAAACATAAGCGCGCTATAATTAAACAGATACAGATACCTTTAAGATGAGGTCCTTCATGAGTATTCCCGGGCAACCATCCTCACCTGAAAAGATGACAAAGAAAGAGCGAAAAAAACACGAGCTCAGCCAGATGCTGAAAAAAGTGTGTTCCCGCTGGCCCGGGCTGTGGCCAGAATGGAAAAAACGGAAGTTCCGTCCAGTAGCTCTTGGCGTGGGTCAGGAGATGCATGACCAGCTGAAGGCGAATCCCGATCCTGACCTGACCTGACCCATCAGGATATTGCCAGGGTTATGTTTTATGTCACGGGAAGTCTGAGTTACCTGGAGCAGGTTAAAGCAGGTTCCTACCGCTATAACCTGGACGGCCACCCCGTCCAGCAAGTGACGGCAGAGGACGAGAAATACTCTCTTCTGCGTATCAAGGAAACGCATCAGCGTATAAAAGCGCGCGCCGCCAGGAAAGCTGCTGATCAGAGGATTTCTGAAAGGACAGGTTCACCATGACAGAACCCACCTCACTGACGACCCTGGCCGGCAACATGGCCTGGTGTGCCCTGGTTGCCCTCCATCTCGCTCGTATGGACGGCGTGGTTAAAGGTGAGTCACAGGAAAACCTGTTCCTGACACGCTGGCTTGCCACTGCGATGAAGCAAAAACGTTTCTCGCGTGAAGTGGCGCCGGATATAGAGTGGCTGCTGAAACAGGGGCGCCTCTACGGTGTCAGGGCGAAGCTTGCCAGTAAACTGGAATACCTCTGGCACGCCTGTACGGGGGAAATTTCAGCGCAGAGCGATCTGTTCCGGCTGACCTACGCCATTGAGACCGCAAAGAGCATGCAATGGACATACCGGCTGCTCAGCGAGCGCGAATGGAGTGGCCGCCGTGCCTTGCCGCTGAATCACGTTATAAACTGCCTTTATCTGTCTAAATCTTCTCTCGATGCAGCGTTTGATGAAGACGGCAGACAGGAAGGTGAGCTTCTGGCCAGAATCACCGGTAATATCGCCGGTCTTTCAACTCTGCTGTTACGCTTTGGCTGGAAAGTGGTACCCACAGAGACCGCAGGGACTGACTTCCTTTTTCATTTCCGTGCCGAAACGCGCTGCACGTTTGAATAAGGCTGGAGGCGGGTGATGCCTGAAGGATAACGCTGTTGGATATTTCAGCTCTGACATTGTTCATTCTCGTGAATTTCTATGCCGACTGAGTCGGTAAGCAGGCTTTCCTCTTTTTCGTCATTAACTACCGGTACGATCGACATGTCCATTGACCAGTCATGGCGGTTGACGATACCTTTACACAGGATTGATTTTTTAATCAAATGCCGGACATCCGGACTGAGTGTATCCCAGTGAACCAGCGTTATTCCCAAACTTTCGTAAGTCGCCCCCTTCTTGCGTAACATGCTGTTTTCTTTCGTTGTAGTAATGTTGATAGCTGACCAATTTTTTATGGACTCTTCAAATAACTCAAAATTCCACTCACCGGTTTCACGCATCCTTTTAACCAACTGAGTCAGCTGTGCCTGAATCCTGTGGGGGTGTTCCCGGATAACGCGGTGACCCTGATAGCTCCCCTTCATATTTTCGAGTGCTTGCGCAGCTGATTCGGAAACCATTCCAGTAAACCGGGTATAGGGGTGGAGTGTGCGGGGAAACAGGTGCGTAACCATTCCCCGCATATCTGTGTCAGTGACCTGGGGTTTGAGCTGAATGCATACCTGAATCAGTTCAAAAACATCTCTTAGTGTCATTTTTTTGGCTGTCATGTCCGCTCCGGTTCTGCATGTGCTTGCGTGGAATTATAGACCTCCTTATCCCTGAAGTCGGTGTCAGTTCTGATGGCGCTTTGATGCGAATGCGGCGCATTTTCTGAACGTCTGCATGCTGCTCGGCCTTCTGACATCCGAAGCTGGTCGCTGCGTTACCGGCTGTGTCGGGCGGCGGCGCCACTGACCTTTATTTTCATAGTTAACATCCGCTGGCTCCTTCAGGTGGCCAGGCGGCATAATGGTTCATACGTTTATGATCGGAGATATCATTAATGCAGCTTTTTCACGGAACAAGACAGCGTTTTGATAAGTTTGATGTGGCATACAAAGGAACTGGTGAGTCTGGAAACATCGCTGCCAGCTGGTTTACGGATAATTTTAAAGGGGCCAGCAATCATGCGTTATTAAAAAACAGAAATCCCGGACTGCCACTGGTTTATCGGTGTGAACTGAAAGCCGGGGCGATTATCGCTAATCACCGCCAGCCGCTCACAGAGCAACCCGAAATTGTGGATCGTTTTAAATCAGGATTACCTGTGGACATCGAGTTCGGAAATGGACTAAACCGATTTGTCCTAAAAAAACCTTGTTATACAAAGTACAAAGGGAAGATGGTTTACTCCGGACACACTCCTGTGGAAACTGATGAACTTATTCGTCTTTATCTTACCTGCGGTATTCAGGGGGTTTATGACTGGGAGGGGGAGTTTACGGACAGCTATCTCCACGGGACAACTACAGTGATATTTGAGGCACTGTTGCAAATAGTCGGTGGTGATAAACTTATCATCCCCTTTTGCTGATGG